>Ga0209611_10008428_pt1 | contig 16112 bp, 15 predicted proteins | sample S1TSphgellanicum_3_FD_187693 | JGI IMG/M metagenome (GOLD analysis project Ga0209611, IMG submission 187693) | Host-associated microbial communities from peat moss isolated from Minnesota, USA - S1T2_Fc - Sphagnum magellanicum MG (SPAdes) (version 2) | ecosystem: Host-associated > Plants > Peat...
CTATTTTTTTGATTTGCAAGAGGAATTGACTATTATTTTAGGAATTTTCTCAGGGTAGAAAACTTTCAGTCCAAGTATTTGCGGAAGAACTAATTTCAGTTAATAGAACAGACAACCCGAAACCCATTGCAGTGGGTACGTCCGCTCGCTTCGAAACTGTAGCGAGAAGCAGAACGACATCGCACAGGAAAGCTAGTCCAAGCGCCTCCTCGAAGTATGCGCTTAGTACTATCATTAAACCACGCGCTTCCATCTATGGGTGCTCCATTATAGTTATCTTGCCAATTATCTTCACACCATTCCCACACATTTCCACACATATCGTATAAACCAAACCTATTGGGTGGATATGTCCTTACTTCTACTGTTTTGTCTCGGCTTTTCCCTGCTTTTTCATAAGCATAAATGCAATCACATTTATAATTAGCCAATTCACTTGTAATTGTTGCTCCTAAATAAAATGGTGTTCTCGTACCTGCTCTACACGCATACTCCCATTCTGCTTCAGTTGGTAACCGATATGTCTTACGTGTTATCTGACTTAGCATCTGACAAAACTCTTTTGCATCATGCCAATTTATTCGCTCCACAGGGTTTTTCGCTCCCTTGAACTGAGAAGGATTTCTTCCTTTTCCCATTACTTGCTCATATTGCTCTTGGGTAATGACAAACATACCCATGAAAAAACTAGCTACAGTTACCAGATGTTCTGGTCTTTCAGTTTTAGCTGCGCCTCCAGCATCTTCTGTTTTTGGAGAACCCATAATAAACGAACCACTGGGAATTTTCACCATTTCCAAAACTATTCCATTTCCCAAATCTTCCCTAAAATAATCCGCCTTGGCTATATCTTCTTTGAGAATGTTACCTCGCCCATCTACCTCCACTACTTTAAATTCAACACTTCTTAACTCAATACCTTGTGTAATCTTTTTTTCTATATCCGATACATCTTCTCTTCTCAACCCTAGTGTATCTAGTAATGCGTCCAGATCTGACCTGTTGCGATCATCAATATATCTCTTCTCCTCATAAGTTAACCGAAATGTTTCCTCATATTTTTGTAAATTGATCTTTCTTTCCCGAAATGGCCGCAAGACTTCCGCTTCTATTTTTTCTGCTACCTCTATTGGTATCCCTAATTTGCTTCTTTCTATATCTAAAATTTCACGAGCGGCTATAGTAATTTCCCCCTGTATAGCATACCTCTCAACTTTTCTACGATACGTTAACTCAGGGTCTGCTAATTTAGCTTTTGCGATAATAATCTCAGATCCTTCTCCTTTTAGGTAGATGATCTGTGGTGTCATGCTTGGTGCTGCTTCTTGCACCTTATTCAGAGTATATTTATGTAACCCTCCTATAGTAATCTTACCATCTTCATTTCTGTCTCCCGCTCCAGTTTTTATCCCCTCTACTAGATAGTGGGTATATAACGACAAATCTGAATCTCTTTGCTTAACCCGTGAATACTCTGTTGACCTACATGAGGTCAAGACCACTCTCCCTTGGGTTCCTAACTGCTTCTTAATATCTTCCAATACATCGAATCCATCGAATGTTTTCCTGTCAAATGCTCCACTATAGCAGCAGTCTAAAATTATTACTTGGCGTTTAGCTTCACAGTCGTTCATGGATGTGTGAATAGATGATGCAGATACAGCCGTTGCTCGAATCACTTTTCCATCATCCCTCTTTCTGGTTATTTTTGTACAAAAATACAAATCATCAGTATTTTCGTCTTTAAACCCATGTCCTGAGAAAAACAGTACCACTAAATCGTCTTTATTCCTGTTAGAGAAAAAATCCTCTATCTCGAATTCCATTGATTGTTTATCAGGGTTAGTCAGAATTTTCACTTCCTTGAAATCACCCATTTCTGGATTTTTCAACACTCTAGCCATCGCTTCCACATCTTTAACCGCCGCAGGTAATGGATCTATTCCTGGTGGATATTCGCTTACTCCAATTAGTAAAGCTGCTGCTTCTCTTGTCATTTTAATTATAGATGTTTCAATTATTTATTCTGCAATAAAATCTCGTGCTTGTTGAACAGCCACTTCTAATTCTTTTCTACTGTAAGCTTCCACCTCTAGTTTCTTACCATTAGCTTCCACTTTGAGTTTAATTGGCTTACCTCCTAATCGATCGCCCAAAACCGACATTACCTTCTGAACATTTTCCCGATTCACTTCGGCTGTGAGCAGCCCGACTAAAAAACCTCCTATGGGTTTACCGTCTTTTGGTGGATGAGAGTCGCTGACTCTGCTAACTGACACTACTTCATCCATGTCTTTTAGTTCCCTTATTATCTGCAGAGCCTGTCCATCAAGTTCTTCTGGCTCTAAGTTGGGGTTATTAAATTCAATGGTTAATCTGATGTTAGAATTCATATTTATATTTACCCTGGTTCGCAATTCAGTCTTTTCGATTAATCAATTTTAGGTTCCGAGCAAATGAAATTAGCCACTTGTCAAGTCGATAAACGATACTTGACATAATTTTAATCTGAAGAATTAATTTCAGTCAATAGAACATACAACTCGAAATCCATTGCAGTGGGTACGTCCACTCGCTTCGTAAGTGTAGCGAGAAGCAGAACGACATTGCTTAGGATAGCTAGTCCATGCACCACCCCTAAGTAAGCGCTTATTACTATCATTCAACCAAGCACTTCCATCTGTATATGCTTGATAATAATTATCTTTCCAATTATCTTCACACCATTCCCAGACATTCCCACACATATCATATAACCCGAACCCATTTGGTGGATATGTCCCTACTGCTACTGTTTTGTCTACGCTTTTCCCTGTTACTTCAGAAGCATAAGCGCAATCACATTTATAATTAGCCAATTCACTGGTAATTGTCGCTCCTAAATAAAATGGTGTTTTTGTACCTGCTCTACACGCGTACTCCCATTCCGCTTCAGTCGGTAACCGATATTTCTTACCTGTTATTTGACTTAACTCCTGACAAAACTCTTTTGCATCATGCCAATTTATTCGCTCCACCGGGTTTTTCACTCCCTTGAACTGAGAAGGATTTTTTCCCTTTCCCATGACTTGCTCATATTGCTCTTGGGTAATTACAAACATACCCATGAAAAAACTAGACACTTTTACCAGATGCTCCGGTCTTTCAGTTTTAGCTGCGCCTCCAGCGTCTTCTGTTTCTGGAGAACCCATAATAAACGAACCACTGGGAATCTTCACCATTTCCAAAACTATGCCATTTCCCAAATCTTCCCTAAAATAATCCGCCTTGGCTATATCTTCTTTGAGAATATTACCTCGCGAATCTACCTCTACTACTTGAAATTCAAAGCTCCTTAACTCAATACTCGCCTCTAGAAAAGTCAAATCTAAGTTTTTGATCATCTCCTCTTCTATTGGCTTAATATCTTCTTTTCTCAGTCCTAACGTCTGGCGCAAATCTTCCAGTTCCAACCTGACTTGAGGACTAATAGATTTTTTCTGCTCAATGTTTAATGCAAATACCTCTCTATAAGCCTGTAAATTGGTGAGTCTTTCCTGATAGGGTCGTAAGACTTCTTCCTCTATTCTTTGGACTACATCTTTCTCGATCTTGAATTTTTCAGTTAATACAGCTAAAATTTCTCGTCCCGCTAGAGAAATTACCCCATTTATAGCATAATTCTCCACTTGCTTGCGATACTTTAACAGAGGATCTTCTGGTTTGGTTTTGGCGATAAAAATGTCAGATAGCATTCCTTTCAAAGGAATGATCTGTGGTGTCACGTTTGGGGCTGTTTCCTGCACCTTCCTCTCAGCATATTTATGTAACTCTCCTATAGAAATCTTACTGTCTTGATTTTGGTCTGCTACTCCGGTTTCTATTCCTTCCACTAGATAGCGGGTATATATTGACAAATTGGAGTTCCCCTGTTGCAATGAATACTCGGCTGAACTGCATGAGGTTAATACTATTCTCCCTTCTGCTCCTAGTTGGCTTCTAATAGCTCCTCCTGGATCGGAGGTTGTACTAAAGCAGCAGTCTAGAATTAATACTTGTCGCTGGGCTAGACAGTTTTCCATGACTTCATGGATCAAGTTGGCAGATACTGCTGTTGCTCGATCCAAATTTCCATTCTGATTTTTAGTGGTGATCTTTGTCCCAAAGTACAGGTTCTTTTTTTCGTCTGAGATCGCCCATCCTGAGAAAAATAGGACTACCAAATCGTAGCTATTCCGATCCGCAAAAAATTGTTTGATCTCCAACTCCATTGAGTGTCGATCAGGGTTGGTGAGAGTTTTCACAACCGTAAAATCACTCATTTCTGGATTTTGCCATATTTTGGCAATCGCCTCCACACCTGCGATCGCCGCCGGTAAGGAATGTAATCCTGAGGGATATTCACTTACCCCAATGAGCAACGCTGCTTTTGTCATTTCAAATACCTGTGTTGCAGTGATTTAGTCTGGAACTTCTACGTAATTAATTTTCGCACATGTATTAGAATCTGATGAAAAACTTGAGCCGTTGACCCGCACATGATATGGTTAAATGATTGATTATGCATTGTTAATCTGTAATTTTTATAGTATAGAGCTTCCCACAATGAAAAAACTCCCCAGACAAGCCATATTTCTAACTTCTTGCGTTTTGCTACTTTCAGCTTGCGGTAGCAACAATTCTACTACAAATACAGGATCTACAACATCTGATACATCAAATACAATTCCCATCGGTATCGCCTTAGCTCAAACTAGTAACGTCGCTTTACTTGGACAAGAGGAAGTTACAGGCGCTAAAATCGCCGAACAGTATTTTAATGGTCAGGGTGGTATCAATGGTACTCCGATTAAATTAGTATTTCAAGACACGGGTGGTGATGAAGCTGGAACAATCAATGCGTTTCAAGCCTTAATTAACCAAAACAAAGTTGTGGGAATTGTGGGACCAACTTTATCACAACAAGCTTTTAGCGCCGACCCCATAGCTAATCGCGCCCAAGTACCAGTTATCGGTCCATCAAATACGGCTAAAGGGATACCAGGAATCGGCGAATATGTTTCTCGCGTATCGGCTCCAGTTTCTGTAGTTGCGCCTAATTCGGTAAAATTGGCGCTTAAGCAAAATCCTCAAATTAAAAAAGTTGCTGTTTTCTACGCCCAGAATGATGCATTTAGCAAATCGGAAACAGAGATATTTCAAAAAACAGTTAAAGATCTGGGATTGAATTTAGTCACAGTACAAAAGTTCCTGACTACCGATACAGATTTTCAAAGCCAAGCGACTAATGCAATTAACCTGAAACCAGATTTAGCGATTGTGTCTGGATTGGCTGCTGATGGTGGTAATTTAGTACGACAATTACGGGAATTAGGTTATAAAGGTACAATTATCGGTGGTAATGGGTTAAATACCTCCAATATATTCCCGGTGTGTAAAGCGCTTTGTGATGGAGTGCTGATTGCTCAAGCTTACAGTCCAGAAGAAAATAACAAGATTAATCAAGCTTTCCGTCAAGCTTACGTTGCGCAAAATAAAAAAGAACCTCCTCAGTTTAGTGCGCAAACTTTTACAGCAGTACAGGTATTTGTCGAAGCTTTACAAGCTTTGGATAAGAAAACCAAAATCAGCAAGTTACCCCTACCACAACTGCGCACAGAATTGAGCAAACAGCTACTAACTGGTAAATATGACACTCCGTTAGGAGAAATTTCCTTTACTCCTGAAAGAGAATTAATTCAAAAAGACTTTTATGTAGCCCAAATCAAAATGGATAAGGATGGTACACAAGGTAAATTCACTTTCCTTAAATAGTGGGAAAAACATCAGCAGGTAAGAACTTCCTATTTTTCCCCTGCTCCCCCAGCTGTGATACTACTACTTCTACTGGACGTAAAGACCGATCCAACTGATAACTTTTTCTTATCTAGAATAACATTACTAGTTTTGCAAACTTAGTTTCGTTTCGTTTGTCGGAGAAGAACTAGCTCAAAAGCCTCTATTCTTCTACTTTGGATTGAATCCTGTCAAGATCTATGCAACCAACTAATCCAAATCAATTTACCGAAAAAGCTTGGGAAGCGATCGCCCATACTCCGGATGTCGCCAAACAACACAATCAACAACAGATAGAAAGCGAACACCTGATGAAAGGTCTTCTGGAACAAGATGGTCTAGCCAGTGCTATTTTGACCAAAGCTGGTGCAAATGTTCCTAAAATCCGCGATCGCACTGACCAATTTTTACAACAACAGCCGAAAGTATCAGGTGCTAGCAGTTCTGTCTATTTGGGCAAAAGTTTAGATACACTATTAGATAGAGCAGAAAAACATCGTCAAGAATTTCAAGACGATTATATTTCAATTGAACATTTATTACTAGCTTACGCTAAAGACGATCGCTTTGGGAAAGGGCTATTCCAAGAATTTGCTTTGGATGAAGCCAAACTGAGAAATATAATTAAACAAGTTCGTGGGAGCCAGAAAGTGACCGATCAAAGCCCTGAAGGAAAATACCAGTCCTTGGAAAAATATGGGCGCGACCTCACAGAAGCGGCGCGTAAAGGTCAACTCGACCCGGTGATTGGACGGGACGATGAGATTCGGCGGACAATTCAGATTCTTTCGCGCCGGACTAAAAATAATCCTGTGTTGATTGGTGAGCCTGGTGTGGGTAAGACGGCGATCGCTGAAGGTTTAGCACAACGAATAGTAGCGGGAGATGTTCCCCAATCGCTGAAAGACCGCAAGCTGATCGCTTTAGATTTAGGAGCTTTAATTGCTGGAGCTAAGTTTCGCGGTGAATTTGAAGAACGCCTCAAAGCCGTATTAAAGGAAGTTACGGAATCTGGTGGAAATATCGTTTTATTCATTGATGAAATTCATACCGTTGTCGGTGCTGGCGCAACTCAAGGAGCGATGGACGCGGGAAATTTGCTCAAACCAATGTTGGCGCGGGGAGAATTGCGCTGTATTGGAGCAACGACTCTGGATGAATATCGTAAATATATAGAAAAAGATGCTGCTCTGGAACGTCGGTTTCAACAGGTTTATGTAGACCAGCCTAATGTGGAAGATACTATTTCTATTCTGCGCGGGTTGAAGGAACGCTATGAAGTCCATCATGGGGTGAAAATTTCTGATAGTTCTCTGGTCGCGGCTGCTACTTTGTCTAGTCGTTATATTAGCGATCGCTTCTTACCAGATAAGGCGATCGACTTAATCGATGAAGCTGCTGCGAAATTAAAAATGGAAATTACCTCTAAACCGGAAGCGCTGGACGAAATCGACCGGAAAATTTTGCAATTGGAAATGGAGAAGCTTTCCCTACGCAAAGAAATTGATTTAGCTTCCCGCGAACGTTTGGAAAAATTAGAAAAAGAATTAGCCGATCTGAATGAGGAACAACGAGCTTTAAGTACCCAATGGAAATCGGAAAAAGATATCATCGCCAAAATTCAATCAATCAAAGAAGAAATTGACCGTGTTAATCTAGAAATTCAGCAAGCGGAGCGGAACTACGATCTCAACCGAGCCGCGGAATTGAAGTATGGTACTTTAACTAACTTACGTAAAAATATAGAAGCTGTTGAAAGCGAACTTGCTCAAACTCAAAGAGATGGTAAATCTCTTCTGCGGGAAGAAGTTACAGAAAGTGATATTGCGGAAGTAATTTCTAAATGGACTGGTATTCCCATTAGCAAATTAGTGGAATCGGAAAAAGAGAAATTACTCCATTTAGAAGACCATCTACATCAGCGAGTTGTAGGACAAGATGAAGCAGTAACTGCTGTAGCTGATGCAATTCAACGCTCCCGTGCTGGACTTGCTGATCCAAATCGTCCGATCGCCAGTTTTATTTTCCTCGGTCCTACAGGTGTGGGAAAAACTGAACTAGCGAAAACTTTGGCTGAATATATGTTTGACACGGAGGAATCTTTAGTTCGGATTGATATGTCTGAATACATGGAGAAACACGCTGTTTCTCGTTTAATTGGTGCGCCTCCTGGATATGTAGGTTATGAAGAAGGTGGTCAATTAACAGAAGCCATCCGTCGTCGTCCTTATGCTGTGATTTTGTTCGACGAAATTGAAAAAGCTCATCCTGATGTATTTAATATTTTTCTCCAAATCCTTGATGATGGACGTGTTACCGATGCTCAAGGTCGCACGGTAGATTTTAAGAACTCGATTATTATCATGACTAGTAATATCGGTTCTCAATATATTATTGATTTGGGTGGAGATGATGCGCATTATGATGAAATGCGTCATCGTGTCATGGAAGTGATGCGTAATAGCTTCCGTCCTGAGTTTCTTAACCGGATTGATGAGACGATTATTTTCCACAGTCTCCAAAAACAAGAGTTACAGAAAATTGTGGAGTTACAGGTGGATAAGTTAAGGAAACGGTTGGGCGATCGCAAGATGTCTCTCCAACTTTCTCCTAGTGCGCTTGACTTTTTGACCGAAGTTGGATATGATCCGACCTTTGGTGCGCGTCCTTTAAAGCGAGCAATTCAGCGAGAGCTAGAAACACAAATTGCTAAAGCCATTTTACGTGGGGACTTTAATGATGGCGATACCATTTTTGTCGATGTCCAAAATGAGCGACTTTCCTTTAGTCATTTACTAGAAGCAGTTTAATCGGAATTGCGCCAGTCAACCGCTATGGAGTGGTTGACGAAAAGTAAATGAAGTAAACTATATTAATCAGTAAATATAGGTAAAATGGTGATTATGGCTGTTGAAATCAAATTGAACCTATCAGATAACCTAGTAGAGTCAGTCAAACATTTAGGAGAAGGGACTCAGGGAGATGTAGCAACTATTCTCAATCATATTTTAGAAGTATTATTACCAACCTTAGAAACTTTAGCAGATAGCAATTTCTATCCAGTAGTAGCTAATCTTTCTGATACCCAAGTAGTTGATTTAGCTAATGCTAAAATGAATGATAATTATCATCAACGACTAAGGGAACTGCAAAAAAAAGGAAAAACCACTGAACTTACTACCATAGAAGGTGACGAATTACTAACGTTGATTTCCATTTATCAAGTTGGACAACTACGTAAATCAGAAGCTTTGGCTGAAGCAGTAAAGCGAGGTTTAATTTCTCCCTTACACTCATGAGTAAGCTGTCTGAAAACTTACACAGGCTAGTCATACAGCGAGCAAAAAATCGATGTGAATATTGCCTAAGTCATCAAAACTATATTATGGGTTGGTTGGAAATTTATCATATTTATCCTGTTGCTAAAGGAGGAGAATATCTAGAAAATAATCTTTAGTTTGTTATTTTTAGTTTGTTATTTAATAATTGTCAAAAAACTATTGATTTTCAGTAGGAAGATTAACTCTCATCAACTTTCCTGTCAATATTTTCTCACTACTAATTGCTTCATTAATTCTGATAGCTAACCTTTCTCTGTTTAAATCTTCTGTACAAATGATTATACCAGTATGTTCTGGGTATAAATTATGCAGCCGTAAAAAATCACGCCGATTAAAGGTCAAAACAGTACGTTTTTGACTAACAGCAAAAGCTAGCACCTCATCGTCAGGAATTCTCTGTCCTGCATTACCAGCATCTTGAGCAGTTAAAACATCATGACCAAAAGCTATTAATAATTCTACAACTGGACGAGAGAAATCTTCATCTGCATAAAGACGCGCCAATGGTTAAACCTCTTCATTTTCTCGAATAGCCTGTTCAATTTCATCGGGATATGCTTCAGCATAAGCCCAAGCATTTAGCAAATCTGACGGGGAAAGAGTGGGAAAATCTGATAAAATGTCATCATCAGAAGCACCAAGACGACGATAATTCATGAGTGTCCAAACAGGAATCCTCGTCCTCACGATACAAGCATCACCACCAACCACACCAGTAGTCTTCTCTATACCAAAAAAATTGTGGTTTAAACTATTGATTAATATTTGTATAGCCTGAGCCTTTTCTTCACAAGTTAAAGAAAGCAATTGAGTTTTTAATTCTTGAATAGTCATAGGCGATGAAATAGCTGGCTACCTCCTAGTATAACTCAATAACTATGCATCTCCCAAGTATTTTGCCTTCAATCAAGTTGGTATTATTTATACTAACTTATATAGTAATATATTATTGATTTAATTAGATATGATACGCGTCACGACGAAGTACGTCGTTGAGTAATTGAATTGATGCTTAATCGCTTCCATCCAGAGTTTCTCAACCAGATTGATGAAAGGACATCGTGATGTAAAATTAATTTATAGATTGGCTATAATTCACCACATTCTCAAGAGAGATATTAGCTATATTAAAAAAAGTGATATAGAAATAAAGTTTTATGTCCAATGCAATTAGTCCTAAAAGCATCAAAGCGGAAGAGCAGATCGAGGACAGAAGACACGAAATCGACTATGATACCAGAGAATTTACAATTGACTTCATTGTCAACAAATATTTAGAAAAAGATGATGATGATCATAGTGAGCTTTATGTACCTGAGTATCAAAGAGAGTTTGAATGGGATATTACCCGTCAATCTAGGCTAATTGAATCCATCGTTCTTGGTTTACCCATTCCTCTGCTCTTTGTGGCTGAAATTAAAGAAACTGGACGACTGGAAATAGTTGATGGTTCCCAGAGAGTGAGGACTCTTGCAGCTTTTATCCAAAATAAGTTGCAATTAAGTAATCTAAAAAGGTTGGATTCTCTCAACGGGTTCTATTTTCAAGATTTGACACCACCACGCCAAAGAAAGTTTAAGAATACTCCTATTAGAATGATCGTTCTTTCGGCAAAAGCCGATGAAAGCGTAAGAGCGGACATGTTTGATAGAATTAATACTAGCAGCGTGGATTTAACTCCTATGGAGACAAGAAAAGGGATATATACAGGTGATTTTATCAATTTTGTGTTTGAATGTTCAAAAAATAAACTTATTATTGATTTATGTCCAATTGACAGATATTTCCAAAATAGAAGTGAAGAGGCTGAATTAGTTCTAAGATTTTTTGCTTTTTCAGAAACCTACCCAGAATTTGAAATCAATGCTGCAAAAAATTACCCTATTGGTCTTGAAAGAACAGGTGTAGCTAGATTTCTTGACGAATATGTTCTCTGGAAAAACAAAGATTTTACGGATAAAGATAAAAATCAAAAATCACACGATTTTGAAAAAATGCTAGTTTTTGTAAAAAATACCTTCCCCAATGGATTCAAAAGATATCAAGACTCCAATGCAATTGGGCGTACTTACTTCGAGGCAATTTCAATTGGATCTCATCTAGCTCTTAAGCAAAATCCCAATTTAGTAGTGAGCAATTTATGGGAACTATCAAATAAGAATAATCAGCAAAAATCTTTCCATATTCCCATAGATCGCTATCAAACTCATAACCCTGAGAGTTTGCTGCAAAGAATTGATTATGTTAAAGAAGCACTACTAATTAGCCAGGGTGAACGTATCTAAAGTATAAGAATCCTTTACCTTGTCTAAACAATATGCTATGAAATATTTTTTAAGGGACTTTCACAGCTGAGTAAAAGAAATCAATAAATATTTTGATTTGGTAGATAAGATTGAACAACTTGGTGCATTCTCGGAAAGCTCAATAAATTTTCCTTCGGGTGAGTATGTGGTTGATGGTGATCTACAAAAAATCCTCAAATCTAATTGTTACCTACTGCTATATAATCTCATTGAATCCTCAGTTAGAAATGGAATAACTGAAATTCATGATTTTATTAAATCTGAGAACTTGGCTTATAAAGAGGTAACCGAAAAAATCAAAAAATTATGGTTACTAAACGACAAAAGTAGAAGCTTCATGGACTCTTCTATTAAAGATAAAACTGTGGCTGTTAATCTTTATGAGGTGATTAAATCAGTTTTAGAGGATAATCCACTCACGTTAGAGCCAAGCAATATTCCCATTTCTGGGAATTTAGATGCTGAAACTATTAAAAAAATTATATACATGTATGGTTTTCATGGAAATCTAGGAGTTTCTGAGAAAGATATAGATCCAATTCTTAATTTCATAGTCAAGATAAGATGCGATTTAGCGCATGGCAATACTTCCTTTAGTGAAGCGACAAGTCAAATAGTTTGGAGTAAGGTGGTTGATGATAAAGATAAATTGGTTAAATACTTAACTCATATGCTGCAAAATATTGATTCTTATATTGATCAGAAAAAATACAAGTAGTACTCTGGCTCCTTGTCAAGACTTCAAACATAAAGTTAAAATAGTAAAATGTTTTCAGTCTCTTGGGAGCAATAATGTCAAAACGGGATTATAAGTGGAAACGGTTCTGGTGTCCTCGGTCGGGTTCCATAAATCTAGCAGATGGTGGTTATGTATACGATCCAGAAGCAAAATGGGGAAAAATATGCAATCCTGATTTAGTGACTTTCAAGTATATATCCAATTTGCGATGTTTAGCACTATTGGGTGAACCAGGAATTGGCAAAACTTATTTAACTTCAGGATGGGAGAGGAACGTAAACCAGTCTTGCCAATACTTGCGAAACCGCTTGGCTAAATTTTGGGAATCAGCATCCCATCCTTTGGTAGGTGGATGAGCAAGTACATCGGCTAGTTGAGCTTCCACCACCGAACGTTTTTCTGTCAACTCTTCCAGGCTAATTTTCCCCTCATGAAAATCTTTGTATGCTGTTCTGGCATCATGGAGAATCGGAAATACCTTTTGAGCGAATAGACGATTGGCTTTCAAATGAGAGGTTTCTAGAGCTTTCAATTCTCTTTCAATATGTGCCAAACACTTTTGTTTTTCCTCAACACTTTGCACACCATAAGCCGACCAACAATCACTACTGAGAATTCCGGCAAAGTTCTCTCCCAGTAATGATTTCACTTCATTCGCACTACGAGTTGGTGCAAAGAATAACACGCAGACCGACGATGATGTGGCGACCCAGATCCCATAATTAGTCCCGCCTAATCGGTAACTTGTTTCATCTAGACAACGTACTCCTGGCTGTTGAATCAATTCCCACCATTTTTCATAGCTGGGATACAGACTTTCACAAAACCATTGGTGCATTTTGCATAGGCTTCCTTGGGACATCGGAATACCGAAAATCGTTTCTATCAAAATAGTCTCTGTCTGCTTTTCGTCCATTCTCAATTAACATTTCTTATTACAGTGACTACTTACAATTAAAATACTGTTTCAAAAATTACTGTCCCCAGTATTGAGACAAGAATTTAATTATCCACTTGTCAGGATTGCTGAGGTTTCAACAGATGGGCATGTGTCTTATCAAGACAACAAACAAGTTATTAGAAGTAAGATTGATCTTTTACTCTTTATTCATGGCATCATTGGTGACACTAAAAGTTTAGTACTTAGTGTCCAAAAGGCAACATTTACGGAAGATGGACAACAGAAAGCCCTACAGGATCGATACGATCTAATTCTAGCGTGCGACTATGAAAATTTGCATACGACAATTGAGGAAAACGCTAAATTACTCAAACAAAGATTAGAAGAGATTGGTTTAGGAACAAATCATGGTAAACAACTACATATTGTTGCTCATTCTATGGGCGGTTTAGTTTCTCGGACTTTGATTGAAAGGGAAGGTGGAAATCAAATTGTCCAGCACTTAGTCATGTTAGGTACTCCTAATGCTGGTTCTCCTTGGCCTTCTATCCAAGATTGGGCTTTCGCAGCTCTTGGTATTGGACTGAATCAAATGTCTTCAATTGCTTGGCCTACAATAGTTATTGCTGGATTGGTTGCTTTTTTAGAAGCAAGTGATAACGCTTTAGACCAAATGAACCCACAGAGTCCTTTTATCAGCAGTATAGCTAACAATCCTGATCCAAATGTGCAATATACAATCATTGCGGGCGATCGCTCAATTCGTCAGGAAGCATTAGAGACCGATCCTGGAAAACAATCCAGTCAGATACAGCGACTTCTCCGAAAATTGTTTAGCCCATCTATAGATACCTTAGTAAATATAGTATTTTTAAACCAGCCAAACGACATAGCAGTGACATTGGAGAGTATTAAAAGTGTAAGTACAAACTGCACTCCTCAGCCAATTATATTACCAGATTCTGCTTGCGGTCATCTCACTTACTTCACTAGCGAATCTGGTTTATCAGCATTAGCACAAGCTCTCCGCAAAAAATCATAAATCTGATGATTATTAAACTGACAGCTATTAACTTAAGGTGGAAAATATTGTGGAGAATAGTTTTATTGTAATATCCTACTTATAAGCTTTATAGCCAAATTCTCTCTCCCCAGAGCCGCACGGCCCCAAGGAGAGAGAATATAGACAGCAGCCTCTCTCCTTAAGAAATTTAAAATCTAGGAGAGAAAATTACTAAAGCTGAATATTCCCTAATAATACTTGCAGGATTTACTATTTTACCTCTCTCTAAAGATAGAGATTATAATAAGAGAGCATAAATCAGAGGAATTATCTGTCCTGCATTACCAGGGTCTTGAGCAGTTAAAACGTCATGACCAAAAGCTATTAATAATTCTACAACTGGATGAGAGAAATTTTCATCTGCATAAAGATGCGCCAATGGTTAAACTTCAGTCAACCGCTATGGAGTGGTTGACCTGTTTTATATGCGCTTGTTTTCTAGGTGATCGCATCAGTGGACTTCATGATAGTACCGTCAATCTTTTTAGGAATTTTTGCTTGAATCATTTCTAGGGTAGGAGCTTTCACTTCCCAAGCTAATCCCAATACTTCCAGAATCCGAATCAAATAGGTTCCTAAATCAATTTGCCACCATTTTAACCCAAATTTTGCCGAATTAGGAAAAGCATGATGATTATTATGCCATGCTTCTCCTCCTGTAGGGATTGCTAACCAAACATTATTAGTACTCCGTTCACTCGTTTGAAAAGGACGACTACCATATAAATGAGTAATGGAGTTAATCGCCCAAGTTAAATGATGCACTATAAAAATCCGTACCAGACCTCCCCACAAAAATCCTTGCCAAATACCAGTCCAAGTACCAGAGAATAACCCACCAAGAACAGCCGGAATCAAAAGACCCAACAAGACTAGAGTTAGATATTGTTGGTTGACTTTTTTCATCGCCGAATCTTGCAGCAAATCCTTAGCAAATAATGTAGAATTTGTGATTTCACAATTAAGCATCCAGTTAATATGACTATGCCATATTCCGGTTAAACTTCCCCAAAATCCTCCTTGGTGAAGATGGGGAGAATGAGTATCTCCTATGCGATCGCTATATTGGTGATGGCGTCTATGATTGCTCACCCAAGTAATCACAGGTCCTTGAGCTGTCATCGAACCCAAAATAGCCAAAGCTACTCGAATAGATGGGTGCGTCTTAAAAGCACAGTGAGATAAAAGGCGATGAAAACCTACTGTAATTCCTCCCACCATAGTCAGAAACCAGAAGACAAAAAGTAATGCTAGTTCCAGGGTGTTAATCCCAAAATCCCTGGCAGATTTGAGTGCTATTAGTGTCCCGATCAGAGGAATTAGGATAGTAGCTATAGCAAACTGTCTTTGAACTTTTTGTAAGTAATTATTTTGAATGACGATCTTTTTTGCTTCGATTGAATTCAACATAGCATGATTTTGATTGTGTAACTGCACAAGTTTCTATATCCTCCTAATTTTTACAATAACCTTTCCCCTTTCCCTAAAAGGGAAAGGAGGGATAAGGTTTGAGAAAAACTGGCTTAGGTGTAAATGGTGAAAAGTGGGATTTGTTTGTTGAGTACCCAGTCACCTACTTCGTGAACTTTGTAAGCAACTGGATCATGCAGAGTATGAGTACGGACATTGCGCCAGAAGCGATCAAAACGATATTTTGTTGCAGCAGTACGAGCTCCCATCACTTCAAATATCTTATTTGTCACTTCCAATGCTACTCGTGTACTCAAAACTTTCGCAGTGCTAATAGTTACAGCAGTTTCACCCCGTTCGGTGGCTGTTAGATATTCACCCCTTTCCCAAGCTGATTGCAAAACGGAGTTTACATAATCAACATGGCTAATGGTCGAAATCAAACTCACCCAGAGATTGCCATATTCCTCAATAACATAAGGATCTTTAGCTGCCGTCTGGGCAGGTGAAAAAATCCAGGGGCGGCTTGTAGAAAGTG
>Ga0209611_10008431_pt1 | contig 16109 bp, 9 predicted proteins | sample S1TSphgellanicum_3_FD_187693 | JGI IMG/M metagenome (GOLD analysis project Ga0209611, IMG submission 187693) | Host-associated microbial communities from peat moss isolated from Minnesota, USA - S1T2_Fc - Sphagnum magellanicum MG (SPAdes) (version 2) | ecosystem: Host-associated > Plants > Peat...
CCATCATGTGTTTGATAGATGTAAAATAATGTTGTTGTTGTTAGGAGATTATTCTATTTATATATATTATTTATTTATTATTCTATTTTTGGAGAACATAATAATGTGGAAAACGTGCAAATTTTGTTGGCCCCCTCACATCCACATGGATACATGGCCACACCTCATATATTCTTGTCAACATCTAGTGCTCCATAATTTTATACATAAATTGATATTAAAAATGTTCTTGCCTTGCTAGATTATGCCCAAATATCCTCTTATTATATGGCCTTTCCATACATTCCCTCCTTCCTATTAGCCTTCTTCCTTCAATTTGCCTCAAAAGCATTGAGTTCACATATTGCCATCACCAATTCCTAGAAATTGTTATCACTCTAATACTTGAAAAATGCCATTCTCTCTTGAACACCATCCCATCGTGTGGATGGTTAGTTGACCCCCTCTTAAGTCTCAAGGAGGAATACACTTTCACACAAATTGTTCTTACCAAGCAAAATTCCACATCCCATTCTCCCACATCAAAAATTTGCAAATCGATTTAGACTTAAAATTTTATTTGATCATTACTAGCTATCACATTTAATAATGTGAACTCAAATCTCAAACCCTCTTTAACACCAATGCACATAGTTGTGACCCCTCTCAAAACCAATGCCCCTTTTCTCCTTGCCCAATCACCTCACCCCTTCACAATTGCCATTCATCATTCGAGAGTTTCATTGCTTTGATTGATGTGAAGCCCACAATTGCAAAGGGGGCAATAACCTTTTGGTGAAGAGTCTCTTATATACGAACCTTGGTTAAGGTATTTGCCTTCTCCCTGTAGAAAACTCAAAAACCTCCTCGATGACATCATTGTGTTATGTGATAATATGACGACACAAAAGTGTGTTATTATGAGTCTACAATTGTGCTTCAAAAAAGATATAAAAGCAGAGTATTATTAACATGTGTCATAACTTTGTATTGGAAATGATCTTTGATTTTTAAAAGTTTCTTGACTATTGTGTTGTATAAAGATATGGTGTGTATTTGTTTCAATCATTCTTTTGTGTGCTTGGATTGAATTATATAGTCTCCTTTTTTAGTTGTGTTGTTAGGGTTTTTGAAAATAAGGTTTAAGGTATATCTAGGGTATAGGGTTTTTGGTATAATTTTGTTATGTTAATGTTTAGAATTTAAGATTTTGGGCATGCTATGTTTTATATTTTGGATTTTTTTCATGTATTGTTTAAATAAAGTATTTGAATGTTCATTTTTAGAAAAGATATTATATTTCTCACAAGTGTTTTCTAAGTTATTTTTATGTTTAATGCATCTAGATGACAAATGCTCTATTTTTTTAAAATTTGTTCAAACTTAAGTACTTATGTATTGAGATTGTTTTGTCTTTGCTTGTCATTTCATTTTTCAGTAATGGTTTTTTTGGGGGGTTGTTGTCATTATGTGTAAAGTTAGTTTTTGATTTCATTTTAATGATTTTTTATGAATTATTTTTAAAAAATTTGGGTTGTCATTTATACCCAAAAAAATCATGTAAATTTTTTTAGCATTTTTTTTAATTGGACGGAATTTTTTTGAATTCTTGTGAAAATAATTTGTTGTGAAATCTTTATTTGTTGTAAATTTTTTTCATTTTAATCATGATTTATCTTTGTTTATTGGAAAAATTGGTGGTAGATGTAGGGATTATTATGGAACATTTGTTATTTATATTTCAATTTGTATATTCATTATTTATGAAAGGGTATATAAACTTGTATTCTCATTTTCACATTTTATTTTGAACTTTAGCACTTTGTTGATAACATTTTGACTAATTGCAATTAGGAATGAATAGTTATTAGTTTTATTCATAATAGTAATTAATCATGAATAATTAGTAATTACAAACATTATGTATGACAAAAGTTTCTATTTTTTGTTAGTTTTATATCATTTTCATAGCAAAATGAATGGATAGGACTTTGGGCATACTACATTTTTTATATTTTAGAAATTTTTGGTAACCATGTTTGTTTAATCAGAAGACATGTAATTATTCATTATTTTAACCAGTGCTTTTTATTTATTTTTATGTGTAATGCATAAATGACAAATACTGATTTTTCAATTTCTTTTGAAATTCACATTGTGTTTTGAAGTTGTTTCATCTTTGATTTGTTTTGCTTTGAAATAATGTTATTATTTGTGTTTTTTTGTTACTATCATTGTTATGGATGAAATTAATGTTTATTGAACTATTAATGTGTCAATTTGAGGTTGAATTTATTTATCCTGATTTTTGAATTGTTATCTATACAAAAAATATGTAAAGCTTTTAAAGTTTTTTAAATAAAAAGATAAATGTAACTATTCAAATTTTTGTTTATTTTTTCATCATAAACAAGTTTGTGTTTTTGAAAGAAAATTTAACAAGACGTGTGTTTTATATATATTTCATAAGTGTGTAAAACTAATACGATATTGTATGTTTATTATGTTTTTTTTTTCTTTGAATTATATATATAACTTTTATGAGGCATGTAACGATGATTTCAATTGTTGTTATTATTTCCATATTTTGTGAACAAAGATGAATATTGGATGGTTTTAGATATACAATGGTTTTTAAATGGTATTTGTTATGGGTTGGATTGATTGTCTACAATAACATACATTGTTGGTCAAGTATTGTATTTTAGTGCACAAAATTGAACAAGTAATAATGTAGGATTCGTGTTCATAATAAAGTGCATATACAACACCTAATTGTCTTTAACAAGGTTTCTAGTGTTTGGTACATGTACATTTTTTTCTCATTTCATTTTCAATGCTATGAGTCTAATACAACTTTTAAAGTGTATCTACAAGTATTAATACTTGTAGTCATAAATTTTATGAAAAATGTTGGTGGACCAAACTTATTAATAATTGCAACCATGTTTTACAACCATTGATCCAAATAATCTAGAAATGTCTTGATTCGCCTTTATTTTTTGTATCCTAGATTATATTTCATTATTTTTAATTTAAACTATCATCATTTGATACATCAATATTATGAAATCTTGACTTAATAAATTGGTTTTTTGAATAAAATCCATGTAGACGAAAATATAACATGATTCAAATATTTCATTTTTTCTAAATGCTAATTATTTAATAAGCAATTTTTCTTTTAATGAGAGTTAATTACACATATGTTATTTTCTACTAAGAACAAATAAATTATCTAACCTTTGATGATCAAAAACAAAATTTGAAAAATAATAATTAACTTTCAGCATTATATATATCACCATATCAAATAGCATGTGTGGTAGTATGTGTGCACAATATTTAAATTTGTTGGAACATTTACAATGATCCCATACTATCCCATACTATCCATATCCCTTTGATTAAAAAATTGTGCAAATGCAAGATATGGTGTTATTAACTATTATCTTGCCTTATTAAACATTAATCATATATATAACTTGGTATGAATAATTCATGATCTTGTACTTTTAAAATCCATTTTCCTTTGACAAGACTTACAAGTATTGACATGAGTTTACAAAACCATATTTTTAGAACATCAAGAAAAAATTTACATATAATTTAAACACATGTTGAATTTGAAAAGCAAAACATTAACAAGGGTGTTTAGCAATGTCCAAGATCCCTTTTTAATATTTAATAATGTATTTACCTTCAATTTCATATTTGATATTTCCATTAAGTTTAACAAACCTTAAATTAGGTTTTATTACAACAATATTTGTTACTTCTTCTTTTGAAAAAAAAGAAAATTTTGTACATATTATAAGGCTTGTTTAATATTTTTTTTAAAAATTACATTCATTTCTATCAATAACAATCTTACTATTATTTTCACATTTTTTAAATACTATATATTTAAATTTCATTTTACTAAAATAATATAGCCAAAATCATATTTGGAGAATTTTCAAGATAGATCAATGCAATCTTTTACAATGTCCATTCAAGATGCATTCTTTTATATTTCCATCAAATTGTTATCTGATTCCATGTTCCAACTAAAGATTTTTTATTTAACATTTGTATCATGGTGTTTATTACTATTTTAAAATATTTTGAAAATTGATCATATCATCATAATCACACCTCACATGTGACTAATCACTGACGAAAACATTACGACATATTTTAACAAGCTCAAAATTATTTTTTCCATAAACAATGTTTAATGGTTCATACTAATGTTGGCTGGTTATTGAATTTTGACCCAATTATCAACTTAGTTCTCCAACCAATTATTATAACAAACTACTAATATGTTTATGATTTATTAATAATAGTTTAAATAAAAATTTACATGTTATTGAATTTTCAAAATCTATTAACCTACTTGGATGACCTTATTATCATCAATGTAGGTTATTAGTATTAAAATATTAATTTCAATTTCTAAAAAATAAATTATATATTTATATATTTTTAAATACCCTATTACCCATTTATAATTGGCAATTATTAACCAATTATTTGATAACCTACATGTATGCGTAACCAATGGTTATTGCCCAATTGTTTTAATAACCTATTTAACACTAAAATGTTTTTTAATATTGATATTGATAGCATGTGTAGCAAAAAAATTCAAAAAACGCCTACTTGATGATTTGTTTTTTTTTAAACAACCAACACTAGTTGATACCCAATATGGTTTTCAATGTTAATTATTATTTGGCAATTATTTTTTCTCCAAATATGTATACAACATGACAAGTATTGTGAAATCTGAAAAAACTATAATAAAATCACCTCACAGTCCTCCATTGGTACTTGATATTGACATTTTAAAAATATATATTTTTCATAACTTGCTTGTCCATTAAGAAGATCACATAAAAGTTTATGACATTCAATTCATGCTTATGACAAAAATAAAACATGCAATTTTAATGAATCATTGTTGAACAAGTTCATTGTATTTAAGTAAATATGTTATCACATCAAATTAACTTTATTATATGTTACAAATTAACACTAGACAATTCAATATCTATATCCATGATTAAACACAAACCCTAAACTCTTTGAATTAAACCTTTAACGATAAATTTTAAAATAAAATCAATTGTTGATAATTTTGTGAAAATGTCAACAAAATAATATAAAAAAGAACCAAATCTCAATTGTGCCATTAAAAAACTTGCATAAATTATTATTTTTAAATTTTTGATTTGGTGCATAAATAAGCTTATACAAAAAGTCTACAATATCCAAGTAGAAACTCTAAAAAATATTAACTTCAGAAAGGTCAAAGACCCCATGTCTAATTGTTTGCATCCCAATATGCAACCCTAAAATTGTACAAATAAAAAAACCCTAATTTTTTTATAAAGCCACAAGGAGAAAATACAAACATACCTACCAAAAAACAATTCAAATCCAACATTTATGAATTAGATTCACAATCAAATATCCCATAATTTCTAAGACAATCTTGCCATTGGGTTTATTTGTCTTTCAAAATTTTCATGTACAACCCTTGATTTTTAAAATATTACAAATGTTTTAAACCAATAACCAATAAATGATTGACTCTAATGTCCACATAAATGCAATTATATTCTTCTTTGGTCTTTCACAATTGATGTAAATTTAACCTTTACCTGTAACCATGCACTTACACAAAAATATATATATATATTGTGTTTCTATTTGTTAAAGAAAATGAATGGCATTTAATGTACATATTCTCAAAACATGATTCACCCACAATAATGTTTAGGTTCCCTACAACTTGCAACAAAATGTGCATCATGCCTTCAATACATGTACACCAATGACTTATCCATGTTAAAAAACAACAGACCAAGTCACAAGTGTTCCATAAACTTTATTTCAAATGTTGTTTTAAAGATATTGGTTAAAGTCTTCAATTTGTGCACTTCATTTAACTTCTACATAGAACTTTTATTATGCATTTAAATGACAATAATCAACAAATAATTTGTTGCCAATTGTTACTTCTTGTGAAAAATGTTTCCACTACTTTTCACAAATGGTATGGTTGGTTTTCTAGTGCTATGTATATGTACCAAATTCATGTACTACCCATAATTTTTTGAACAAGGCTAAAAGTAACATCTCTTTAGCTTCAACCTCATTATTGACTATTGAGGAAAAATAACTTTAATGATTTACCATAAATGCATGTCATAGGTATTACCATTTCAATGTTGCCCAATTCTTCAAGATCCTTTTTATGCATGGAATCATGAATATGATGAATGGACACATATTGCATGGAAATAAGGAAGTAACCAATCTACACAATAATCATCTTAATGCAAATTAATTGAAATTGTGTATTATACATTTTTTATGAAACTAAATTTTAGTCAAATCAACCTTTTCAACAAGATAACATTACAATAATATTTTAAAAAATAATTATTGTTGACAAGCACAAAGTAGTAGCTCCATCATATGGGCCTTGACTAATTTATTAGTTGTATCCATCATGGCATGTACATTTTCACCAAAAATTAACATAGTTCTTGTTCTAATGTGGTTTGTTTGTTTTGACTAAAATTTAACAAGGGTGCTAGATAATGTTAAGTAATAATTAACATATATCATAATTTAAATTCAAAAAACATTTATTAAAAGTATACAAATAGCCAATGGAATGGCAACAATGTAAAATGTGGGCCTAAACATTTAATTGTGTAAACCCTATGCATGTAAATGTGTAGTCCCTTAGGCATGTAAGCCTCTTTGTCTTGGGCATGGAGGTTGCTTAGGCATGGAGTTCATGTGTAAACATGAATACATAATCATTAACCTGCACCATTAAGCACTAAGCACCACACATGCCACATGTCCTATATGATTTTTAAAAATCATCTTAATCATATCAAATGTATTTATTTTTGAGAAGGGGGAAAAACAAATACCCCCTTATGCATTTGGGACAAATAGTTCAATCCCATTAATATAATAACTTAACAAGTTCGACACTAAATAATCAAAGAATTTTGGGAAATTATTAAGGTGTACTTAATAAATAAAATGCACACCTTAATAGTTTCATAATGATTATGCCAAAATTTTAGGAGAATTTTATTAAAAATTTGGCATCAAATTGCCAAATTATATTTTAGCTTACCACATTAATCCTTGTAATTACAATGTTAAGGGTAATATGAAAGACATGATTTTGTTACAATGCCCCCATTCTCAAAACAAACATCTACCTATTCACCTTTTTCATATATGTTTTTAAACATGACATCAAAATTGGAAATCTTCACAAAAGATCCAACATTTTTTATGTTCAAAAACATTATGCAAATTTAAAATCAAATTATGTGAACATGATAGTCAAATATTTAAATGACATGTCCTTAGGCTTGTCAAATAATATCAAGGGTAAACAATTTGTTGATTCCCAAAGTTGTAATGAAATGTAAACCAAGGTGGGCTCCCTAGTTTTGTGCACTTGGGGGGTAAGAAAAGCATGTGAAGGTTTTGGGATGGGATTAGGATGATGTGACAATCATTGGCACCTCACAAATAAGTCACGTGCACAAACCAAATGATGTAAGTGTTATTGCAAATGAAACCAACTTTGGGTTGTGAATTTGCTTTTGGATTCATTATATTTACATGGCTTGGACTTAAGAGAAATCCACCACCCTCCTCCCTATAATACACTTCAAATCTTTCCATGGAAATTACATTGAAATGACTATTTTGTCCATAACTCTGAAGTGAAAGTCTTGAAAAATTCAAGTTATGAGTCATGCACATTTGCAAGTTCATAATTTTTTCACATGAGATTTGATTGAAATTTCTTTGATTAAAACATTGTAATTTTCATCAAGATCTTTTCAACACCATGTCATACATTTTCATCAAAGTCAATTCATCTTTTTTTGTTGGGTTTTTATGGTTAGGAATCAAATTATCAATTTCACTCCCAAATTTTTTTTGGCCACAATTCATAGATACTAGTTTCAAATGGCAAATGCAAGTTCACATTTGATAGCTATGATTTGAAAATTTTCCAATGATATGATTTTTGACTTGGATAAGGTTTACCTTATTACACTTTTGTCCCAAAAATTTGGAACTCTATAGAGCTCCCAACTTTTAAAGTGGGAATTCATCAAGTGAAAATCCTAAAAATACTTCCTTTTCAATCCCCCAAATGTGTTCAAGTTTTTTTAGCTTGTTATTGAATCATTTTTTTTTTTGTGTTGCCCCATCCTTGGTTGTAAACCTAAGGCAAGTTTGTAACATTAGATGGATAAACAAGATTAGAATGGATATAATTCAAACATTTCTTAATGACATCATAGGACCCATACATTACAATTAACACAATCAAAGTAACAAAGTTATTAATATCACCATTTAAGGCCCATTTTACATTAAGAGTCAAGGCCAATGTTCAATTCAAATCAAGCATTCCTATTGGTGCAAAAGTTGAAATAAGCCCCAAGGGCTTTACACTAAGAATCAAAGTGCTATTTATTGGTCGATGGCAATTTTGGGTAGATGGGGTTGCTAGTAGTTTTTTGTTGAAAAAGATGTTTGCAGACTAAATTATCTTTCATAAAATGGCTAGCTTTTAGTCTTTCACGCATAGGAATGTTTTGAAGTTATTATTGTAAGACATTAAAGGGAAGTGATCTTGTGCAAAAACCAATAAAAAACTTTGAATATCACGAGTTTTGAATTTTTTTTGTGTTAGAAAGAAAGAAAAAAAAGTGACGAGAGGACAATAAAATATCGAATAGTCCAGGAATGAATTAGGGTTTGATCACATTTATTTGGAAGGTTTAAAAACTTCCAGGGATTTTATTTTTGAATCAAGTAACTAGAGTGAACACAAATCTTCATTAGTGTTATGTAGAGATGAATTTCTTTGCATCGTGCTATTGGAAGTTGATTCAAAAAATCTAAATACCTAAGCATCCATTTTACTATCGATAATCAACTAGGATTTTTTAAAATCAATTTCTAGCTTTATTGAAGGGTACAATTAGTCATTGAAATGGCTTGGGTTTTTTGTAGAAAACTTTTATGTGAAGGTAACCAATCCACTTTAGGTGTCGTAACCCTAGCCTTGGGCTTGTGACCAAAGCAAAAGGGATTGCAAGGGTGCGGGCCAAGACTAAGCCCGGGAGTCGCACTATCATGCCCTCGGGAGTGCAAAAGAGTGTGAGGGAAAGAACCTTCACAATCCTAAGTGAGTTCACATGTTAAGAGTTGGAATCTTGGTGGATTCTTGAATGTTCAGAGAGTGATTATAAGGGCCAAAATCCAATGGTTATAAGAGTTGTTCATACCATTGGAAAACTACTAAAATGTAAATGTTTAAAATGGGCTTGCATGACCCATTTGGACATTTGAAACACAAGTTATGGCCAAAAGAAGGGTCGGGAATCAAATTGGTAGTTTGACTCCCAACCATTAAAAGTCAAGAATCACCCCAATTTCCTTGCATGCAGGTGGCGTGCGACATATCGATGGAAAGTTCTTGACAAGGGCTACAATTTTGTTTGAGACTTCATTTCAATCAGAAGTTTACACACAAAGTTATGGGGCCCCAAAGTTGTGAGAATCCCAACTTTGGCAATTTCAGGATTCCCACTTGAGAATCTCGAGACAAAAAGCCATTTGGATGTGAGTGTCGTGGAAGGCACAAAATATACTATAAAGGGGAAGGTGGTGGCTTCCCTCAAATTCGGACCGTGGTGAATCTTGTGAATCCGAATTTGCCCGTGGTTCATCTTAGCACCAAAAGTGTTCCAATTATGCATTAACCACCTTGTGTTGGTTTTGTGCATGTCCGTGTGAGTAGTTGATGCTTGTCACTCTTCCTAGTCTCATCTTGGAGCTCCAACACGCCCTTCTACCCCTCAAAGTGTTGCGAGCCAAGGAGCGTGCCTCGACTCCTTGCTTTTCCACTATCTTCAATTTGGACTCACATTTGAATCCATTAAGGAGCTTGGGGGTGCGTCGTTTGGTGACTTTTGTGGGGGTTTTTTGTCTAGGTTCTTGGAAAACTAGGGCAAAGGGGTGAGGAATGCCATATTTTAGTATTACAATATACAGGTTGTGTTGAATTTAATATATTAATGATGATGGCATCCAAGACCATGATGAAGTTGGTGTATGCACTGTTTAGTGGCTCATTTTTAGGTAGATATAACAGTTACAACAATCACAAACAAGTTTTTATAAATGATCCATATGGATAGGGTTTTTAATTTTAAGATTTCATTAGTGTAATCTTTAACTACTAAAGTTTCAATCCTTTATGAAACCTCATAAAATTAGGTAAAATCCCATATTTAAAAATGTTGTTGTTAGTTGGTATGGTGAAATTACTTTGAAAATCCAAAAAAAAAACCCATAAAGTCCATAAGAATAAAAAATAATTTAGATATTTCAATTATGTATCCATTGGGAATAAGAAATTTGACAAACAAAAAATTCATTTCAAAAGGATTTTTGAATACAAGGTCCAATTTTAACCTTTCAAAAATTCATAACTACCATTTGGTTAAGGTTTCAAAAATATATATTTCACATTTAATTTTATAATTCATTCTTCAACACATGTTTAGTCACTATAAACAATTTGGAATGGAATTCAATATGAATTCTTGAAATTTTTAATAATCGAGTGAATTAATCAATCCATATTTTTTACTTCAAAAGTCCACTATTCATAATGATTGATTATTTTCCAAAAAAAATTGTGCAAATGTTTTCATAATCAAGTTGTTAATATAAAATGAGTCATCATTTAATTTATTTAAAATTAAATTATTTACAATGAACATTTAAACATAAAACACCTTGTAGATTTTATTATTGTGATTTAAAAAGTGAACCACCATACCTTGCATTCACTTGTTAGGTTTTAGCGTTGCCACAATGCCTTAGCTCAAAAACTTGTTTTTTATCTTTTTCTTTACAATCCATGTAATTTTATGTGGAACCTTACCTCTGCAGATTTAAGATTACTGAGTAGAAGTAGGAAGTCTTTAGAAAGTGAAACATATTTTTCAAATTGTGTTTGTAGTAAAATTCTTTTTTCATGGGAAAAAAATGTCCCATGTCCCCTAATTTGTGATATCTCATCAAACCTTGTAGTCCACATCGCCCATTTGCCTTTTCACGTGTCGTTATAAACTTGTTATCCACCCCATTTTTTATGTAAATCACACATTACCCACTAATTACTCTTATCATTCTAACAAACCACACACCACCCATTAGTTTTCCCTATTGACCTTCAACCTTTCATGCAAATGTGGGGCCTTAGCCCTACACTTTTTCAACCTTCTTAGATCATCCACATCTTGGACCTTTTCCCCTTTTCTCTTTATCAACCTCTATAATTATTCATGATTAGACCTCCCCAACCTACTTCCAATGATTTCCTCAACTCCCACCTAGAGTTTTTTACTTCTCCTATGGGCATTAATTTACCTTTTAAAGGTTATCCCATCATTAACATTCTTGCCATGCATCCAATTCATCTAATCCAAACCCATGTGACCATCTTAACTTGATACCTTGCCTTACTCTCACCTTACTTACATTAGCTTGGGCTTGGGTCTCAATGTTGGATGCTTTTAGGTTTTTCCATTTAGGCTTTCGTCATCCCTAATTCTATAACTGTATCCCTATCACTTTATAATGTAATGTATATGTGGCATTTCATTTTCCACTAGATAAACTAGCACATGACCCGTATGATGTGACAATTTGACATTTGTTCTTCTTGTTACCCCAATGGTGTCTTGTTTTGGAACCTTGGGGAAGGGCAATTGGGCATAGGGAAATGCGAATTTGATTTAAACACTTTTTAGTATGAGATTAGGAAAACTTACATGAGAATTTTTTCTTATGGGCTTAAGCTTTGGTGACAAGTTCAAGCTCAATTCCTTTTCCCCAACATGAGATTCTAACTCATAAACATTTTCTTTGCAGTTTAGTTCTTAAACATGTAAGGGAATAATTCTAAGCAACTCACACTCTGGCACCATTTTCTTCTACACCCAAACCCTTTGACACCACTTTACATCTTGAATCAAATGGTTTCTTTTCATTTTTTTTATAAAACCATGAACCAAACAAGGACCTTGAATTTTCATTTGATTATTTCAACCATGCATTCCAACACATGTTACATTTATTTACAAGCAATATTTTTAGGACGATTTTTTTAATACCTTCGAAACTATTTTCACCTAAAAGATTTAATGAGTGGGTTCCCATTGTTGTTTCAACTTTGTTTTCATATCGCACAAGGTCACATTCCATGTCAAATTACACATGTTTTTGGGGTGGTTCACTTCTTAGCCATGACTAAACCCTTAGGTGCAGTTTGTTCCATTGCCATGGGGGAAGTGTTGTATTGATTCATAAGCCACATTTTATGCCTTTAATTTTGCAATGCCTTTGCAACACATTTTTTCCCACACTAATTCGAAGTAGCAACCAAAGGTGGATGTGAACCAGTAATCCATAACATTAAGTGCACCTTAGACCTTCACCCCAATTAGGGTTATTATCCAATTGGACGTGGCAAATGTCTCCAATTCGACGTCAAGAAGGGTCATATTTCAAGAACTTCATGCATAAGTGAAGACATCATACAATTCATCCCTTTTGTTCATACATTCTATGCACTTGAGTTTCTTTTGTTTTATAATCACTATAATCGTGAAGGCAATGTGATGATCATCCTATTTGCCATGGGAATTTGCTAAGGTGAGATCCCCTAGGAAGGGCGCTATTCACCTTAGTTCATTTTAAAGCACTACATTATACGATCAATTGTTTTCATTATTGTCTATTTCCATCCATTGTAGATGACATTAACATTATGAGCGCCCCTTCAATTGTACCATCTACATGTGAACATTTTTAGATTGAACAAGTCATGCAATAGGTGTTTTTATCGAACTTAATAAATGTGTAACATGGTCCCCTTTTGGCCTACCATTTGATTTCAACACCCCATCCCAATTTAACATTTTATTAGAACAAATAGTCTTGAGTGTTCCATCACATCATCTTTCATCAAAGATGCCCTATTAGAGGATGTTCAACATGATGACCTTTTCCCTAGACTAGCTGATGTTTAGGCAACTTTTAGAATTTTAATTCATTGCTTTATGCAACAACCACTGTATCTATTACATTATACACCTCCTTTTTCCACTTTCATAGACTCCTTTGTTTCATTCAATTCTTCTCTCCTTTAAATGTTTGGATGCCTTTTGGGTCCATGGTATTTTGATAGCCCAAAAAGACCTTTAACTTGTAAGTATGTTTTGTTCCCAATAATTTCCAATGGCATCGGATTCATACCGATAGCCACCATTGCTTAAATAACTTATTTAGGGAGTTGGGCCTTTGTAATTTCAATTATAGTTATTAGGTTTATGGTTGACCAATGTCCATTCCTTCTTGAAGCTTTAACACAAGTCGACAGCAATTCCTTCCCTTCCCAACAACACCTCAAGGCGCCATGTAATTTTCTACCGCGCCCCATATGCATGTGTCTTCTTCCTTTTGAACAATTCATCCAACAACAAATGGTTTGATTTCAGAATTCATCATACCTTTTTTAACATATTTTCCAACGGGATATCTAAGGCCCATTGTGCTCAAATTTTATCATGTTCTAGCCCAAAGGTGAACGCTTAGCTTATAATTCAACCAATTTTCCTAGGCTTTTAATTATTTTCCCCAAATTTTTCCACAATGCTTTGAACTAGATTTGAATTACCACATTTTTCAATTGTCAACTTCCCTTTATGTGTGTGCACAAATCCCATCAATCCTATGTGTATCCATCTTTTACATTGCACCCATGGTCATAAGCACATGGGAACCCATGATGCAGTTTGTAACACCTTTGCCACCATTGGGTGACATGTTGTATTCCATGTGGGACAAGAATAACTACATGATTTCTTTCAACCACAGTTAACTCTTTTCATCATCAAATTGACATTGTTTTAAACAAAGATGGAATTCGCACCTTGTTCACATTTATCATAATTGACCCAATGCATGTAAATTTACTTCCCCAATCTTGCACAACTCAAGGATTTGTTGCTTTCCATGTAGTTTAAGCCAAAAAAAAATATATTGTGACCGATGCCCAATTGATTAATTATGCCCTCTAACAATTGAGGTATTTGGATGTTTACACAAACAAGTTGATGTGTTTTTACATGATTGTGCCAATGCGATTTGAAGTTTCAAAGGGCTAGAAGGCTCTCCTCTTTCTATCTTGGTTACTTTTCTTTGTAAAAAAAATTCAATTACATTATAAAAAATGCAAGCATCCTCTATCTTATGTTGAGTGATAACAACATTAAGCCTAGCTACTTTTTGACTTTAGACTTCAGGACACAACCCCCATTGCCACAATTGACCTATTATAAGTGGTTAGTTGTTGAGATGGAGAGATTTTGAAATCTAGTTTGTGCCAACTTAACATCCTTTAAATTCTCCCTCTTTTTTAATCTAATATTTTTCTACAATTTTTGAATCAATGGTGTGTTTTTAAATAAAATTTTGTATGGTTTTTCAAACCTAACTCCTAGTGTAAAGCGGGCCTAACACTCAAATCAATTCCTCGTCTTAACCACATAAATTTTCATTATTTGCACAAACAAGCAAATGATTTCTTACACTTTTACACCAACAATGCATGGGGTACAAAAGGTCCCAAAGGTTCATTGATCTTGGTCCTAACTACCTTCTTCAGACAACATGTTTCAATAGCTTTTCAAAAGATTCAAGCTTCTACTATTGTAACCTAGGGTGGTCGTAGCGGTGGGGTTGGCTACTTCTCCACTTCCACAAATAGGCGAGTGGACCCTTCCCCCTTCACCACTTGAGGGATATATTATATTTGTTATAAGATGACTTCTTATTTAACCCTATATCATTGACATTTGGCACAACTTAGGAATCAAACCCAACCCCGACCATGTCCTTTTTACCTCTTTTATTTTCTATTAGGAAAACCCTAAACCCTACCCCCAAGTCTCTTTCTTTGGTTTGGAGTAAAGTCTTTGCAGGTTCAAAGCATAAAAGAGGGTAGTTCTACACACACTTTTACATTATGTCATAGAATGGTTTGGGGAACATTCTACCCTATCCTGGAATGCACTGTAGGTTTAATTCACTAGATAGACCCCTCATTTTCCATGAATCCTTATTTCATTATTACTATTACTATTATTGTTATTTGCATGATTTCTTATAGTACTACTAGGATGCAAGGCCCACATATTTCCACTCATGGCTCTCAAGGGATGGAGGGGGGAGGGCTCTAGCCAATCACGAATTACCGAATCAAGCATGTGTGGACACCAATTATTTTATATAAGTAGACATATTGGGCCAACTATTAGGCTCCATTTTGCTTGTCCCAAGCATCATAAGCTACTAGTATCCCCCCATAACTAGTTACTATACGTGTCATTTGTACATGTATAAAATTTATGTACAATAATGAGTGTAGAGTGTACAAGTGTTTCACTTTCATTAATAAGGATAGGTACAACCACAACTTGGCCTCTTTCTTTTGCTTTTCTTTTTCTTTTTTCTTTTTTTAAGGAGGAAAAAAAAAAGAAAAAAAGAAAAAAAGGTGTGGTACCTAGTACAACCTACTTGATAGGCTCGACTACCTACCTACTTATCAACCTACTTGGTTTTTGTACTACTTGGGGGGTGGGGTAAGAAGGGGTTATATTTTTAATGATTTATATTTCATTATAGTGGAATGATTGAAATAAAGTTTCACATGTTTGCAATGTACACCAGTTTTTTTTTTCCCCCACACTATATATATATATATATATAATTTTTTTTCCAATTTTTTTTTCCAACAAAAAAATTAGGAATATTTTTAGGACTTTTCAAGTGAGTATTCCATGAGTTTAAAAGAAAATTATTGGAAATTTTGCCAAGTTTTCAATATCACAAAATTGAAGAAAAAAAAGCCCTGGTTTCTACATTCTTTCAAAATTTAGGGGCCTTTCTTTTTAATGACTTCTGAAAATGTGAACACGTTTCTTCTTCTTTTTGGGGGG
>Ga0209611_10008433_pt1 | contig 16106 bp, 8 predicted proteins | sample S1TSphgellanicum_3_FD_187693 | JGI IMG/M metagenome (GOLD analysis project Ga0209611, IMG submission 187693) | Host-associated microbial communities from peat moss isolated from Minnesota, USA - S1T2_Fc - Sphagnum magellanicum MG (SPAdes) (version 2) | ecosystem: Host-associated > Plants > Peat...
TTCCATTGAGTGTTTTTGTTTTAGCACTATATATATATATATATATATATAAGAAATTATCTACCATTTTTGTTTGGGTGTATTATGTCAATTGTTATGACTAGAGGTATGTAGAAGAAGTTAGATGACACTTTATAAGAAAGCGTAAGAAATGGCCAATTGATTTTTGAATCGGATCTATTAAGAGTGGACGACAAAATTGTCATTACATTTCATAGCAATAATACGCTAGAAACAACAATTGAACACCAAAACAGTTTAATTACTAGAATTAGTGGGGGAGCTTTTCTCGAGGCTAGCACCTGCTACGTTACAACAAGGCATCTTTCGGGAACCCATGTGGGAATTGACCAAAAATCCAGCTTTTTAGTACCATGAAGGAATGCAACCTACTTTGGCCATTATGGAGATCAATTTGAGTCAAACTTGAGAGTGTTTGGGGGAGCTAAAACACTTTCAAGAGAAAGATACCTTGGAAGATAACCATAGTGGCCGTTTGTTGAAAATGAACTTCACCCAATGAATTTGGTAACTTTTGTTTTCAATGTGGAAGTTTCCTTTCATGTGTGTTCATTTTGTCACGAGTTTGGGCATTTGTTACCCAACTATCCTTATAGATCTAGTAAAATTGAAGTTCAACTATGTTTGCCATTCGCACTTCCTCTAGGAAATCTTCCCATAACTTCAGTCTTTCACTACCCAAATATTATACTAAGAAATTTTAGTTCACACTTGGGTATTGCTGGATATAGGGGTGAATTTCCAAGAGTTCCAAATCCCACAGGAAACTCTTTTCCTTCCCCAAAGGGCTATGGTTCCTATCCAACACCAACTTCCATGCAGCCTTACTGGCCCATGATGGGACAACCTTATCAAGGGGGAAAATTGGTTACAACACTAGGATGGGGTTGGCCAAGTATGATGCCAGGAGATAACGTGGCTACACCCGTAATGACCATGGTTGAGGCTAGTAGGGAAAGCCCATTAGATGTAAATGAAGGATCTTTTAGACCTTCCAACAAAGGACAACGCAAAGGACCTAGTCATTCAACCAAGGCACGCAAATGAGTGCCGCATGAAGCTTTGAATAATTTGAAAAGGGCGAAAGCGAGCGTCACCTCAGTGAAGGGTGGAGGAAAACCTCCAAGACAATCAACTCCAACCATGACCACACCCACAAGGGGACCTTGGATGGGCCCACTGTGGATGACGTGGTACCCTCCCTGGTACCCAATGGTACCCAGTTTACCTCCAGTGGCACCTACCAGTCGGAAATCATTCCTTACCCCATTTATAATGCAGGGACAGACCTCGATGCCCATGTCCAAGTGTTTCAGAAGGCCATCCAAGCCAATGGGGAGAGGAATGATCTAGACATACTAAACCTATTTTGTTTCATTTTGAAGGATGCAATTTCGAAATGGGGGGAAATTTTCATGCAATCTCACCCCAGATGCACATTTGTTAAATTGAAAGCAACTTACTGCAAACGTTTTTGAAAGGTTTAAACAAACAAACATGTGTATATGGTTTTGAGAGTCATCAAATAAGCACCGGACAAAAAAGTGGAGGTATATTATGAACATATATTGAAATTGGCAAATTGTTTGAATCATAAAGTGGACAATAATTTGCTTATGACATTCTTCCAAGTCGGGTTAGTACCCTATTTATAAGTAACCGTTGTTGGGATGAAACAAGATATTTTGTTTCTCCACAAATAAGCTACGTTGACATGTGAAAAGAACATGGGTGATGCCAATGAATACCAAAAATTACTAGAACTTCCACCAAAGTTGAAAAAAACCACATATTTCAAGAAAAGTGAGTTAGTATGTAGTTAGTGCAAAAAATTAGGTCATACCAAAGAACGTTACCCATTGGAACCCTAAAATTGATAACATTGCCACTTAGTATTCATGTTTCATTTGTGGTGGTCATGATCATAAGATTTTGGATTGTTTGCATTAGTAGGTGGCCTTGGAGATTTTCAAAAATAAGAAGGCAAACTCCAAACCGAAAAAGGAAAATGTGGCACTTAACATGGTGTTGGTTGTAACGACTAGAAATCAAGTCTTTGAAATCAACACATTCAAGGAAAAGAAGATGAAGCAAAACAAGACTGTGACAAATTAGCAAGAGGAAAAACAACTTTAGAAATCATTTGAAGATGTTATCAAACAACTACAAAAGGAGGAAAAACCATTACAACTCCCAACACTAGAGATCACTGAGGGACTCCTCATAGGAACACATAAACTCCAAGAAACGAAGGACGCCATACCGGTCAATCCTAGTTCAAAAATCAAAATTGATGTGTTGAAAGCCATAGAGGAATCAGTTTTGGGTCAATAGGCTATTGGAGACCAATTACTTGAAAGTAGACCTTTGGGGAACTCATTCAACTTGCATCAAACTTAAAGCAATATGTTTTTTCTAAAATTTCTTGGGAACAAAAATCGATTCCCACTTTACCACCGATTCCGATAGTGGTTTAAGTCACCATCGATCCTCACATAGTGGTTATCCAAGTACATGTTGGGTGGAATCTGGTGGATGATGTGTTTTAAATGGAGTATTTAGAACCAATATTATCACTGAGGATCTAAGGAAACATTTGGGGTTACCTTTCCCCAAGCCTGCTCCTTATATGCTTCAAATGGTGAATCAAAGTTTAATGAAACCAATGGGAATCATTCAAGACTTAAAATTAAATATACATGGAATTCCATGCATTGCGACTTTCATTGTTATGTGGACCAATGTATTGGATGGCAATTATTCCATGCTCTTAGGTTGACTTTGGCTTAGGAATGCCAAGGTGATTTTCAATTAGGGAAAGACCTTGATCACCATAAAAGGCAATGGAGCTATTCAAACAATTCTAGTAACCAAACACCTAGATGCTAATACTAAGCAACCAAAAGTTCTTCTTTGCTATGATTTTGCCAATGGCATCATAGATGAAGAGGAGGAAATTCTCCTCCAAGCAAAACCAAAGTTGATCACCATTGAAACGATTACCTTACCAAAATCAAGCATAGTGTTGAATGTGGTTCCAAAAATTGGTTTGGAGGAGTTAAAATTTGATTTCCCTCATACCCCGAAGGATATTCCAATAGATGAAGTTCCTGCACACTTAAAGATGTAAGATTTGAAAATTGCAAGGTGGACGCTACAAAAAGATGTCCAGATCCATGATTTGAATCTAGGCATTATTACCAAACTGTAACCGGTGAAGCTCAACGCTAATCTAAACCTTTCAACAACTGCAAAAGTGGATTCTTTGCTCAAAAAATACAAGGATGTCTTCACATGGTCCTATAAGGATCTCAAAGGAATACCTCCCCACATTGCTCAACATTGGACTGAACTAGATACAATAATATCTCCTTCCCATCAAAACCGATATCGGATGAATCCCAATTATGCAGTTGTGGTCAAATAAGATTTGGACAAGCTCTTGACTATAGGATTCATTGTTCTATTGCAAGAAGCAACTTGATTTTCACCCATTGTGGTGGTCCTTAAGAAAAATGGTAAATTGCGCATTTGCATCAATTTTAAGAAACTAAATGCAACCACAAAAAAGGATCCATATCCTTTACAATTTATGAAGGAGGTCTTGGATATGATAGCTAGGCACGAAGTATATTCATTTTTGGATGGATTTTCCGGTTACCATCAGATCATGATAGCACCATAAGATTGATACAAAATAACCTTCATCATCAAATGGGGCATTTTCATGTGGTTAGTCATGCCTTTTGGGTTGAAGAATGCACCCCCAACCTACCAACGAGTTGTTAGTATGTCTTTCAAGGAATATTTTGGTGTGTTCATGAAGTTGATTTTAAATGATTTTAGTGTCTTTAGTGATTTGAAAACACATTTGGTTAAACTCCAATTGTGTTTCAACAAATGTCAAAAATTTGGTGTTAGTCTCAACCCATAAAATTTATTTTTCTCATGTTTTCCAATGTCATACTCGGCTACATTGTGTTCAAGGAAAGGAAGCTACCAGATCCTAAGAAGATTGTAACCATAATCAACATGTCAAAACCAAAAACCCCCAAAGACATTCAAGTTTTCAACGGCATGGCCCAGTTTTATCATTGTTTCATTTGGAACTTTGCTTTCATCATGGTCCTAATTATGAAATTGTTGCCAAAAATCAAAGTTTTTTAGTGGACTCTTGAATGTCAACATGTGTGGGAGGCAATCAAGTAACAATATGTGGATGCACCGATCTTGACTACACCAAGGTCGGATTTAGAAATTCATGTCCACACTGATGTGTCCAATTTAGCAGTTGATGTTATGTTGGCTCAAAACCCAACTGGAAAATGTGACCAATTGATTACATATGTGTTTCAACTATTAAACAATGTAAAGAAAAACTACACCACAACCGAAAGGGAAGTTCTAGCGATGGTGTATGCTCTTCACAAATACCACCACTACTTATTTGGCAATAAGTTTGTTTTTAATGTAGACCATATGGCCTTCCTTTACTTGGTCAAAAAACCCCAAGTTTTTGGGTTGATAGCTAGATGGCTTTTGATGTTTTTCAAATACAAATTTTCGATGGTATATAAACCCGAAAAATCACATTTAGTTGCTAATGTATTATTTCGTTTACTGGCATCCAATGAACCAAATGGAGTGCTAGATTAAGTTGTTGATGCTCCATTGGTCCTACTCCAATTGGCGTGGTTGCAGGAAATTCACGATTATTTGCAAATAAAAGATTTTCTAGTTTCATACACATTGGAACACAAAGAGAAATGATTTTAAAGGCTTTACCTCACACATTGCAACAAGGCAAATTAACAAACAGGGCCAAGACCAAATTTTTTTATGGTGCTTACACTAGGAAGAAATTCGAGTAATCCTTCGAAAAATGCACAAAGGGGTAGGTGGAGGTCATTTTTAGTAGATATCACCATCTGAAAAAATTTGGTTGCTAAATATTGGTGGCCAATGCCTCACAAGGATGTTATGGACCATTGCAAATCCTGTGATAATTGAAAGCAAACGAGGAATTTGGTTCACACCAATATAACTAAATTGATCACAATGCTCTTTGTCGAGCCTTTCACAAAATGGGGCACTGACTTCATAAGCCCCATCAAATCAATAGGTCATTACACAAGTAACCATTATGTTTTGGTGCTGACACATCCCCCAAACTCCTTGAAAGACTCAAATGCAAGTCTGAAAGTGAAAATAATGAAAGGAGTTGGTGTATGTTCCCTAGCTCATAACATTTTGGAGGTAAGAGGGGCATGTTGGAGTTCTGCAATGGGGACTAAAACAAGTGACAAGCGAGTCAATTATTCATATGGACTTGCATAACCCAAACAACAAGTTGGTTAGTGCATAATTGGAGCACTTTTGGTGCATGGAACCACAAGCAAACACGAACTCACAAGATTCATCACAAGCCCAAACTTAGGAGAAGCCATCACCTTCCCCCTTATATATTATCTATGATTAGCCATGGGGGTTGCACTTTAATGTCATTTTTCCCGAAACTCCCAAGTTGGGAATCTCGAAATTGGGACTCTCACCACTTTGGAGGCCCGTAACTTCTTTTGTAGACCTTTAATTAATGTGAGGCTTAAAATTTTGTTAGCCTCATCCAAAGACAACATCCAAAGATTTTTTATTGCAAGCAATCACTCTTCTTTTCACACCTTTAAAAGGATTGTTGGCCTTTTTGTGCCAATTTTTTTTACCCTTTGAAAACAAAGACTAAGGAAAAAAAAATTCAAAATCATTACCATGGAGAAAAAGAAAATCCAATTAGTTCATCAAAAGTTTTTAAGCATCAACCTTAGGTGGGGGAGCTTTTGTAAAAACTTTGGTAGGCACAACCATGGCAGTTGTAGTTACTGTGGCAAGATTTACACTTGTTCAAGCTAATGATGTAAACCTTGGTTCTACTCTAACATCTGATAACATGGGTCCTTGTACTCACTACTTCATTGCCACTTACAAGTGAAGTTTTCAGTTTGATTGTTGTAACAACTTCAACACTAGGTGTTCATGGCCTCAAGATAGGTTTTGTTTGAGTTGTTAAGGAAGGAGGGGGTTGCAAAGGCATAGGTCAGTTGTCAGTAGGTGCTCCATTACACTTGCGAAAAAAGAAAAAATGGTTGCTTCTATCTAACTTTTTCATGAGACATAAGGTCTTTCTTTTGCCAACAATGCTTGTATTCATTCAGCTTTGTTTATTAACTTCTTTCCAATTTTCCATGCACCTAGTTGTGTTGCTTATGGCTTAGGTCGCTCTTATCTATTGCTATGGCTTGCCTCAATTCTATTCCATGTTCCAAGCTTTTCAACTTTCTCCAAAGTTTACCCTAATGAGTCTATGGCACCATAATTTGCTGCAAAAACAACAACATTACTTTTGCCTAAAGCAACTCTAGGAGGAGGAGGAATATTATCATCAAGTTTCAAGTTAGAATTGGTTGGAACATCATTTCGTGATTCGTTTACACTACCCATGGTAGCTGCTACTTCTTGTTGTTGTTACATAGAAGAAGAAGGAGAGCCCTTTAAATGAAGGTTCAAAACTAGTTTAACAAAAGGTTTCAATGGGGGAGTGTCAATGTTGGCATCCTGAGACTTCCTGGGAGGTGGTTGCATTGTGAGAACGAGCTTTGAAGCTACTAAAAACGGCAAAGGACCTCTAGCATCCTCACCATCTCCTCCACCTCCTTCTATTGGTCTTGTAGAAACTTAGGCTTCCACCAAAGCATTGGGAGTCTACACACACTTGGTAGCACGTTGAGATCCTCTAGACCATCTAAAGGAAGAGGAGGAAGACCTTACCCCTCTCCTAAGTAAGTTGCATTGAGCCAAGATTTTACAAGAAACCCTCATATTGGAAAGAGAAGTAGCAACCAATCGAACAATAGACGAAAAGAAAGAACAACAACATTTGCAAACTTCGCAAATAATATTTTTCACACGTCCAACTTCATGTTCCAATCTATCACTACTGCAACGCATCACACCTTTACCAAATCCTTTCTTCTTTGCAAACATAAGTCTATGCATACATACATTAATCTGGCTTATAGACATCACTACTACAACAAACAATGTAGCCATCACCATTTTGCCTCTTTTTTCTTCACCACCTCACTTCCTTTAAATTTCATTTGCAATAAAAATCACAATAGGAATATTTAAATCAAAATCTACAAAAGCTTAAGTCTTTATCTCACCTCATGTTCACCAATGTAGGGAAGATGAAACATGCAAGGCCCAAAGACAAGGAAAACAGAATGCACAATAGCTAAAGACATTTTGAAAATAAAAATCAAACAATTATTTTTTCATACATAATAGTCAAAGATGTGTCCTTTTGTATCTAAAAAAATTTGAGTGCACGAATATACATGGCTTTAAGCCTTATACTTTGGATACATCCAAAGAATAATTTTAATCTTCAAAAATTAAAATATTAGCACTATAATTAAATGAATTAATTTAATTTCTAAATTTGTAAAAACTATATTTTAGTACTTTAGAATATTTAATTATCTATTTACAATATATAATTGTTACTACAACATAAAATTTTAAATAATTTTATTGCAAGTTACGTAATTATAATATATTGTTTTAATTAGTATTTATTACTTCTTATTTGAAATAAATAAATATTATTAGAACATAAAATTTCACAATAACTAAAATAATAGTTCCCAATCATTAAAAATATTTTATTTATAATATTTATATTTTCATAATATTAATTAAATTTCATATCCATAATCAAAAAGTTGTGTCCTATAATTAAGATTTTATCTGAACGTTTTATAATAATTTTAAAATAATGATCAAACTTGAAGTAATTATTTTAATTTTAAGAAAATATATAATTTTATTTATACTAATTAGTCTATAGTAACATAAAATAATTCTAAAATAATTTTAATTGATTAATTTATTTGTAAGTTAGAATTATAATACTTGCATAATTAAATTATGACCGAACTTAATTATTCATAATCTATAATATATATTTTTAAATCATTTAAGTTTATAAAAAATCATAATTTAATTAAAATAGATAATGTAATGACCATAATTACACAAATGGTAATATAATAAATTAAATTTTTTATTTCTTGTAACTACTTATCCATATGTAATAAATAACTATTATATATAATTATAAATGATTATATTTATTAGTTATAAATTACATTAAATAATGACTATTAAAAATATATTTATATATTATATAATTTACATTCTTACAGTAAAAGAAATCCATTATTGTAATTAATTTCACTTTTAAATCATTGTAATTATTTCAGATAAGAATTAATTATAATATATGCATAATTATTTTCTATTTGAACATAATTATTAACAATTTGTAATTTATAACCTTAAATCCGAATAATGTTTTTGGAAAAATTATAATGTAGTTTAAATAAATATTATAATGATTATAGTTGTGGGTATTATTATGTAGTAATTTAAATATTTTTGAAATTTTATTATTACTTATCTATGATAAAAAAAAATTTACAATAATTTGAAAAATTATTGTATGTTTAACATATCATTGTATTTATAGTTAATAATTATTTTTTAAAAAAACATTTATTTGAATGATAACAATTTTTACAGTAATAAACATAATTATATATTAATTATTTTAATTATAATGGGTAATTACTATAATTAGTGTAATATTACTTTTAAAATTAATAATTCATTTAGGAATTTTCTAATAACAATTTGTTAATTCGTTATTTATAATCTGGAAATCAAATTTTTAATATTTTAATTTTAAAAATATTATTATTTACATTAATTACATTATCTATAATTTGACAAGATTTTAAGATGTAAAAAAAAAATTTAAATATTGTATTTATTTATTTTTCTATCATGAGTTATGTATTGAGAATTTGTGAGTAACTAGATAGCTAATTAGTTAAATATTAATAAATTACTAGTTATTTAAGTAGTTGATAATGAATATTTGATATCTGTAATGTATAATTTATATTTTAAATGTATGTTAAATTTAATCATTATTAAATTAAATTATTATTTAATTATTTAGTGAGCCATGTACTTGAATAATTGTATTGTTTAGAAATTTAAAAACTATGAACAAAAGGCATGAAGAAAGTTTTGGAATTGTGACTTCAAAACTTATCCCATATTGTTTGTTCTTCATTCTTATTTTGAATGTCATATAAACAAGGGGTGTGATCATTTGATTTCACATTAAAAAATTTGTGCATATTGGATGAACCAATCAAAAGGCTTAACCCAAAACAAAAAAAAAAATGCACAATTCTAGTTAATTACCTACCTCCCCAACCTACTTATCTATTTAATTAGGTAGGTACCTAGTTTGACCTATGTACCTACATGCCTAAATACCTACCTATATGAGTAAATATTTAGCTTGGGAAGATAAGACTTACCTACCTACCTTTTTACTAAAATAGGTAGGTAAGTATGTAATTTAGGTTTGTAAGCACCTACTTACATACCTACCTAGGTACCTACCAACATGATGTTAATATTTTGTATGAAATTCATTTTAAAAGTGCAATGTGGCATATTTACATTGGGCCACATGTCATAATATAAAATCATCCAAGCATTTGAATTAAACATCCCAAATTATTTCATAATAATAATAATAATCATCATCATCATCATATTTTAGACAATAAATATTGGGACACATGGTAGCACATCATTTACCTTCAATGTGACCAAAATAATCACATTTTAATTGCATATGACAATATGTATACAATGGAGTCAAAGGATGAACTTGCATTTGTTGATTTTTTCTTTCATCCAATATCTCTCGTATTTGTAACCAATATCACATGTGACTTGTCTAAGGCGACTAAAGGGATTTTAATCACAAATGTTGTTTGTGATTAAAATTTAGTTGCAAAGACTAGTTGAAAATACATGTTTTTCTTATAGTGTTAAATTGCATATTACAACTATAAAAAAAACTAAAATAAGAAGTCAATGCACATTGACCAAAATTGTATAGCCAACCAAAATACATTCAAAATATTCCAAACCCTTGAAATTTCCCTGGAACTCATGTTGAACCAGTCATTTTCCTATGTTGCAACCTAGTTGTAATGTAGTTGGTATGGACATGTAGTTGTAAATTAGTGCAATTTCCGCGGACACAATTTTTTCATAGTGATAGGGAGAATTGTCAATAACAATGGTTTGGATATTTCTAAAGCCCACTAATATTTAAGAATTTAGAGTAATGCAAGATGTGTGTTTTCCCACAAGAAGCATTAGCAACTTTGTTAGAATGTTAGTAACAACAAAAGTAACAACACAAATTTCCATAAGACAATTAAGAGAAAAAATCACATTTGCATCATAATCTTGATATGGTGTTGGAAATTTGTTTAAACATATCTATATGAAGATGTCATTAGATATTTGAATTTGCTAAATGTCTATGATGTGACAAATTGGGACATTTTAATTTTGGGAATTGCATTTTGTGAATTTCAAAAAACAATTTGAACGGGGGTCCAAGGAAAACTATACAATATATTATGTGGGAAAATAATTCCTCCTATAAGATTGTAGATTGTGATGAGTTAATGTAGTGAATTCATGATGATTTGTGGGTGTAAACACTATCATCATGAATCCACAAATATGAAAAAGTTTGGATTATTATTCATGATTATGTGATTTTTAATGCATTTCAAGTTAGTAAATTATAGAAAATGAAATCATTGGTTCCAATGTTTTAAAAGTTTTGAATACTTATATTCACTATATTCATTCCAAATTGTTGCACGTTTTTCATAATACATTAGAAACATTGTCATATTAATATAGTTTTGCAAAATTTGCAAAATTAGTATAGTTATGGACACTATAACATGAAAATCAAACACTTGTTACATTTGCTACAATTTTTTACTACAACTACACCCTTGTGTATTTAGTTTTGTTCTTTACTACATTTTTAAAAGCTTATTGCAATTCATTTGACCGAGGCATATATGCAAAAGAATACGCCATTTTAATATCTTGATGATGTTGTTGCCACTTGGACCAAGCACAAGGACCTTTTAAATGGTTCAAAGTTTCAACAATTTACATTGCCACATGAATTGAAAGATTAATGCTTATATTAGTTGACAACCATGAGAGTGCCTCATATGATGTATGTTATGTTGCATGTGCAATGTGAAGTCAACATAATCACAATGTTAACATTGTGAATTCTAGCACATTGGAAATGTAAGGATGTGACATTAGATGATCATTAAATATATTGGGTCCAAACGACAAGAGATTGGGGAATGTAAGATTGCATCAAATGAATAAAAAAAATTGGATGGTGCAATTTGAAGCAAAACTAATCATGGCTTGACACAAACTTATACACAAACCTTATAGGAGGAACTATTCCTTCATGTCATACCATTAAAAACTTTCCATGGGCCTTTCATAAATTTTCAATGTTCCCAAAATTCCACTTCCAAAATTAAAAGACCTTGGTCTTTTTGAACTTTGAAACCTTTTATTTCATGATAAACCTAATCAATTGGGATTTTATTTCATGCACTTTGTAAAATTTTGCCATTCCAAATTGCACATTAAGTGGTTTGGGATTTTGATCGTGTCCTTTCAAATGAGCTTGTAATTATTAGGATTTTTAAAAAGGTATTTGAGCCTAACATGTTGCAATATTGCTCACAATTGAAAACTTTTCAATGGCATCAAAATCACATGTTTTAACATGTTTTGACCCTTTAAACATCATTTTCAATCTAACATTTGGAACTTTTTGAAAGTTCTCACCTCAAAATGGGAATGCATGTTGTGAGTCTTGGTAATGCATAATTTGGCTTCTACACACTTTCCCTTTTATTTAGGTGGAAATTTCAATCTCTTTGGCCCATGCCATAATGCTTGTTTGACTTGATTATTTGTTTACCTTTGGCCTTGATTATGAGCCCAAGGTTATGGTCCTAAGAAATTATAGTACTTATTATTGAAAACAATTTCAACCTTTATGATAAAATAACCAAATGTAATAAAGGATTGTACATTGAATAATTTAATTAAACATTAAACACACCAAAACTAAACATATTTCAATAGTCTAGTAGGAAAATACATGAATATCATTAATTATAAAAACACAAATGACTTAATTTAATAAATTAAAAATTTCCAAATGGCTTGCATTTAATTTTATGTTTTACAATTTGATGTTTCATGAAAAATATCAATACTCCTTTAACATCAAGTGATTTGTCATAAGCATCGTTGAATCTATTTTAATGGAATAAACTTTTGTTTTAAATGCCATAAATTTCAATTCAAATTCCTTTTGTTTTTGTAATTCAAAATTCCAAAACAATCTAACTATTTTATTTCAAATGATTTGTCTAACAATGGCGTCAAATATCTAGTTGCACATCGTATTTTCAACTCTTTTGGGCAATAATATGTAGTTAGTGAACATGATAATTTTTTCTTTATGCCATAAATAATGTATCCTTTTGGGGGTAGACTTGATCTATTTATACATGTCACTATTAACTTGGGATATTATGCATAACTTGAATTGTTTTCCAAATTAGGCTGATAATTAAACCATGATTAGTGTGTCCACCCCAATTACTCGAGTTAGGTCATACTTTTTTCAGGTCTATAAATATCACAAATATTAAAAAAATCTATTGATATATGAATACCCATGCTAGTTTGAAATGATACAATTTTTCTTGGAGTTTTGAAACTAATTGTCCAATCCATGTCCAAGATACATCTAAAGATCCAAACATCATATGTTTTGAAGTTTTGAGGAACGTAGAATTTTTGGCCCTTGATATGTATGATGAAATCAAAATGATTTCAATTGATTCCATACAAAGTGTTGCCTGCCAAAACCCAAATCAAAACATAACTTTAACCATGGTCAAATCCAAATCCTCCCACATGAGAAATGAAATCAGCATATGATTAATTATATGTGGAAACACACAAATGTTAAACACAAAAGGATGTCACATAATACATTTTTGCATTTAAATTTTGAATTGTAGTTCATTTCAATTTATGTATGCAAATGATGAAATAAAAGTCATATCAACAATGCCATTAGGTATCAAAACACAATGTAAAAATTCCATGCCAAAATATCTGAAATTTAATTCATGAAAAAATTTAATAGGCATTACACAATTTTTTATATAATTCCCAAAATGCACCAAGTGGACTCATCAAAAGCATCACAAGATATGTTTATATTTTATAAAATTATACATATATAATGGATAGATGATTGAAACTGAAGATTGAATCTTTTTTTTTGTTTGGACAATTTTTTGCATTAGAAAGGTGAATTTCCTTGGAAATCCTTTATTTTTTGTGATTAGTGCATTTGGAAACTTTTTTTTAAAGAAATCAATAAAGGTCAAATATAAATTATAGCTACCCAAATTAGTTTATTATGAATGTTAATTATTATTTTTGGCCATCCATTTCCCTTTGACTTTGTCAAAACTAGTAAGAAATCCTTTGTATTCCCTTCAATTATGGACATTCATGAAATGCCACTTTTGTTCCAATATAGTGTGTTTTCACTTTTGCCTAGTCTTCAAAATCAAAATTTCATGGTCATTGCAAAAGCACTTTCAACAAACAAATCAAAACATTTAGTTACAAATCAAAATAACCAAAAGGACTTGATTTGTGCAATGTTGGGGATCCATTGTTGGAATTAAAATGTTTGATGTCTAGAGATGGGGGATCTTCCTATAAGATCTACATCAATGGAGGAGATTAGGTACATGGAAAAATTAATGAAATTTAAACATGACATGAAAAATATTAGCGAGGCACACTTGAAACATTTGGAAGACAAAAAATAGGAGCTGAAGGAGTGATTAAACATTGGTTTGCACTACTTATGGAGGATCAAAAGGATTTTTTTTAATATCAAAATAATATGCATATATGCAATTGACACTTCATTTTTCAAAGTAAAAGTACAATAAAACCAATTACATGACCAAGTGATAATCTATACTAGTTTCTCAGCCCAAATATTTCCTTGACAATCACTATGAAAAAAGGAGTGTTTTCCAACTAGCCTTGCAACGCAATTTTTGAGTTGTAAAGTTGCAACTCATCGTATATACAATGTAATTCATTGCAATTCATTTGCAACTTTGTTAAAACAATTTCTTTTCAACTATTATGCAACTCCATTATAGTTGCACCCATGATGTCATGTTGATGTCATTAATTGTCATCCATATATTAAAACCTAACATGTGGCATTATAAAAAATGTTGGACATAATTTTTTGGAAATATTGATCTCCATTATTCATTATGATTATTCATGATGGTTCGAGATTATGACATGTGGCACAATAATTTTTTTGTCGCATGGCATATTAATTATATATTGGAATAAATAAATAAATAAAAATATTTATTTTAGTAGGTAGGTAAGTCATACATAACCATAGGTAGCTAGGTTGGTAGGTCTAGAGACCTACATACCTATGTATCTACTTATGACCTACCTACCTACATAGGTAGGTAGAAAAATAGAACCTACTTACCTAAGTAAGAAAACACAAGACTAAATGAACTAAAGAATAGCCATGAATTATTTTTAAAATTTTATGTTTTGCCTTTAGGTTAATCTCTTTTAAGTTCATCCCAAAATGACACTTGTATTTTAATGTGAAAATATAAGAGAATAAACCTTTTTTATATAGTTTGTAACATGTTTTTTGAGGACAAAATATATGGGTTAAATTATCTTTTAGTTGTTCCTTAGTTGTAAATTAAGTTGCAATTGAATTACAACTATAACATTCAAATGTTCAAAGCAAGCAAGATTTAAGGTTTTGTTTTTGGTGTCTAAACAAAATTTGAGCCCTTCCTATTGGCGCATATGGGGCATTAAAAATCATCAAAAATGAAATAGAATTGAGAAAGTTATTGCCCCCCAAAATAGAAGGGGTCAAGAACTCAAAATAATAAACCACTAAACACTACAAAGGCTAGTTTTTGAACACCTAAAAAAATATTTATATGTTTTTCTATTGTTATTAAAATTGAAAGATGATTTGTATAACTTTAGGTGGTGTTCCTATAACACTTTAAATTGTTTAAAATGAATAAGAAATAAAAAAGTTACAAGGTTTGAAAGTAGGAGGGGTCTAAAGAGGGAAAAAAAGGAAAAAAAACATGTTTTGTAAGTTGGAAAGCTTATTTATCTTCTTGTTATTTTTTCATTACTCCTTTTCCTTGGCACTTCAAGACAATTTCTAGAGCTCGAGGTAGCATTCCCATAACATTTTAAATCATTCAAAATGAAGCACATATGATGAAGATATAACTAACTAATGAATATGTATCTTTATTAAATTATAAATAGTTGTTTATAGTTATAAAATAGTTGAATAGTAGTACTTTAGTAGTGATGCACTAATGGCCATATTAATTGTATTAATGAAAATCATAATAAAAAACTATTTGCAAATGTATCCCGTAATAGGTGGTGAAAATGTGAACATGTGACATGATTGCATGTATGTACATTATACACTAATTACAACATAGTTATTACTTTAGGTGCACATTTACAACAATTTTATAGTTGTCACATGAAATTACAATGTAACTTTTGAAAAAATCAAACATGGTTGACTACATATGTATATACGAGGTGTATAAATTATAATATAAGAGACCCATTTTCAACTCACTTATAACTATAATACAATTAATTGATTTTCTAACGTGGTAATTTATTTATTAATACACTATATTTCTAGGGGGATAGTTGCACATTAATTGTAATACCCAAGGGATAATTACATAATAGTTGTATATGAGTTGTTTTTGAGTTTTAGTTGCAGGGTTGTGTGGTTTCAATAGATGTGATTTTTCATAGTGAATTTTCCTTTTAAGTCTTATATTCATCCTTCTTTAATGACAATGTACATTGAATTCTTCACATGGGTTGTAGGTGATTGTGCTGATATTGTTTTGTTTTTTTTTTTTTTTGGCATT
>Ga0209611_10008434_pt1 | contig 16100 bp, 10 predicted proteins | sample S1TSphgellanicum_3_FD_187693 | JGI IMG/M metagenome (GOLD analysis project Ga0209611, IMG submission 187693) | Host-associated microbial communities from peat moss isolated from Minnesota, USA - S1T2_Fc - Sphagnum magellanicum MG (SPAdes) (version 2) | ecosystem: Host-associated > Plants > Peat...
CACTGATGGAAGGAGCCATGTACCCCTTTTTCCATATAACCTACAAAAAACACATCTCATAGTGGCTATATTTAACTTAGGAAATGTCAAATTAGATGAGGGGAGGCTAGGAAATGTTAAATGTACAGATTTGCAAACCTGGATTTAGTCTGATAAATTAATTCCAGTGTTGATAAAAACCCAAAAATGAAGGATTTGGCTATTGTCGTAGTGTGGGTGCAGGCGCTAGTTCACCTAATCCTAAAAGGGTGTGGCTTGCAAGTAATAGACAGACGGAAGCAGGGAACAAGACCAATACCAGGAAGAAGTAGGTATACCAAGTTGCTAGTTGGAACAGAAGGAAAAATGGGATCAAAAAGCGAGAAACGAAGGCATTAAACAAGAACTTTGTAGCATCAACAAAAGCGCTAGAAAATGGAGAAGCACCGGTAAGTAAAACCAACAAACCAATTAACAAACAAGCAGTACACTTGGATTAATGGCTGTTACATGAGATGGCTAATGTGGCCTGTAGGTAGAAGACCAATACTGTAGGTACCTAAGAACATCTGCAAAGTTCTGTGAGGATCTGGTCTTACCACATTTCCCTTCGCATTATCCGCGTGGGAAATTTTGTTCTTATAGCTACATTTCATTAATGCTCATTGACATTTACAGTGGCTACAAGCCAGTATTTGGTTTTTTCCAATTTCCTGGTGGAGGCTGAAGCCAAGGTAGCGAGCATCCCTATGCAGATTCAGACAGATTTCGTCAATTTTGGCGACAATATTTGAACGAACTCCTAAAACTGCAGCCAGTAGACATAATTGTCCCCACACCCTCCCCCCAAAAGACCAATTTCCAGTTGCTTATAAGAGGTTTTAAATGAAAAGCCCCCTCTTTTTCCCCTTTGAATCGGTAGCCAGGGTTTTTCAAAAGTAGAAATCTGGCGATAATTCGCCAGAAAAGAAAACAGTGCTCCAAGCCTGCTGGTCTTCTGCCCTAGTGGTAGACTAATGGTTCGCAATTTAGAAACGTGCAACTTGCAATTGTACCTGACAAATCCCAATAAACTTTTTTGGCATTCCCTAGAGGGAAACGAATGGAAACCTCTAGGAAATTGAAGTTGAATTAACAAAACACAGGCAAAGCTCTCCAAAGGAAGTCTGGGTAGAATATTTCAATGTTTTATTCTAATTTTCCCATTGTGAAATCAGGGTATTTTTTCAGTTTTGCCAGGTAGCTGAACATGGCGACCACCCAAATTTGGCTAGAGATCAGAGACAAAAGTAGATTTTTTTCAAACTCCACCATACACTTGTGACATAAAAGAACCAATGCTCTAATTATGGCGAGTTCCACTTTTCTTCTGCGTCGAAATGTGGCAAATTTTCGCTTTTTTTCTCAAAAACTCCTTTGGACAGTTTGCAGCCCTTCATTTTTCATCAAGTGACGAAAATTCGCCATTAAAAAAAAAACCTGTGTGAAATAGGGGGATCCTTGTATTTTCCCAATGTTAAACAAACCATTTCATGTTTGCTTAGGGGAAATTCAAAATTTTCTTGATGGTACCACAGGGAATCCAAAAAGAGTTATTAATTACAAGCTCTCCCTGTTGACACATCGGTAAGGAAATGGGTTTGAGCTATAAAGCTCAGCAAGTTTTTCTTGTGCTTGTAAGATGCCCAAGACGGACTTTTCAGATTCAGAAGCTCGCTGGTAAAATCGAACCAGCTTTGTTGAATAGAGTGCACACGTACCCCAATCTTCTCTATAGTAGGGGATTGTGAGGCTTCTGGGTGTGACGCCTAGTCCTGAAAACGACTTTAGTGGTGCTTGATCCCACTTCGGGATTTCTTGAAGTCTTAATGTCCTTGTTCACTCGTCTAATGTAATTAGTTGTCCTGGGTGCATCAGCTGGCTCAGCTTGTTCTATTCGTCAGCATTACCAACTTCTTAAAGTCTTTGTTTTCCTTCGTTAAAGAAGCTTTAGCTCTTGGGTACCTTTCCAAGTCCTGGACGTTTCTTTTGCTTGTTGTCACAGAAGCCAACGATTATCCTTCATCAGGTACTCTAACCTCTTCTTTTCTATTGAAGAACCTATCTTTTCTTGGTCATTCTATACACCTTTTCACTCATTAATCATTTGCAGAGTCTTCAAATTCTCTTATTTGGGTGGTTAATTCATGCTCAGCATAAAACGCCGACATCCTGCTCCTGACTCACACTTCTATTTCAAATTGTTGCTGGCATTTCTATTGTTTCACAGTGGGGCGTGGAGTGCGTGAACAGCCGCAGGTTTATTTTCATATTAATCGTTGATGATCATATCTGGTTGCCAGGCTGCATATTAAGAAGCTTTAGCTCCTGGGTGCCTTTGCAAGTCCTAGACGTTTCTTTTACTTGTTTCAGAGACATCAACGATTTTCCTTCTTCAGGTACTTTATTCTCTTCTTTCCATTGAAGAACCTATAATTTTTCTGTCATTCTTCACATGCTTTCACTCTTTCATCATTTGCAGAGTCTACAAATTCTCTTAATTTGGGTGTTGATGCATGCTCAGCAGAAAACGCCGACACCCTGCTCCTCAGTCACACTTCTATTTCAAATTGTTGCTGGCTTTTCTATCGTTTTACAGTTGGGCGTGGAGTTCGTGAACAGCCGCAGGTGAAATTCTTTCATATTAATCGTTGAAGATCATATCTGGTTGCCAGGCTGCATATTTTACTTTCTTTGCGGCCTTTTTCTCAGTTTTTTTGTCGTGCGGCAATGACTTTATTTGATTTGCAGACCTTTTAAAAGTCGCAAATAATCTAGAGATCTTGTCAAGTGATGCCAGCCCCAGTCTAGCTGTGACAAGTAATACATCGAAAAGGAACTAGAGAACAGCACCAGCACCAGATTGTAGTATGGAACCCAAGCGAGCAGAGAAGTTGAAAGAAGAAATCTGCTAGAAAACAGTAAATTAAGCCTTTAACAAAATAACAAATAAGCGGAAAGCTATTCTTATGCCTAGAGGATGCACAAGATGGACTTCCTAGCTTCAGAAATCCCTGATAAATTCAAACGCTTGTTGGGTTGGGTGCATACTTCAACTCCAACCTTCTCTTGCAGCAGATTGTGAAGCTTTTGAGCAGACCGTATAGTCCTCAAGAGTTTGGTGGTGGCTGTTTTGATTTTGAGATATCTTGAAGCCCTTATGTCCGTGTTCCCCCGTATAATGTTATTAGGTGTCTTGGGTGCAGCCTCTGGCTCTGCAGGTTTTATTCTTGAGGGTTACTGGAGCTTCTTAACTGCGTTGTCTTTCTTTGCTGAAGAGTCTTTAGCGTTTGGGTGCCTTCCAAATCCCTGGACGCTTCTTTCGTTTGTTTTTACAAACGTCAACAATTTTCTTTCATCAGGTATTTTCAATTCTCTCTTTTTTTGTCAAAATCTATATTTTTCTTGGGCTTTTCATGCATGTTTCCACTCTTTCATTGTTTTGCAGAATCTACAATTTTTCTCCTTTGGGTGGTTAATGCAGAGAACGGCAACATCGTGCTCCTCAGTCAGACTTCTATTTCAAATTGGTCCTGGTCCTTTATTTGCTTTATTGGAGCGTGGGGTTTGCGAACAGCCACAGGTTAAATTTCTGTCATGAATTGTCGATGTCCATATCAGTTTCCCTGCATATGACTTCCTTTTGTAGCCTCTTTCTCAAATGTTTGTTGTGCAACAATTTCTGTATTTGAGTACTGACCTTTGAAAAAATCCAGAAAGCTTGACATATCACTTAACACTCTTTTGTTGTTCTGCAGGACGTGGCCAAGCATCTTGCATCTCGAGAGCTGTGTTGTGACCTGAAGAAAGATGACATCAAATAGTCAATATACGTATATGGATGCGTATCTTCACGCCATAGTTAGCAACTATGACAAGCTCTTTAGACAGCTTGACTTGTTTAATTTTGCTCAAAAACAGTTGCTTCAAGCGATATGTGATGGTGCCAGTGACGCCGATTTAAGATCACATCTCCACTCCACACTCCTGAAGATCACAGATGGTGCAAATGAAGAAGGAGACTTCGCAGAATTGACTTGGCAAGAGCGAAAGAGTGGAAAGGCTAGACCTGGTCCTGAATCACCTAAAATGCTGGCTCGAGGTCGGGTATATGAGAAGGCGTTAGGAGAAGCAAGACTCAACACACGGGTGCAGAAGTTCCTGGTGATGGAGCTTGAGAATGATGGATATTTGACGAACTATTTGAGCTTGAATTTGCCAGAAGCTCGTTGCTTGAAGATTGGGTACTGGGCTGCAGCATGTAATTTTGTGTACATGGTGATGGCCCTGATAAAGTGGAGAGACCTGGCGAACAGGAGACGCGGAGGCTATGGTAAATTTTTGCAGCGGGTCGTGACAATTGCTGTTGAGTTCGACTATGTCGTATTGGTTGAGCGGCTCACCGAACTAAAAGAATTTAGTCTACTCCGTGGAACGATTTTGTATGATTTTGATGATATTCATTTGAGAGATGTTGGAGAGTATATTCAAAGAACATTTCCTGTATCTGGCTACTTGTATTACTACGCATTCAAAAGTCGATTAACGCCTCTTGATTTAGCTGCTAAATTGGGGAATGTAGAAATGGTAAACACTCTTTTAGCTTGTATGACACGATGTACCTCTTCTCTAAGGCCTTATGTACCTCTTCATTGGGCTGCGAAAATGGGGCATAATGAAGCCGTCAACGCAATACTTCTCAAGGAAACAGGATTCGATGTGAATCTAACCGTTCCCATGGCTGTGGATAAATCCCTAACTGTGAATAGTTCGTCATATGGTACGAATATCTTATTTGTTTCGGATTCAGGCGTGTCAAAAACATTTGAACGTCTCTATACTGTTGATTCTACTCCACTGCAGTTGGCTTCATTATATGGCCACGTAAGTGTCGTGAAGGTCTTATGTCATAACCCAAAAGGACGCCTAGGAGCTACGATTGAAAACCGCGCAGGCTTAACGGCTCTTCAAATTGCAACGGACATGAAGAGGGATGAAATAGCGAAGATCTTAACGGATATACCTGAGGTTGAGAAGCAAGTGGAAAGATTGTACAGGGACAGGCAGGTGCATGTTGATGCAGCAAATGCTATTCTTGTTGGGGCTGCCTTGATTGCAAGTGTGACATTTGCCGGATGGCTCCAACCACCTTTAGGGTATTCTCCGTTCTTTGGGAGTGCAAGCCCTGGTGCAGGATCCCCCACCCCGTCTGGCATGTACCCATCATTTGTTTCCGTTGAAGGCCATCCAATCATGAAAATATTCTGGGTTTTCAACTCGATGTCCTTCTTTTTTGCTATTGCAACCCTCATGGTGGGAGCTACTGCTGCACGGCCCCCAACGAAAGACACATATATTGGAGTAGTGGTGCGGTCTTTGCGAACGTCACTTCGCTTAGCTTATGCCCTTCTGACTGTTTCAGTTGCATGTGTGATGGGCGCATTTGCATGTGCTGGCTTTGTAGTGTTACCTCCAATTCGAAGCTATACCACCATTATGCAAGCCACAGTTGGCATAGGTGTGATGGTAGTATTCCTAGCATGGACATCATCTACCTTACCCAAGGTTCTATTCAAGGTTATAAGTAGAATTGAAGATGTAGTGGCGGAGTATGTCAATAAAAACAGTGAAAATGTAGCAATAAGGTACATGACTGAAAGTAATGATCCAATAGTGCGAATCCTTCCCACATTACGTAGCATATTAGGGCTAATAAAGGAGAAATTACAAATAAATTGACTAGTTGTCAATTTCTATGGAATGGAAGCGGAACAATGCAAACATCATACATTGGTGTTAGATTTTTCCATAGGTACTTGGATACCTTTGGACATGTAATAAATATTTTGGTAAGGAGTATTGTATGTTTAATTTCGTCAAAGCTTTTGTCAACCTGACAATATGCAATATCTCACATTGTGCCATCATATTTCATTAGTTTGGCCCTTAAACCCACCTACTAAATTACAACATGGTTTATTCTATGAAAATAAGTTGGAAAACATTGAAGCAAGTTAAACAAAACACCAAAATGATTAGATTTTATAGGTAAACAAATGTAATTTGAAGTTACAATATCTTTCTATGTAGACACATTAATGACGCACAATTGCATTGAAAATAGCAGCCAATGATAATATATTCGCACTTGCAATCAATGCTCATGTCAAAATTAGTATTGCACGCTTATTTGTTTTTTAAAAGACTAGCCATTTCAATTCTTTACAAATTTCAAAATTGCATACTTGCATTACAACCAAGACTACTAAACATATTGCTAGAATCGAGTCCTAGCTTGTTGTATCACAAAAACCTTAATATTTGTAATGGCACAAAAAAAATTGTTTTAACCTTTCATAAAGATGAATGATTTCAACAAAATTTGGCATTGGCATAATCTCATATGTTTTGTTGTGTTTGTCATTCCTCTATGCATTGGAAAACCATAAGTATTTTCAAAAATCTAATATGAAGAACAAAGAAAAATAGAAATCCTTCTTATAATAATGTGACACTAGAGATCCCTTGTTTTCAAATTATGTCAAATTTGCAAAGATGTCTAATGATGGCCCCATTTCATAAGTTGTCATAGTGTGTACATGATGGAACCATAAAAATCTCTTTTATTGTGAGCAAACAAAACAAGAAGAATGAAATGGAAAGGAAAATAGGAATGAATTGAATTCTAGGTCAAAAACCAACCTAAATCTTCACTTAATTATAAACTTAAGTTTATTTCAATGACCAATAGCACATGATAAATTAGATGTCATAGGAAATAATGGAAATTTGGTGGTTATGAATTTATAAATGGATGAAGTTTTGATCTTTGAAAAAAAATTGATACTCATTGTTTGATAAATGTGTTGATGATTGTTAACAAGGAACATTAACACTTTTGGTGGCCCAAGTTAACTTGTTCATGCAAATATTTCAAAATCCATTTGGTTGTACATGGGTACCATTCATAATCTAATGAATATTTTGGTAAGAAATATTGTGTATTTATTTTGGTCAACCTTTTGTCAAGCTTACTACAAGTAGGCAATATTCTACAATATGTTTAGCATTTTGAAAAATGGCATCTACAATTTTGGAATAACAATAGTTTTAATATTACATCTTTATATTTGTGATGTGAAGTTTGTTAACTTCATTGAAATATTCAACTTGCTTTTTCATATTTTATTTTCTTCAATTGAATATGAAATCTACAAATAAAAACCCTAAAAACACTTCTTTTTTACATTACTATACACCATTTAATCCTCGTACCCCAAAAATTGGCCAGTTTGCATTCATAAAAAAAATGGTAAAAAAATGAATTGTATATTAATGCAACTTTATTGTAAAAAAATTTCAATCCAACAAAATTAGAGGTTATAAAATAATGGGGGCATTATCACCATGATATGGTGATTTCCATTAATGTTAAATGAATCCTTTTATTAACCAAGAGGCAAGCATCACAATATTAAAAGACTAAAAACTCCAACCTCTTTATGTTTCAAGTTATAATAATATTGCTTCTTAGGAGGAAGGCTTTTCATTGGGATGCCACTATAAATGAATGTTGTGTTTTTGCATCCTCTCATTAAATTGTTTTTTGAGTGGAAATTGATGATGCACTTTTTTATTGAGTCATAAGGTCCTATTGAGGACTGTTACAAATTGGTGTAACATCAATTTCTACCTTAAAATTAGTAAGAAAATAAAGGGTCCAAGTTTCAAATTTTAGTGCCAACCTTAACAATGAATTTTCTTGCTTAGTTATAATGCAATATGTTTCAACAATGTTATTACAATATGCAATATCTTGCATTGTGCCATGTTATTTCATGATTTTGACCCTTAAATGAATTTGCTCAATTACAACATGGTTTATCCTATGAGAATAAGTTTGAAACATTGAAGCAAGTTAAGCAAGTCACCAAAATGACTAAATTTTATGGGTAAACAATTATAGTTTGAAGCTACAATATCTTTCTATGTAGACACATTAATGATTCATAATTGGATTAAAAAAATCAGCAAATGATAATATATTCTCACTTTCAATGAATGTTCATGTCAAGATTAATATTATGTAATTGGTTGATTTTTTCAATAACTAGCGATTTTAGTTCTTTACAAACTTCAAAATCGAACGATTGCAGTACAACCAAAGCTACCAAATCTATTGCTAAAACCAAATCCTAGCTTGTTGAATTGCAAAAGCCTTCATATTTGCAATGGCACAAGAATTGTTTTTACAACCTTTCACAATGATTGATGCCCTCAACAAAATTTGGCTTTGGCACAACCTCATATGTTTTGTGTTTGTCATTTGTCCATGCATTGGAAACCTTGAATACATTTAAAAATCTAATATGAAAAACAAAAAAAAATTAAATCCTTGTTATAGTAATGTGGAACTAAAGATCTTTTGTTTTCAAATTATGTCAAAATTGCAAATACATCTAATGGTGCCCTCATTTCATAAGTCATCGCAGTCTACAAACGATGTAACCTTAAAAATCTCTTTTTTTGCAAGTGAACACAACAAGAAAGATGAAATAGAAAGGAAGATAGGAATGGATTGAATCTTAGGTCAAAACCAACTTAAGTCTTCATTTAGTTGCAAACTTAAGTTTATTTCAACAACCAATAGCATGTGACAAATTAGAAGTCATGGAAATAATGAAAATTTGGTGGTTAATTTTTTTTAATGGATGAAGTTTGGATCTTTGAAGAAGAATTGATACTCATTCTTTGATAAATCTATTGATGATTGAGAAAGAAGGACCTTAGAAGTTCTAATGTCCCAACTTAACTTGTTAATGCAAATATTTCAAAATCCGTTTAGTTGTCTATGGAAGCAACCAAAGACTTATGTTTATTAGAATGAAAAGTTAATTTCATAGATGTTGACTTTGATGACTCTATTTTTCTTGTGTTTAAATTATAACTTATGAAATTTTTTAATACCTAAATAATTATCATTATTCCAATGTGACGATGATGATATTTTTGAACTTATTTAACCCATCTTATAAAGGTTGATGTCAACAAATGCACATTGCAAACAAATTGGAATGTTGATGTTGGGAAAATCTAAAATTGCTTTTAAACCTCATGGAAATGAATTTTGTGTGAAACAATGTATGGGGAGAACTCATAATTAATTACATGATAACTAAGTCTTTTGGCCAAAAAGTTAATTCAAATCTTCAATCTCATGAAAATGAATTTTGTGTGGAATAATGTATGGGGGAGAACTAACAATTAATTACATGTTAGCTAAGTCATTTGCTCAAAAAGTTGATTCAAATCTTAAACCACATTGAAATCAATTTTGAATGGAACAATGTACGAGAAATATTGACAATTAATTACATGTTAACCAAATCATTTGCCCAAAAAACTAATTCAAATTCTAAAAAAGGGGAAATCAATTGTTCACAAAATTGTAACTCCAAGTTGCCTCTAAGGTTTAGAGGTGTCAACCTTGAATTTACATTAGAAGTTCAGAAAACAACTAGTGTAAGGGTAATGCTATAAAATTTTAAATAATTAAATATGTAAATTGATATATGTATGAAATTGGATGTTGAAATGATGATGAAAACAATGAATGAAATCTTCTAAATAATTTTAAACTTGAAGAAAAGACACAAAACCACCTTGTTTGAATTCAAAGTCAAAAGGTCAAAATTAAAATTAAAAACAAAAAAATTACAAGCATCCCCACAAAATATCTAAATATAATCAATAAATTACACACATCTTTTAGTTCCTTATAATCTTGTAAAACCTTATGGAAAATGTTCATGCTTTACAATTAGTGACAATTGAAACATTTGCCCCCTTGACTCAATGGTTTTCCAAGTTGACAACTCATAACCGATTGAAAAAAAATTTATCCCTTCCCTTTGGTGTGGAAGCAAAAGTGTATTCCCAATTCATGTGTATTCATACATTTGTTACTTGTGTGTTAAAGGAGGTGAATACATGAACACCCATTAAATCAATGGGTTGATTGCAAACACATTAACCAACACTAACCATCAATGTCTAAAGGAATCCAGATTTGATTCCAAAAGCATTAAAACTATAAATAATATGTGGGATTGCAAGCCTGCTTATTAACCAAGTGCTTGCACCTAGACCCAAATGTGAAATAATGGGAGCTCAATGACCATCCAAAATTTAATGTCAAAAAAATAATGGATCAAATGTAATGGTGCAAACATTTTTAATTTATTTAAAAACTTTGAATTGAACTATTGCAAGAGGATATAAATATGAACTAAGATAGTAGAAGATGTAAAATTAGCTTCAAATGTTGTTGTAAAAAAGTGCTACCAATGTTGACACAAGCCAAAATATCTAAAGGAAACCTTAGCGATTACACAAATGAAAATTTAAAAGCATAAAAACCTATTGATTAATCAAAACTCCTCAATTGTGCATGCTATTATGATTTATGTTTCTACTCAACGAAAAAACAACAACAATGACAATGATGACCTATGCAAAAAAAAATGTTATTTCACCTTGATAATTTCAAAATAAACATAAATCCTAAAATCCTAAAATCCATGCAATGTAAACACAACAATAACATAAAAGCTACAACATTAGTGATGAACATAGCTATAGAAAAAGAAACTTCAAACTCACATTGCTTGAATAAGGTAATTTAAGGTCAAAATTGATGCCAATGTTGACATTGATGTAATAGTCCCTCAAAGATGTTAAATATTTTGTAATGAACATTGTTTAGGTGTCATTGTGGCACACTCTATTTCGCCACAAGGTTTGAATAATTTGACCATATAACTCAACATTAAATAAACAATAACATTATTTTAACACAAAGTTAAAAACTATCCTAGTAGTAGGTATCCTCTACGAAAAGAGGTGATTGGACAATGTAAGCATGCAAACAAAAAAAAAATTGTTAATTTTTTTTGTTCTATTTTTTTGAACAAGTAAAACAACATGGTTGCATGCAAAATTGAAAACTATGTAGTTTTATGCAAAATTGTTCAATGTGGAAAAAAATAAGCCTGAACAAAACCCATTAAAAAATATTTAACTTCAAACCTCCCTATCCCAAAGGGGCTTAATAAACATGAATGATGATGAGAGCAAAGATGTTATAATGGAAACCTATTTATATTATATTACCTTGGTAACTTGGACACTAAATATATTATTTTCAAAAGTGTTGAAATTATCAATAAAATAAATAAATCAGAAGCCAAAATTCTGAGGTGGAAATTAAAGAATCTTTAAATATTTTATTGTTAAAATATTTTATTTTCGACCGTAATTAACTAATTATTACACAAATATGCGTTGAAACTACCATTTACTATAGTAATGCAACTCATATTAATTAATTGCAGGACCCCCAAAAGTCAAAAATTTTCTTTTTCTATGTGTATCATTGATTGGCACACCACAAAAACAAATAATCAAACCCTTTGTTCTTTGGCATTTTTTACCTATGTTAATGGCAGGGTAGAAATTGTGGACTAGTGCATGATTCATATTAATTTCTTCGGGTTGCTTTTCAATTTTTTTTCAACAATCCTCTTTGATTCGCCTAACACAAAAAAATTCTCAAACATTGAAAACTCCCCAACATAGTACTAGTATTCATTCTAAAGTATTTTAAATAAAAGTACTCACTCCAAACATAGAATCATATAAGTCTAAAGATTTGCCCAATCTATATAGGTTCCAAGAGGACAATGGTGAACAAAACATATGAGACAAAATGAGGTTATTTTGAAACATTATGATGAACACATTGGGTGTATGTATAAGTACACATGATTTGTGCATATGATAAGTTATACTTATACAACTTGAGGAACATGTTGAAAACATTTTGGGAACTTGATGGGAACTTGGTGAAAACAAATTGGGAATTAAAAAATCCAACAACCTCCCCCTCCCCCCCACTTCCTCAAATGAAAAAAAAATCATTGTTGGCTCACCTCATTTGCTACCAATAATTTCTATGCCTACTTATGTTCTTTAACATTTGGTGTAGACTAATGGCAAGATCATGAATCATGGGGACATACCTAGTTATCCTCCTTTTCATCAAATGTTTTCATGCAATCTTACATGGAACACTTATTGGATTCATAGGAAAAATGAATAGAAACCATATATTGGAACATTTATTGGATTCAATATCTTTGTCAAATTAGTTTAGACATCTTATGAAAGGCCAAACTTAAGCACATTTTAGATGGGGTACTTCTAAGGTCGAAATTCCTAGGAACCAACTTGGACTCACATGAAGCAAATCAAATCCTTGAGTTGGACCTTGCCTTGGATGCTAGCTTGCATCTTGGTTCTTCAAATCATGAACTCTCCTTTTTTGTTTTTTTTTTGGTTTGAACCAATTGATTTTCCTTCCAAAATGGTGGCACGTAGGTTTAGCCTTGATTTGTCACTTTTTGGTCTTCAACCTTCATCGAAAGTTCATGGGTCCATTTTATGGCGATCAACCAATAGGATTTCATTGGACCCTAGACCTTGGATCCTCATCTAAAGTGGCCCTTAGCCTAAGGCAACTTATAAAACTATCTATCCATGATGAAAATAATTAATTCACTATTGCTTAACAATTAATTCACATCCTTTTTTAATGGAAACCCTATAAATAATTAAAAACCCAATCACAGAGTGGGTGTAGAAATTATAAAATAATGAAATGAGAAAATATTTTCCTTGTTATAATTAAACAAACCCCATGAAAATGGCAAGAAAGTGAATAGCCAAAAACACACTGAACTTTATGGTGGATGGTGAATGTGACTTTATGAATGTGAAAACAAAATTGAATTGGTTGTGGATAACTACTTACAAAATATTCCAAATGAATTTGTCAAGACTATGGGTTTATTGAAACTTGTTAAAAAGTTCTTAACCAAACAAAAAATTCTATCAATGATTGCAAAAAAATTCAAAGAAATTGAATATTGATTCTTCTTGTAACAAATCCATCTCCATCCATGAATTTAAAAGGTATAAAAGTTTTTAATGGTGAATGTCAAATTTCATACAAAACAATTAAAAATGACACAAAGCACAAAATGGACCCACTCTATAAATGTAACTAGTGTAGCTCCATGGTGCTTAATTTTCTCTATTAAAATGTTGCTACCACAATTTCTTTTGGTTTGGTGTCTTTTTTTTGTTGTTCAACAAAAATAAAAAAAGCAAGATCAACATGAAAAATAATATGAAAAATGGTTAAAGACAATATTTGGTAGCATTGGACAAGGGTAAATTATTAAATTGATCAATATGTGATCCTTTCCAAGATCCATACCAAGTAAGTTATGGGCCTATTATCTTGCTGAAATTCATTCCATTCTACTCTATAACATTTAGACTTCCAAAAAAAAAATCTGATTAATAAACAAGTATAATTTAAAATCAGTGTGTATCGCCTAGATATTTGCCTACCATAGTACCATGGCAACTTTTGCACCAATTATATTATCTTAAGAAATGTTGAAATTAAAAAATATATATAGTTCTTCCAAAGAAAAAATTGAGAAAGAAAATAAAAAATCTTTTAGTATTTTGAAATGTTTTTATTTTGGACATGAAATCTTCAAAATAAAATAATTATTCAACACCAAATTGTTGAACTTGCCAAGGTACCATGATACATATTTCACAATAAATTCTCCACCCAAAACATCTTCATCATTGGTGTATCAAACCACTTAACAATAGGTATGGAATAATTCCTTTCAAATAATGGAACCCACTAGGAAATGCCGCAAAATAGTTGGAATGCTTACACAAAACAATGTGAACATGAATATTTACATTTAATGTGAGTAGCTTTGTATGAAATTTGATACTATTAAAATTTCAAATTTTACGTTTGTAGAGGATCAATTATGAATGACACCAATGTCTTTTTGAGTTATAAACTCCAAGCCCAAAAATTGAAAGAAAAGTGATCAACTAAAGGCACTAGGCCAGATGGAATTGAAAAGATTGCAATGTCCTTCACCTTGCAAATTAGTCCAATATGAAGCACTAAAACATTTTTGAATCCTTTAGTATGAAGAGTAGGAAGACCTAAAATAGAAACACAATGCTTTTGTCGTGTGCAAGGTTTAACCAAATAACAAACCTTGCAAAACTTGGGGCGAATGTGAAAAATGGAAAACCAATGGGGTGCAATTTTATAATGAGGCATGAACTCAAGGAATCAACCAACCTTGTGGGAAAGAGAGCTCAACACATAAAAATGACCCTTGGTACACATAGGGTAAAACATTTTGGCATGTTCTCAATTCTTGGCGAGGGGGAAGATAAGAACCAATCTCCAAAGCTGAATAAAAAACAAGTGAGAACCAAAGTGGTGCATGCTTTCATCTTTAAATACGATATAAATCAACATCCAAACAAACATGATAAGTGCATTGAACTTCTTTCTACTTTTTCATTTAGTTTTGTGATATTTGTACCTTGCTTTCCATTGTAAACTCATGTTCAATTGTAACTTGGGTTGCATATAATTCAAATATCAGATCATGACTATCTATTATTAACATATCAAACATATCATTAGGTGTACTTTGTATGTGTGTATGTATTATAATCAGTTTCTAAGTTTTACATAATATTAGTTTGAAAAACTTTCTTAATTCTTATTTCAAGGTTTTTGGTTAGAGTACAAGGTTTGGTAAGTATGAAACTCTCTCTCTCTCATTTTGCGATGATATGAAATGAGAAAGATTCATAGATGATTGGTTCAACAAAGTTTGAAAACAATCTATGAATGTTTTATAAGTTGGAAATGGAAATCTATGAACTAACCAAACATCATGATATTTCAAGTGTCATAAAAGATATGTAGGTACTACCATGGCAAGTTCAACACTAATTATATTAATTTCAGTAAATGTCAAAAATTTCAAAAACCATTTTTCTCAAAGAGTAAAATTGAAGGAAGATTTTTTTGAATTTTTTTCAATCATGGAACATTCTTTTTTGACACGAAAAATTCAAAATAAAATAATTATTCAACACTGAAATGTTGAACTTGCCATGGTGTTCCTTTTGACATAGATTCCCATGGATGTTTTTTCTAAAATTTTTGGGGTTGAAGAATGGACCACAATGTGTCATCTTCTTTTCTTTGTTATTAAATAAGTTAAAGAATTTCAAATCAACATGTGAATTTGTGGATGATTGATTGGAAATTTTATTTATCACCTTAGTTCACTAATTAATTAACACACCGAAAAGTTTTCTTAAATGGGGCTAAAATAAAAACACAACTAATTCTTTATTGCAAGGGGGGCAAAATATATTGCAAAATCACTTTCACAACAATGAACATATAGGAAATTAAATCAGTAGCATATTGGAAATTAAAATCAGTGGGTTTTTCTGTTTTTCTGTTTTTTGTTTTTTTTGGATTTTTCCTACAATTGGCGAAATGTTTCCAGAAAAAAAAGAAAAAAAGAAAAAAGAACACAAAATTTTAGAGAAGTTTAGAGAAAATTTTCTCTCCATTTCTCGAAGTAAAAATAATTAAATTAGCCACATCTAGACGTGGGCACTTTCTAGGTCGCTATATGTAGCAGCATTTTTGTAAAAAAGATAACAGCCCACTTAGGACAGTCGCCATTTCATGCTGTGGATCCTCGCCCGTGGACCTACTACTCAAGTAATTTTGAAAAAGCCCTGATTGGAAGAATTTGGGACTTAGCAGGTCCAGTTACGTTAAGTGGGCCGCAAGCATTTTTAGCGGCTTCGTCTAGGCCGGGTAAATGAAACAAGTTACAACACGTGGACCAACGCACAGTTTCCGCACGCTGCAATCCAGAACCACGCAGTTACATAGTGGGCTGCTGTTAGAGTTGCGAAGTATCGCACTTGGTTTCTTCCAGCCGACGTTCCTTGCGTTACCCACATGGCGCATACACGCGTCGCCGCTCCGTCCTCTTGCCTGCCTGCGCACACTCATCACTGCGGGAGGTAAACATCGCCCACTCCATTCACACACACAACACCCGCAAGAGCGCAACCAGAATTGTGCACAC
>Ga0209611_10008440_pt1 | contig 16095 bp, 10 predicted proteins | sample S1TSphgellanicum_3_FD_187693 | JGI IMG/M metagenome (GOLD analysis project Ga0209611, IMG submission 187693) | Host-associated microbial communities from peat moss isolated from Minnesota, USA - S1T2_Fc - Sphagnum magellanicum MG (SPAdes) (version 2) | ecosystem: Host-associated > Plants > Peat...
CTCAACAACAGAAATTGTCAAATTTTATAATTTTTTTATAGTGAAGGTGTAGACCCGGCAGGAGCTAAAGAAGTGAATGATTTGCTCAGTACTAAGAGTTGATTGTGTAGGGATCCAAAGTTTTGGGGTTGCGGGTGTGTGTGTCTGTTGCCTATGTTGCCGTCCATGGCCACCTCCAAGAGCAAGTTTTGCAGTAACAATGAAAGAAGAATTGGTTCATGATGGCAATTGTGATGCAAAGGGCTCTTTGCTCTCATTTTTCTTTATAAAGGAAAGATCATACACGCATATACTTTACCATGGCATTTACAACTACATCCTACACATACACATTCCCCCATCTAATCATGAGAATTGTGAGCCTAAATTAATTCATTTTTGGCTATTTCAATTTCAATTTTTAATCTTTTTAAAAATCTTTGAAGTTATTTAAAGGGATTGTGTTTTTGGGAGAGAATCAAAATTTCAAGGCATTTGATTGTGATGAGCTTATTTAATGGGTCAATGCAGAATGACAAATATTGCTTTTGGATCTTTGGACAATCCCTTTGGAACATAGAATTTTAGCTTAATCTTCTATTCTAGCCTATTTATTGGTACCTAGTAAAAGAGTAGAGAAAGACATTGGGTTTGTCTTTCTTGAAATTTGTTATACTTTAGAGGTACTATAGTGTACATATGGGGCCATTCACATGGAACTTTTGGAACTTCATGATTTTAATATTAATCTTCCTCATATAAAACCCTTTAACCAATCATTGAAATTAGCAATTCCTTGCAAAAACAAACCCAATACTACTCCCCACCCTAAAAGGAAAAAATGATGTTTCTTATGATCTTACAAATATATACATTTATAATATAATGTCAGCTCAAGTTAACATGACTAAAGGTACAAGTGTCTGGCAATAGCCCACCATGTTTTCATTTGGTACCAATTTTATAAACTTGTTTCATTTTATTTATTATTTCTTCACTTTTCTTGTGCTAATGTTTTTTTTTCTCCACCAAAAATAATTCCCTCCTTCTACCATATGTCCATTAAACAATTTGATAGCCAGAAGTCATTTGTGGACACTTTTGGATACACTTTTGCATACCAACTCACACCTTTTTCATTGCATGAGGCACCATCACCCCCACATGTTTTCACTCACAACATTGTCTCATAATTTATTTCTTGCCATAAATCCATTGAATTAAAAAAAGAAAATAATAATCGATTTGAAAATGTATAGAAAACATCATTCTTCAACAGTACACACAAAAAAAGGTAATAAATTGACTCTAAAAAGACATAAGATTATCATCCACATTCTAATTATGAATATGATATTGAAATAGGTTGAATTTGGCATGGGATTTTTGAGGTGAACTTGAATAATAATATGAAGATAAAATATCAATCTATTGTATGGCCAACAATAATGCATGTAGTACATTAGCAAAAGAAGAAAAATATGATTTGGAAGCTTAGAGAGAAAACACACCACATTGAAATACAAGATATAATGGAAAAGTGGCCTGGTAAGGGAAAGGCAATAGTTAGATAAAGATTGTTAGGATTTGTGTGTTGGTACCAAATTGAGTGTGAAAATTTGAAATTCTTGTGCAAGCAAAGGGTTCAACTCCAAATGCTGCATGCACAACCTTACAAAGAGAAATTGGTTGGGTTGGGCCCTTCAGGTTTAGGGCTAGAGTGTACCAACAAACCACCAACACATCATACCTGTCATGACTCAGTTGTGGATCCATCCCAACTTGAGTTGAGGTTGGGTTTCACCTTGGTAACCTACCTAGGTAACAGAAACTGAACAAACCATCTTGGTCAGCTAGGTATTGAACTACATATCAATGAAAAAGTGTTTCTTGTCGACCGACCATCCATCCCACATGGTGCACTGTTGATTGTTGGCTCAATCAGGCCGATGATTAGAGTTGTAATCCATTCTAGGATACAAGATCTTCCATTAATTTGAAGATCCTTCTCATAATATATTGAAAGGATTATAGAACACTTGTTTCCTATTTGGGGTGATAATGTACAGAACCCTTAGAACTTTTGTATGTGGAGAGCACCCACAACATAAAATTGAACCTATTTCAATACCTGCCTCACTTTGAATCTGGCACCTAAATACGGAGGAACCTTACACACACAAGGTGCTCTCTCTCCATGAATCACTCCATCAATCTACAAAAGTCAAATATTTTTATCAATTTCTTTAGCTGCATAAGGGCCCTCAAATGAGGCTTTTTGGAAATCATATCATAAACTTGCCCTTTCAACATTTAGTGTTTTTACAACATTTTAACAATGTGTTCAAAGTTAAGTATTAATTAATGTTGATATTATCATTGATACAATGTTGTGATTATATTGTAATACATTATGATGATCAAACATTATGTTATAATGTCATAACAATATTATGTCAATAATTTCTGACCATTTAATTAACACTTAATCTTGAACACATTGTTAAAATGTTGTAAAAGCATAATTACATGAAGGGGGCAAGTTTGTGATACAATATGAGCATGCATTTTCACCTCACATGAGTCCTCATCCTCAGAACAGCCCTGCTTGAGGTCCTTACCAGTGGTGGTTTGGTACATAAGCCTGCACCTGGTAACAACACTAGTTGTAAGGGCCAGTTTGGTATGAGCTTGGGCAATACCAGCCTTTTATGAGTATCAGCCTGGTATACTATGGACTTGAGGCAATAACAACCTTGTACAAATTTTATATCAGTCTCAATGTTATTTAAATACCTGCCTCATACCAGCCACAAATTAGTCTTGGACCCAATACCTGGACCAGGCGGATATCAAAGTCTTTTTAAACATACCCAATACCCATATGACCCTGGTATGCAAAAAAGAAGAACCCAGGACGGAGGCTGGTATACTTAAAAGTCAATACCAGAGCAACACTGGTCCCTGCCCTAGATAACAAAGTGATGAGGGATTCCACAAGGATCTTGGGAGCTTTCATGGCTTCATTTGGGCTCACTAGTAAGGTTCCTAAAAGAGTGCTGTTTGGCTTGAAGCCATCATCTCCCCCTCCATTCCAGCTCTCCATTCCAAATTTCCCACCCCAAACGTCCTTTCACCTTGGGGAAGAGACTACGCATCCATGTAGTAGCATTTGGGTGTTTGATCCAATATGTGAGTGACACATGGAGTATTTTCTGTACATGTGATGGATGGATATGTCCCATAGAAATGCATGCATCTAGATGAGAAGCTCTAGATCCAGTAAATGGAAATTTTTGGTTTGAAGTTTGAACATGCCATATGGGGCAGAGTCATTACACAATGAGTTGCTTGGTATTTTATGGGCTGTTGCACGGCCAAATCAGACAACAAGCAGCACCCCTGACTTGCACCAGGTCTTCAATTTTAAGGACAACGTGGCCCTTGTTAGTAGTGATGCAGACCTATTGTCAACCCTGCCCTTCACATTGAAGGATTTTGACCCCAACTTGTCCTTTAGAGAAAAACACATCCGCAACAAAAATTTGCAAATCAATTCACATCTATGATGTATCTTATATTATGTATAGATGTGTTGAGAACATGCATATTATTACACTGTGTTTACAAGGAACCATTTTTTAATTGCCCTTTGGATGGAAGGATTCATTGGATTATTTATTAATGATGTCCTTTTGGGTTTAAAGGACAAAAGTTTTGGGCCATGAGTTCTAATTAGACCCTTGGAGAACACAACAAGAATGCTTGAATTTTTTAGCCCATTTCTCCTCGATTTCTCTTTTTTAATGTTTTTTGTCTCATCATTCATGCTTTTTCCTCTGGTTTGATCTTCAATGTCTGTTACAATGTTCTCCAGGTATTGCATACTTTTAAGATTTTTCATACCAGCCTCATCCACAAATTGGGTCCAAGATTGATCTTTGTCTCGTATGAGGTGAGTCTATACCTGGCCGGTATAAGGCTAGTATGATCCATATGAAAATGATATTGCCTCGGTCATAACAGCCTGGTAGGGTCATATTAATTAATATGGGTGCTTGATACAAACCACAAGTGTATATATCAGTCTTAGATGAGACCAACACTAGTCCAAACCAATGTTGGCTGGTCATTGAAAGAACACCAAAAACACTAACCATTTGTGATCCAAAAACTAATACATAACAAATAACCTACCTGGTTGACAATGAGAAAAAGCAATAACTTCTCAACATTAGTCCAAACCAATGTTACATGTATGTACATGATCTAACCTAGGTATATGGTACTAGTATGAATAATGATATGAGAAAAACATACTTGACTGATATGAAAGTTCATATATATTTATGAGAGATACTTATTGGATTGGGTATGAACTTAAGATTTGCAGCATCCATACCATACAAGCTTTGGTTTTGTCATGGCTGTATTGTGTTCGATACCAATAGTTGGGGTTGATGGCAGTGAATGGAGGAGCTAGGTCAAGGTTTGTCTTTTTGGGCACTAAGGAAGGTGTTAGGATTGAGCGCCCACGATGCAATTGTTTCCTTTTCTTCAAGGTTTGTGGTTGTGTTAAAAAATGACTTAACAACTTGCTGTGAGAGACATGCATGTTTATTTAGTTGAGGATGTGTGGGGAGAAAGAGTGTACCATCTATGTTTGAAAGGAAAGTAAACTCTTTGTTCCTTTTGCTCCTTTCTTTCCAAAAGGGAAAAACTTAGTTACAAAGTTGAATTCAAATCCAGAAGGGTAGGCTAAGGAGGGAATTTAGTTTTCTCCCCCTCCATCTTTTAGTCACAATACCATATCAGTATTCATGAACCCTAAATGTGTATTTCAGAAAAAATTCCATCAATTTCCTATTAATATCCAACCCATTTCACAAATAGTTATACCTTATTTATACCCTACCAGGTAGTCCCAAAGTTCATATTCATACCAGGCCGGTATGAATAAAGAGTAATATACATGTATATAGCAGTGCAACACTGGTCCACACTCCAAACCTACCACCACTTCTAAATACGTCCATGCTCATATCCTTTTGTCACCAATCTTGATTTATTATCATAAGGAGTTTTTAATCCAGCCTCAACCCTTAAGGATCTTTGATTGTACTTTGGATGCAATTCAGACACACCCAAAATTTCTATTGGTCCTGAGGACATAAATGCCTTCTCAAAAGATTAGAAAAATTTGGAGGTTGAGAGTACCTGCCTCCGTTTTGGTTCCATATTAACTTCCTCCTAATCTCATCTTTTTTATTCCTCTAATCAGTCCTTTTGATTGCAGGACAGACTTAAGTGTGAGGCTTTTTAAAAGCATTGAATAATTAAACCTTGGTTTTGGGTTCTAAAGAACAGGCACTAATGAGAGATTAGAGCTTTGATTTATGGTTAATGTTGGAGGACATGGAGATTAGTTACTTATATTTTGTTTGTGGGCTTCATTGAATCATCAAGTACACCAAGTAGAATTAATTATGTGTGCACAGGATGACCATAAATGGGAAGATTCAAAACTTTGCACTAACTGAAGTGCAGTGTGCACATCACTCCATGTTCCACATTGCACAAGAGATGATTTATAGCCCACCTTGTAACGTGCACAACTTAAGACATGCAAAAGTTTCTATTTTATTTTTTTTAGTTTTGGTTAATGAACCTGGCTCAAGTCTCCACTTCATTTAACTCTGATTGTTCTTCAGATCTTCAGCTTTCATTGCACATTTCTTGAGATTCTTGACTAAACTGCTAAATTAAGATGACAAAAACCTTGCATGGATGGAAACAAACAAAGATACCTTCTACCCAGAAACAAACACCAGCAGCTTTTTATTTTTGTGCGAAATTTTCCATCCAATGCAGAAAAAAAAAGTGACAAATTTTAGCCAAATTTGGCCAGCCCAAAACAACACTATCACCCTTAACTACCACAAGCCCAAAAAACCCTAAACCCAAGCTAACTAAGATGAACTGTGTAAAAGTGATCAACAAAATAACTTGAACAACCTCCGTTCAAATCGCAAAATTTAAGCAAAAATTCCCACAATCTGTTCTGAGCCAATAGTCCCTAATCCTACCAGGACAGGAACCAGCAAGCAGGGAAATGATTCAGCTTAAGGCATCAAATCATTTTTCAGCAGTCTGGTTTGAGACATACCTATGAGTGGGTTGAGAATCTGGTTGCCATTTGAGATCCAGTGAGCACTGAGTAAATTTGTCTCAAGTCTCACAATTCTTGTTCCCCTTTGACAACAGATCATAAACACCAGGTGCAGTGTAAAGTTGTACATTTTGCATCCTTGGGTGTGCCAAAGGGGGGAAACCGGGGACCATGTTTCTCTAAAGTGAACTTACACAATAGTTGGAGATGGAAACTTGTGCATTGCAAGTCAGACTATGATTTTATGCTATGTTTTGTGTTTGGGTTCCACGCAACAATTAGCTGCCAACAACTGCTGCACGCAACAGGTCTTGTCACAAGTAGATCTGAATTAGAAATTTCCAATGCCACAGGGAGATAACTGGGCTCAAAGTTATAAGTTGGGTTGCTTCTTATATCATCTGTTTTCCTTGGGGCCCACAATTATTCGTCCCCATGAAGTTCAATGTCACTTCTTTAGAACTTCAGCACAAAATCTGATCAATCACCTTCACATTCAGCCGTCACAAAAAGCTTACATATTATTGATTCCTGACTAAGAGCTTGGGGTTCTAGCATGAGTAACTCAAAGGCTTTGCATCAATAATGAGCCTCTCAACCATGGTTTATAATAACAACCCCCATGTCAAAAAGATCCTGCCATGACTGCAATTGTGTTGGGTGCCTTATGTACACTAAGTTCTAATTGGTGTAAAGTATTAAGTGTGGGGCAGTTCAAGATACCTAGTTTGGTGCAATGTGAGTGATTTTTATCAATGTTGGTTGGTTCTTTGTTTTCACAAGAATTGTCTGTTCTGTGGTCTAGAGTTTTTTTTCTTTATCCTTTTGTCAAATGGAATATTCTTTGGGTTCGGGTCTACTAAGAGAATATTTCCAAAAATTAAACCCATTCATTTCAGGGCTAGGTTTAATTTTTCTTGACAAATGATTCCCGATCCAACACATCCAACCTTTATAAGAATTTTCAGTTTTGACTTATTCTTCGAGATGATTCCAAAGTTGATTTTTAAGAGGTTTTGATTTTTTTGAATTTTGATGTTCTCAAAGTGTTCCCATTGAGTTTGCAAAAGGTTCTCCTGATGTTCTCATAAGTTTTTTAAACTTCCCGATGGGCTCTCAAAGTTCCCAACCTCAACATGTTCCCAAGAACAACAAATGGAACAGTTACCCAACAATGGTCTCCACCCACACATGCCCTATTTGAGCCACTATTTAACAAAGGGAACAACATAAGGAACATCCCAATAGAGTTGTGGCGAGGTCATTTTAGTGCTGCCATTTAGTTTTTAGGTTCTAGTGTCCTAGGTTTTAGGCCACAATTACTAACCGGAACTGGCATCAGCTGTTCTGGACCACCAAAACAGTGCCTGCCCAACACTGAAAAAAGCTAATGGTAGTTTGTTGTCCCCAAAATTCAGACAGTTGGGCATGTGTAAATTTCCATACGCAAATTACAAATACTCAAATTGCACTGTCTGGGAAATCGAGTCCTGCGCAAGGTGGTAGCCAAGCATGTGCTCCTCATCCTCAGAAATGGCCCCTTTCTCAATCCTTACCCTAAACTTTTAGAACTAAAATTCTGTTGAGATCACACTCAGCATTGTCCTAGTTTGGTCAAGAATTTTTGCTTTGCTTTGTTTCAGGGGGGCTAATTGAGAATGGTATCCCCAGTCTGATTAATCAAGGGTCAAATCACACAGATGATTCTCTTCTTACCATGATGCTTGTTAAGTGACTAGGAAAGGAGAGATTCAGGGCTTTCCATCTCACAATTAAAAAGTTTCACACATAATCAGTTCTCATTCATCCACCTCCCCCTCCCCCAAAAATAGACAATGAAGAACTTTGACAAATTCTCCAGAATCTGCAAACAGGAAAGTCGATATTCTATGACAATTCTTTTGTTTTGCAGCATGGAACGTTGTTGTTTCAGTAATTCACAATGCTCAATTCACTGGACACATTCAGTAGGACATCTCCAAATAGATTCACCTTGTGCATAAGTGGACTTTTAAAATGTTTCTCCAGTACATACTAGTCCAATATTTTACTCCACAATAGGGTTCCCAATGCAGAGTTTCCCTGTTATGTTATAGCCAATGTTCCTGTGTTAAGCTGCACAGAACATTTTGGCTAAACGTTATCAATGACTGAACTCATATTCCTTCTAGATTAGGGTTTTTACTTTTCAAGTTTGTGAGGTAGCTGAAGTAGCAATAATCGAATCTAAGAGGATTTAGCCAAATCTAGTGAAAAGACGATGTGAAGATAAAAATGTTTAAACACCAGTCTATATTTTTAGCAACCTTCTAGAACTTCACGGAGAATCTGGCAATTTTTTATTTGATTAGTTTTCAAAAATCTGGCAACTAGAAAACCCAAAAGAAAAAAAATTCCAACTTGAAAAATTTGTGAGAAATAAACAATGATTTTTTACATTGTATTTCAAAGTAGTATATCAACCATGGGCTTGTTTCTTTGCCTATTAGAAGCTAAATTAAGCTTGTATTTTCATTAGGTGACAAGGCAATACATTAATTTTGTGTGAAAAATGTTGTTCTAGAGCCAAGTTTCAATTGCAGAAATTTGTTGCGCAAGGCCAAATCTCACCCAACCTGTGGAAAGTAACAGCCTATGTTTTGCCCATGTTGAAGGCCTGTGCTTGTCCATCAACATGATTTAGGACAAGGGCTTCACTAGAGAGCACTTAGACATTGCTGACCTCATCACAACATGAGGTATCCATCTAGATGATTTGCTACCAACACAATTGGTGGATGTGGTTGATGTGGAGTAGCAGAGGGATTTTTTATGCTTGAAACTGGCCCTGGGACAGTTTTAACAAATTATTGAAGAGAGTGGGCAACATCAACCAACTGTAATCGAGCTCTTCTGATATAGGAACATGTGAGCTGCTCCTATATTAGCTAAAATTAGACACCAGTCCAGGGCTGTTTGCACCGACTGCGCTCTAAATTTCCCTGCCCTAATCAACAATCCATTGACATCAATAATTCCAAAAATTAGTCAGCCTTTTTGTGTTTGAATCCTGACACAGGATGGCCTTCTGAGACAAATCAGTTTCCACTTGTTCAATCATATGTGTATTGGGTTTTCACTTTGGATGGTCCACCAGCTTTGCAAGGCGAATCTACAAAAGAAATGAATTTTTATCTATGAAAACAATACCAATTTTGGACTTGCCCTTCAGGGTTGTTGCTGTTCGTGAAGCAGCTAGTTCCTTTCAAGTTCCAAGCTGTGCATGAGCAGTCTTGGTTTCAATTTAACCAATAACTATCCTTTTGTTTTCAACTTGTTTAATGGGCCTCACTGTGGGGTGAGCAGTCTTGCTTTCAGTTTTCACTAACTTATTGCTCTTCATGTTCACTGGGCTTGATTGATTGATCAAACCGACCTTCATGTTCACCTTGATTGATGGATCTCCATGTACTGGGGACTCAATGTATACATGAGTATCCACTATAAAACTATAATAGCTTTGCAACAAAGGAGCTGAACTGCGGGTATTTAGCTACGCACCTGAACTTGATTTTACACTCACAAATGAATTCTGAAGCTGCTAGAAAACCAACAATTGAAACATGGCTTGGAAACTGTATTTGGGAAACCTGTAGATAATGAATACATCTTTTTTGGGGTTGAGCAGGCCTATCAAATGGCGCCTTTCTCTAAGCAGGTCTTTAAAATACACATGTTGTGGGCCAGTCCCAAATAAGGTTCAAATCCCAGAGTTCATTTGACATTTTCGAATGTGTTTTACTCACCCAATGCATTGGACAATTTTTTGAATTAGTGTTACATAACCCAATGCATTCAACATTTTTGAGTTACTGTTAGATACCCAATGCTTTCCACATTTTTGAACTAGTGTTATGTACTCAATGCATTCAAGATTTCCCTGATGCAATTTGGTTGTGATGAAGTTTTAGGTGTCAACGGATTGGGGGTTCGTTCATTTCAATGAAAGGTCGCCCACCCACAACTCCAACCCTAATACGGTAAAACAAACAAGACCAGGTTTCCATGTCCCTGAAACTTATCCCTCTTAAGGAGCACAAACCATTAGCAGCTGTGAGTCCCATCCAGTGTTTCTTTTACTTGTGAATTTTCACAAAATTTTGGCCTGAAAAACATGATTTTGACCTATACAAAGGATTTTTCATGAAAAAAATGACCTAGTTTCCACAGCTTTTCAAGATTACTTTTTCAACCAGATTGTTATGATAAGTTCCAGTAGGTAGCCAAGAATATAGAAGATTCTATTTTTTTCTACTTTCATATCTAGTATGCAGCCAAATTTGGCTAATTTATTATTTTGTTAATGATAGCCACTTTGGCTACATCACAATGTCCTTAAAAGAAACCACAGACCTCCCGTCCATGGCTTGATTGTATCAACACCCAATATGGCCACACCTAGGATGGAGGCTGTATTAGATGAAAACTAAAATCATCCAAATCATCCATAAAACTTTCCTACCTGTCCCCTCCACCCCTTTAGGTGCTGCTAAATGCAAATCTTGGTTTTTCATGTTCATAGATTTCTCCCATTTATGGTGAACATTTGAATTGGAATTCAGAGTCTCTATTGCTAAGAAACCTCAAAGGAATCCCAAGTTGGGTTTGTAGTAGGTAGGTAGGTACCTATCTATCTACCTTCGTGGTTGTTTTTTGGGGTGTGTTAAAAATAATAAGTACCAATCTACAGTTGATTTGCACTAAAACGGTCTTGTTGTTAATTTATTAACTAATTAAGTAGGGAGATCATCCTCAGCATGAATCCCAAGCTCTTTAACCCCCTCCCCCACATCAATTCTTGTGCCCCCAACCAAAGCTTTGATCCTAATGCCAAATTAAGAAAAGGTTGAAAGAATCGTTTAGCATGCTCTAAGAGTCTAATCTGTACAATCAACAAGAAGGAAGAAGGCTCCCCCCCATACTCTCTCTGATTAGTTGATGAAAACATTATTCCATCACCTGAAATCAACAAATTAAATAAAAGTGATGAAAACATTGTTCCATCACCTGAAATCAACAAATTAAAATAAAAGTGATTAAAATATTGTTCCATCAGCTGAAATCAAGAAATTGGTAATAAGTGATGGAAAAATAGACTTATTCCATCACCTGAAATCAGCAACTAAATAATAATAATAATAATGAAAATATATATGATTCTATCACCTGCAAAATCAACAAATAAATTATAGGACAATAAAACCAATCAAGAAATCAAGAAATTGGTAATAATTGATGGAAAAATAGACTTATTCCATCACCTGAAATCAGCAACTAAATAATAATAATAATAATGAAAATATATATGATTCTATCACCTGCAAAATCAACAAATAAAATATAGGACAATAAAACCAAATTATTACATCAGCTGAAATCAAGAAATTGGTAATAACTGATGGAAAAATAGACTTATTCCATCACCTGAAAAATCAAGGAATCATTATAAGGCATGAAAACAAAAAACCCAGCACCTGAAATCAGCAAATTAATAATAAGGGATGGAAATGTCTTATTTCTGAAAATTTAACTAATAATTATAGAACAAGAAAACAAATTATTCCAGCACCTGAAATCAGCAAATTAATAATAAGGGATGGAAAAATCTTATTTCTGAAAATTTATCTACTAATTATAGGATAAGAAAACAATTATTCCAGCACCTGAAATCGACAAATAAATAACAGTGATGAAGTTATATTATTCCAGTACCCTGAAAATCTACAAATAGATATTTAAGTGATCATGGAAAAACATTATTCCATCACCTGAAAAATCAACAAATAATTATTAAGAGATGAAAACAAATTATTCCATCACCTGAAAAAATCAACAAATTAATTAATAAGATATGAAAACAAATTATTCCATAACCTGAAAAATCAGCAAATAAATTACAAGAGATGAAAGCAAATTATTCCATCACCTGAAATCATTAAATCAATTTATCTGGCGAAAACATTATTTCATAACCTGAAAAATCAACAAATAAAACAAATTATTCCATCACCTGAAAAATCAGCAAATAAATTTATAAGATACGAAAGCCAATTATTCCATCACCTGAAATCAATAAATCAATTTATGTGGCGAAAACATTATTCCATAACCTGAAAAATCAACAAATAAATCATAACAGATCAACAATGTATTATTCCATCACCTGAAATCAACAAATAAATTACAAGAGATGATGAAAACAAATTATCCACCATCCGAAAAATCAACAAAAAATAACTATAAGTGATGAAAAACCATTATTCCATCACCTAAAAAATTAACAAATAAATTAGAGATGAAAACAAAAATGATTCTATCACCTGAAACCAATAAAAGCCACCGGAGTAGATCTGATTAGTTGATGGAATAATGGCAAACTAATTATATTCCATCACCTGAAATCAACTAAAAAACAAAAAAAATAAAAAAAAGCACATCTAAATTCTGCAGATCGTAATTTGTATGTTTGCGGAACACGCGGTTGTTGGGAACGGGACCGTTGCAATCGGCATTGGGAAAAACCCAGTTCCTGGAATTAGCTAGCTACAGAAGAGGAAGTCTACAGTGTCTGTCTGAGAGAGAGAGAGAGGAGCAGAGCAGGCGGCTGCTGCAGCAGCAGAAGAATCCTAAGATTTTATATAATTGCTGCAGCTAGTAAGCTACATCGACCCTGCAGCTGATGAATGAATGCCCAATGTTGCCTAGAGTTTTAATTTGCAGTTTCGTAGCTGCGGATCGGGGGCTGCTGGTTTGTTTGAGATTAGTACCACCTTAGCAAACATGTATGAGCAGTTACGGTAAGAGCATCGGCTGCCCAACGCCGCACAACTGGGATCGGAGAGCTAATTAGCCTTGTTTCCGAAAGTTAAATCGCAATTATGTTACTAGACTGTTATTGTACCTCATACGAATCTTCTGTTCTCTCAGGGATTATTAGTGTGGACTTAATTTCATCACAACTGATGGTTTTTTTAATTTTAAAGTCGGCGTTTAAAAATCGTCGTCTATCTAGTTTTTTTGCATGTTCTGTAATTAAGTCTGCAATGGTCGACTTTGCTGCACCTGCTGCTGCTGCTTATATGCTATAACTACACTTTAAAGTAGCATTCAGATGATCACTTCACTCCGGCGGAAATGGTTTTATTGGATGAATACTGCTTATATATTCCTGTTGTGAAGCTCTGATCTAATTACAAAGAGCTTCTTCTACAGCTCGTCGTCATCAGAAAAATGTACAATACGTACCTCTTGATCTGCCTATTCATCATCAAACCCTCGGATTAGACGAAGCATACCACAGATGTATCGTTATTGTTAGATCAGTCGCCATCATTTGTGTTTCTTATGAACATGAAGTCATGAATTATATCAGCAATATATGGCCGCATTAGGTAAAGGCACCCGCTAGCTACTGGCCTCATAGCTGCTCAGCTTGTTGTTCAATTACCATTAAGGTTCACCGTTTAGTTGGCATTCAAGTCTTGGGTAACTTCATATATATTTCTCTGCCGAAACCTTGAACCAAATCCATGAATCAAGTACAGGGTAAGACCAAGAACACGCTACCGCTCTAGAACTTATACTCAAAGCAGACGATCGTTCATGTGCACTCTTGGAAAGTTGGCGAGGGGCGTGAGATGTCGTAAGACGAGGGGCTCATATAACTGGCAACAAAAGTTCGACTAGAAAGGTCTTAGGTGAACGGATCGTTGGGCATTCCACGAGTCTCAGCTGGTACTAGCTGAGGATGCTACTGCTCATGCATGTCCTCAGCCGGAACTCATCGGCTCCAGCTCCCAATTACCAGACCTCATGAACACTTTCTCGAGAAAGAGTACCACTGTCACAACAGATGTTCAATCTCTGGGAAACTCTCTTTTTTTATCTTTTTCTTTTTTCTTTCGAAAGCATTTGATTTATGTCAAACGCTGTAGAATAACGCATAGATCTCGGAGTCTAGTGCAAGGAAAGCCGAGCCAAGCTCATGAAAGTCGTCAGCTTGACCGCCGAGACATGAAATCCGTGCCGGGTCAGCTGCAGCTTCTTCACCTGTACTATATCGTCCAAGCCGTGCTTTTAAAAAGTTTATTCAACTCTGACTCTCTAAGTACTTCAGAACTTCCACTGAAAAACAACAAAAGAAATTTCGAATCCAAATCCGCGACGCGAAGATGCCCAAGAAAACAAAAGGAGCTTCTGCGACCAGCAACTCTGCAGAGGAGACTCAGAGACTGATGCTCATCATTCTCCTTCCATGGCAGTGGAAATGCTCAGCAGTCCAGGAGTTCCGTGGATGAAAACAAAGCCATCCATGATGTGGATGTGAATATATTGGATGAAACTATATTGGCATGGATGAATTTCTTTTATTTCGTTAATTTATAGAATTCTGTTTGGTGCAGATTGAAGTTCTGTCAATTATCATGGATGTTCACATTGTCTATTATTTTCATGAAGTTGTGTCTTCTGGAGATCTGCAATTCTGTTGGATGAAAACAATGTCTATTACTTTTTTATGGTTCTTTTGCATATGGAATTTGGTCAGTGACCATGGATGAAATTTTCTACTATTTTAAAGGATTTTTTTTTGGTGGAGATCAGTAATTCTGTATGGATGAAATCAATGTCTATATTTTATTTTATTTTCCTGGATGAAATTCTGTCAATCATGGATGAAATTATTGACTTTATTCAATCAAATTGTAGTGTGAATGGATGAAACTATGTTCATGGATGAAATTGATGACATTGGAAATTAAACCATAGGGATGAAAATGAACACACATAATGAAGTCTTATTAGTGTGCTGGGCCCCATATTACATTTTTTAACACAGTGCCCAGATGCAATTGCACAGATGAATGAAACTTGAATCATTATATGGATATATTCGAATTCTGCCACATGAATGAAAAAAATACAATTTTGACAGAAACTGATTTCAGAAATGAAATTGGGTTTTGAACAAAAAGGAAAAGAAATTGGTCATGTGGATGAAAGTTCTTAATCATCCATATGGTTCTCATTCATATGACAAATATCATACCTGGCATGGTAATCTCATCCATGTCATCACATCACATCCATATGGTATATATGCTTCATTTTTGTCATCCCAAAGTGGTCATGTTTCCTCCATTTCATTAGATTAGTATCATAGACATTGTTGTCAAATCAAAATCTTTTTAAATCACCAAATTCTTATACATGGTTGGAGTAGGTAGCCAAAAATATATAAGGATTTCTTTTTCCTTCATATTTTGTTAATTATCAAATTTGGCTATATGAGCTTATGGATGATTGCCACCACGGCTACATCACAAAATTTGGGGGGGGGAAACCACTACTGCTGATCATGATCAACTCTTGTGAGTGCCATATGTAGAAAGAAAATAAATATCAGTTCAAATTTGAAGCAATTTTTTTCTTTTTTTCAATTTTTTGATTCCACAAAGGTAGTGAATGCTTGCTGAAACAACACAGTTTTACACCCAAAAAAGCACTTTTTTTTTCCAAATGTTACTCTTCTTTTTCAGAAAATAGAAAAACTTTGCCACAAATTGCTGATTTGGAGTGGGTGGGGTTGAGTTAGGGTATTAGTACGCAATTGAGTTGGCCATACTTCTTGGCTACAAAACATGGAGGCCAAGTTGGGAACCTCACGAGCATACATGAAATTTATGACTTTCTTCATAGCATGTTGTTATCATTTGTACACACTGTTCTAACTTCTTATTGTACTCTGCTCTAAAGAGTTAGTCCATCCAGTTACAGCAATCGAAATTGTTTGTGGTCCGTTTTGGAGCAAGGGAGATGTACTCTTCTTTTTGGTCAATGTAGTTTTTTTCCTGTAGAAAGTTAAAAGGTTCGTATCAAAGAAAAAGAAAGAATCTATGCAAGGCACGATA
>Ga0209611_10008441_pt1 | contig 16091 bp, 8 predicted proteins | sample S1TSphgellanicum_3_FD_187693 | JGI IMG/M metagenome (GOLD analysis project Ga0209611, IMG submission 187693) | Host-associated microbial communities from peat moss isolated from Minnesota, USA - S1T2_Fc - Sphagnum magellanicum MG (SPAdes) (version 2) | ecosystem: Host-associated > Plants > Peat...
CAAAGTAGAAATTTTTAAAGCTTTTTTTTCTGGCAACCTCCAAGAACTCATTGTCTAAATATGACAACTTCTGACCTTCTTTTGGTCTCAAAATATGATGGCGAGTTTGGCACTTTTTTTTCCCAAACAAACCCTTTGTACAAACACTTTCTTGGCTTTCCACTGGAGTTTTTTTTTGTCACTACTGTGCGACAATTCCAAGAAGAAGAAGAAGGAAAAAAAAAAACACTCCTCATCATCACACACTACAATAGAATGTCGTTTTTTCTTATTAGTAGTAGTAGTAGTAGTAGTAGTAGTAGGCCTTGGCTCATGACACAAGTGTGATATAAACTTTGTTTTAGGTGAGATAGAAGTAATGTGAGCTTTGGGTGGTACTAGGGTTAATAGCCCAAGTACCCTAGCAGTTCCAATACTGATCATTCTTTGCTGTGAGGTTCTGACATAGCCTGCAGAATTGGCAGCCTCCTTCCTTGTATGTACAAACTCATAAGTGCAAGATGCAACCCATGAGTGTTTTCTGCAACAACCACATATTTTGTTTATTTGGGCCTTCAGATTTGTCACTAGAAACTGACCTTCTGATACTAACTAAGCAAATCAAGTCATTCAGTGAAGAAGAAGAAGAACTAGGTACCACCACCAGCCTAGTAGGTACATCTCTCATCTCATTAGCAGTTCAAACAAAGTTCAAATCATTCTGTGAACTCTTTCTTCTTCCATGATCATCTTCTTATTCATTAGCTTGCCAATCAGAAAAAGGGCTACAACTGGTGCAAAAGAGCCAACACAAAAAAATAGTGTCCTAGTGCAACTGGCTCACAACCATATTCTTTATGATCCCACTGACTAAATTGTGTTGCATGAGAACTACTTGAGAAGGCACTTGCTAAGTCCTTCAGGGCCTAAGGAGTTCACTACTAGGGTTGAAACAACCTCAGGTTTACAAGCTCATAATGTTTTGCTTGATGGCCACTTCCTATTTTTTGGTTTTTTTGGTTTTTTTTTTAAATTTCAAATGGTGCAACTAGATCATTGGGGGAAAAGTATATAATTTTATTTAAATATTAAATTTTTTTTTAGAAAATTGAAAATTCTCAATTTTAATAGAATAATCTTTCAATATTTTATTTGTCAAATAATTATCCCTTTTATATTTGGTGTTTCAGAAAATATACAAAGAGTGACTTCCCCCAGATCATGTAGCTCGTGAGTTGCATGTCCCATTACAAATGAACACAATTCAAAAATTTAGGGGGTGTGGCACAATGAATTAAACCCCGAGACTTAGGCAAACACTTCTTTACATGACTTTTGCCTTTCAATTAGCACTCAATTTTATTTATTTATTTATTTTTCAATGAAAATTTGACAAAAAGAATCTAGGTTTTTTTTTTCTTTTTTTGCACAATGGACCTTCTTGATTGGGCTATCACAAAATACTTTGGACACTCCCATGATGGAAATTTAAGTAATCTCCTCACTTTGCCCAACTATGTAGGCCTAAAAGAGTAGGTATGGCTTTGGGTACAAAATATGGGGTAAATATTAGAACCACATGGGGAACATCTGAAAATTGTGGGAACATCATAGGGGAAACATTTGGCAAAACATATGGGATATAGAAAGAAACATACGGCAAGGGACACAAATTGGGAACTACAAGAAAAAAAAAGGGAACAAGTGGCAAAACATGTGATATAAAAATTAAAGAATACATGTGCGGGGACCTATGGAAACAACATTTAAGGAAGATTTAACACAAGGATATATAGATAAAATTAAGGAAAGAAATTGGCATATATGAGATAAAATTAAGGAAAGATATTGGCTATATGAGATAAATTAAGGAAAGATATTGGCATATATGAGATAAAATTAAGGAAAGATATTGGCATATATGAGATAAAATTAAGGAAAGATATTGGCATATATGAGATAAAATTAAGGAAAGATATTGGCTATATGAGATAAAATTAAGGAAAGATATTGGCTATATGAGATCAAATTAAGGAAATATATTGGCATTTGTTTAGGCTAATGCAAGGGTCAATATTCATGTATAGGGAAAGGAACCCCTTTGAGGGTCTTCATGGATGGATTTCATGGCCTCCTGGCCTATTATTGACTGAGGCTGGGCTCCAAAATCCAGGAAGACAGACTCCACAAGGGATTTCCTTCCACCCAACATGATGAACTTTTTAAATTTCAGGAATTCTGTGAAACAAAAGGTGATACTTGTTTTCAAGTACTTTTTTGTTTTTGTAAGATTTTTAAAAATTTGCAACATGAAGTTCAAGACATTATGTCTTGAGAGTGGTGTGATGAATTATACACATACAAAATTTAAGAAGCTCACTCATTATGTGACAACATGTACTTACCAGGGTGTTTTTTTTTTCTTTCTACTGCAATATGCCAAATGTGTAGAGTAAGGACCAATGTTGGCAAGGTATCAACTTTCAAGCATACTTGATGGACAACACATTAAAAAAATTTGTTTGTAAAGCTTGGCAAAGTTTGGGCATGGGAATTTTTTTAGCAAACTTATGCCCTTAGGGAATGGACATAGAGGTTTTTTCAAAAAAACACATAAGCATGCATAATATGTATGGAAAAGGATGATGCCCATTGGACATAAACCCAAGCATGTGCATTAATGAGCATGGTAATATTAAATTGACATTGTGTCCAAGAAAAAAAACACATGGACGAGTCCAATACAAATGTGAATGTGAAATTGTAAAATAAAACTTTGAAAAAAGGTTCTAACAGAAAGTTTTATTCATATCGTAATCCTACTTCAATAGCTAACTACCAAATTGTAACCTACACAAGATTGCATTCTAGGTGATTAAACAATCTTGCAAGTTGGAGTTGTTGATGTCATAATGTTTGCCTTGAGCTAGAGCCTTAGCAAATTGACACATAGATTGGTGGTGGGTGCCAATTGCACATTTAGACAATCCTTAAACATACACACAAGTAAACAAGACACTCAAACAATCATGTATTCAAGCTCACTCAAATAGTCGATGTTGCATTGGATTTCAATCAACACACTTGCATTAGAAAATTGGAGTATTCTAAAACTCAAATAACTTTGTATCAAACAAACAATCAACTACATCAAATAGTTGCATTCAATTTCACACAAACTCACATTCAACTTTAGACAAACCTGCATTCAATTAAACACACAAACCTGCAAATTTAACTTCAGACAAACCCATATTCAATTTCAGCCTTGGCAACCCATTTGTTATGTATCACAAAATCCCTAATTGTTTGCAAATTCAGATCCCCAACAAAAACACGCCACAATAGATGGCACATGGACCCTAATTCCAACTATGGGAGAAAAAATAGAAATAATCACAAGCAACATTGACCTCACAAACACATTGACAACAAGGATGCCCATACATGTGGACACATGTAAACACTAAAACAAACACACAAATCTCACATGCAATACAAGAAACTTGCAAACCTCACAAGCAACATTGACACCACACATACCTCTATTGACCTATTGTGAAATTTTAAAAAATTTAGAGTGTTACAAAATTTTCCTCCCTTTGCTCATCATTTAGGTCTTATGTCCCTGGGGTTAAGGTACTTACAACAAACAAGTCACAAAAACAAACAACACAATTAAAGCATTATGCTTCAGAAGGCTAAGGTACCAAAACATAGTAGTTTGGTTCTTAAGGATAGATACTTGAAACCAACAAATAAAAAAACATGTAACCAAAACAAAAAAACAATTAGGGTTCCCCTTTTTTTTTTCAAGTATAATGCATATAAATTATTTTGCACCTTTCAACACCACACAATGTCAATCTTCTTCAAACAAATTAAAATTTACAATGAGGTTTTCGTTTTTTGAAACCATATGACTATCAACATGCATGTGTTCCTCAATTGATTTGGGCCCATTTATGCACCCAAATCTAGGGTCATTTAGCCAATTTTTCATAACTAAAACCAATTTGTCCAAAATTTTAATCCCAAGCTAACAACATCCCAAACTTGTGATGAACCTTGCTATACAAAAAATTCTTTTAATTTTGATTCGAGAATGGACAATGCCCATCACTTACCATGCAATATATGCAAGATTTGGAAACTACTATTCATGATTCATAAACCAAGTCAAAAGGATTTCAAAGAACTATAGAACTATAGGCACTAGAATCTTCCTAAAAATTGATAATTCAACTTTGAAGAATTCAAATGTAACTCCTTTAGGAGAAATTAGAGATCCAAATAAATTTGATTCTATCATTACAAACCCAACACATTCAATATTAGTGATAAAAGTGAGTGTTAATGTAGTGTAAATAGTCAATAATACTAGCATAAAAACTTCACGGTCATATATTGTAGCAACCGATATGTCAAGTTCAAAGCCCACATAATCTTGGATGAATTACCCATATAAAAGCATGGGTTGAACATAAAAACCAACATATTATAAGCAACATGAAGTTGAAATGAAGATGCAAAGGCCAAAAAGGGTCACTAATAACTTTAGCTTGCATGTGATGCTTAAGATGTGTTAACTCATAATCAAAATCTTTAGCCTACAACAATATTAAAAATCAAAGAAATAGGTTTAAAAAATCTACAAACTAAAAAAAATCAAACATAAAATCCAAAATTAGCTAAATCATGTACTTGCATTAGAATTGGTGTTATGCATCATACCATACATGGTTATAACAACAACAATTGCATTAGATAACAATGGATATCTTTGGGACAAAATTTTACCCATCTTTTGTGCCACAACCCATGTATGAAGAGTAGGAATTCTACTTTGTAATGCAATTATTTGTTGTGATAAACACATGTTTATGGCATCATTGAATTCTTGGGTTTCTTTTAAAATTATAACTTTGGTCACAAAATGAGTTTTGATATGAATTTCTACTTTTCAAGGGCAAAGAAATGCACCTTTACAAGCCTTAGCCCATTCCTATTTGCTTTTCCCACTTTTTTCATCTAAGTAATGGTTTTTTGAAGAAAATACTAAACATCCTTAATTGAAAACATGTCCCATTCACTAGAAGGAATCATATCTATTTAAACTAAAGAAACAATGATTAGAAGTTCCAATGATTCTATGAATGATTATATTCATACAATGTAATTTTTCATCCTATGTGAAAAATGAAATAGTCATAAATAAGTTGTTTTTGTCATTGATGGATGATAATATTACATATGGTAATTAAAAAATCATTAGTTCACAATTTTTTCATCCATAAGACATCCATGACATGGACAATGATGACATGACTTTTCAATGTGACTATCAAATGACTATATTTTGAACAACATGGTTGTTGGTGTATGATTAAAGAATGACTAATTTGCAATGACATGGATAATATTGACATGACAATTTCAAATGATTATCAAACGATTCTAGAATATGAGGAACCAATTGGAAATTGATTACAAAATGAATAATGTATAATGACATGGGTAATGTTGACCACCTAGTTACCTACCCACCCACCCACCCACCCACTCACCTACCTACCTACCTACTTCCTACCTACCATTTTACAACTTGTCTACTACCTACCTCATAGTCTTGTAGTGCTATGAAATAAATATATGAAATGAAAAACTTGACAAAAATTGAACACCTTTTGATGGTGTAGTTCAATGGTAAGGATTTGGTTTATCATTGTGAAGGTGAGAGGCTCAATTTTTAATACTTCCAACCTATGTTCATTCCTAAAGGGCTAAGGTAAGTAGGTTGAGTTACTACCTAATTAGACCTATTACCTATGTACATTTTTAATGAAGTAATCCAAAAAAAATTAAATTAAATATAAATTCAATCAATCAAATGGTCCATTGTTTGCTATTCATATTTTAGTCTTTCATTAATGTGACACCTTGGGTAGATGCAAGCTAGAGTGACTCACTTTTGTGACATAAGGGCTAAATTTTACAAGGTGTTGTGATTGTAAATTTCGTAACTATGCACATATATATGAATTTGATCTTAGGAACTTGGATTTAAGTTTTCAATTCAATTATCTAAATGAATATGCAAAATATTTTGCATAACTCATGAAGGTTAAAAAGTTATGTATTTTATAACTTGAACTTGTGGATTTGCCAATTAACAAAATTGTTTTATGTATGGATTTTGAAATGACCTAAATATGTTTTAATATTCTCTATGGGACTTAGAATACAATGAATTTTTTTAATGAACACAAGTTTGAACAAAATTAACACCATATTATTTAAAAAATATTAGTTATGGACTTTTAATCAATGTGAAAATGAGTGAAAAGCATAAAGTCCATATCTAATTCAATTAAAAAAAAAATTAGGCTAATTTTTTTTAGAGAAGCATAGAACAAGGGCCTCTAGAAGGATATGAATGTTTTAAAGAATTTTTAAAAAATAATATCAAATTTGGCCATAAATCATTGGAATTTTAAAAAAAAGTCAAAATATGAACTTTTTGGACTTTTTTTTGGAGTTCATAATGAGTCACTCTAGCTTGCATCTACCCCTATAGTAGTGTATATGATTTGATTTCTATGATTTGTCCTATATAACTTGACAATTGTGCTTTATGACTACAAAATTAGTCATAAATGCAATCATAAATTAAAAAATATCTTCTAGTGATTCCACCATAGTTTGAAGTCATTAGTAACATATTACTACATTTTGACATGGCATGCCCAAAACAACTAGCAACATAAGGTTGGGGTAACCTAAATGGAACATAAGAAACGATGTTAATTAATGTTGTTATGAGGATGCTCAAATTGGCCCCTTCATCTTTCACATATGTTATGTCCTTGTCCAACAACTCATAATTATCAAATGAATCGTAAATTTGCATAGCTATGATAGCTTTATATGTTTCCTAGACCTCAAGAATGCCAATAGTAATATGACATGCAACCCATTTCTTGTTGATGTAATTAACAACCAATGTAAAAAATATCAAAACCTCCTTGGGCCATCCATAAATCAAATGTACAAGTGAATGTGCTAACTTCAATAAGGGCAAGAAGGACATGATGTTCCATGGTCTTGTTAGCCATGTTAAGGATTACTTTGTTGTTTAACTATAACTTGAAAACATAACACGACCACATTGTTGAAATATAAACCTTTTCAACCAAATGTTTTCAATTGAATTCAATGGGTGGTAAGCTTTTTGCATTCAAATCTTCAAGGAATTGCTTTTGAGCAAGGTTTGATTTTCCAGTGTTCAATTGCTACAACATAAACTCATTATGTTTTGGACAAATGTAGAACTACAAATGCTCCAAAACTACATGACAACTCATGATAGTTATGCCATGATCTTTGTTATACATAATCAACCTTTTTTGATGTTGGGTGAAATTTCGTCCAACCCTTTCAACTTGTTGGATGCAATGATGCAAAATATATCTCATTCATTGAAACTTAAAAGCAATTCACAAAGGCACTTTTGATCATTGAGTTTGAGAAAAACCCACATAATTGTCATTTTGCTATGAGTAAGCCAATTGTTTTTTTATTTTGTTACAATTGGAAGAGTTAATGCTACTACCATCCCTTTGTTTCAGCTCATAGACCTCCCTTAACATCTTCACTCACATCTTTGTCATTGGCCAATTTGGTACCCACTTCAAATGCAAGTCCACCATCACCACCACCCCTCCCAACCCCATCTTCACCAATGCCAACGTTCTAGTTATTGTTAAACAAAGGATTGGAAAGCTTTCAATTTTTTGCCACTCCATTCCAAATAAAATCTTACTCTTCATTCATTGAACATGAGCATTGAACACCTTCAAATTCAAACCAAAATAAACATTAAAATGACAAATTACCAACAAAAACAAAGTCCTTGGAACCAATGAAGTTTGTAACACCAACAAAATTTGCACAAGCTTCAAATTACCAGTAATGACGTTCAATTAATTCGAATTTTGTATTTAGGGTTGCACCAATAATATCACACAAGCATCAATAACATTAGACAAACATCATCTTGCAACTAATGATGTATAAAACATCAACAAAGTCCTCACAAGCACTTACAACAAAATAGTAGTAGCTTGCAACTTGCAACATTGAAAGCAAGAAAGCTTACCTTGCGCAAGTGATCATTGGCCATCGACAACATAAAAAAGGAGAAGATCGCCAAAATTCAACACTTTGTATTACATTGTCATCGCCATGATGATAGGCCTTTTGCTTTTATAAATGGCACATCTTTCAACACTCAATAAGTCTACAACCTCGAGCTAGCGTTAAAACTCTCTAAGCCTGACTAGGTAAGGGTATTTGGGGGGGGGGGGGAGTGTGGGAAAAGAAAAGCCTGCCTAGGCAAGGTATCATCGGTTCTTTTCACATCAAATTGCCCATCGGTCAAGGCAACCCATACCCGGGTGTATGCCCTGGTTGATAACCTGACCAACATGGACATACCCGGCCAACACTGGTAAGGACCTCGAACAGGATCATTCTGGGAATAAGGGCCCAACGAGAGGTGAGTGTAGGACCTGAATTCCCAGAACTGCCTCATTAGAGGGTCCTTACTGAGTGTAAAGATCTGGTAAATTTTTTAACAACCCTGGTTTTGTTGGCTTTGCCTTGGTAGGCAAGGATATTGTGTTTAGATTCATTATAGAGTATTATAGTAGCTTAAGGGATTTTTATAGGCCCCTACTAGGTAATAATAATAATAATAGGTCTATTTTTTATATGAGGATTTTTTGAAAGATAATAATATTTTGGCTAGTGTTAAAACTTGAGATTAGTTATAGAGTTATAATATCTTGAAGGATTTTGGTTTCTTTTAGAGGATTTTTGGGAAGATTATATTTTTGCATGGTGAAATATTTGAGTTTCCATAATTCTTCTTTTGCCTTAAGATACTCTGTAATGCAAATGGCAAAGGCAACAGCATGACACACCCCAGGCTTAGTTTTTTTGAATCAAGTTTTTGAAAGCATCCAGGGTCCCAGTTCATCAATGTTATGTTCCCTAAAGGCTAAACCCTAGAATATAGAGGAGTAGCCATTGTCATTGCCCCCACCTATTTATAACTTTCAGTGAAGCTTTTGTCTGCCATGTGGCCTCTAGTAACCAAGATTCTAGGTCTGTGGTGAGAGAGTAGGGGGAGGGGGGGAACCTACCAGAGACTCTACAAATAATGGCATTTAATATGGCATCATGTTCTAATTCATCCTGGCATTTCCTTTTGGCCCTTTCCTCTCATTTTTCTGTTGTGTTTTCAACAAAACACTAAAGGAAAAATGGGCTTTCTCCAGTCCTTTTTTTGCTTCTTCTTTCTCTTCTCTCTCAGATCAGATCAGATTTGTTCCCAAAAACAATCATATTCTGAACTTTGCAGACATGCAATTGCAGACCATCTCTGAACATGCAGACAATTGTAGGGAATGATTTCCAACTCTGAGTCTCTTATTAGCTTTTTTCATTTAACAACATAACTTTTTAACACACCAACCACCACCCATCTTGTAGGGAATTTTCTCAGCCTAACCCACCCACTAAGGTCAAACTAACCTACCCCCCAAAAAGTCTTCTGACACAAGTTTTGTTGGGTGACTACACTGTTGCAAAAGGCATCCTTTAAATAATCCTTTAAATAATGATTTTAAAAAAAAATTGGAAAAATATGAAAGTTGGTGGTGTTGTAAACCCATCCTATTTGTCACAAGGTATGATACAAATAATTCTACTACTCATATCACAGTATCATAGTAGACTATCATAGATCATGGAAAAATAATAATAATAATCTCACTATTTTGAATATGAATTTAAATATTTTTTGCAAATTTTTTTTTTAAAAATTTGTTTTTGTCAATGTGGAAGCTGACACTAGGGTATATGGTATAAGGTGCAAGCATAAACCTCCAAATGCACTAGTTTCCAGCCAATGCCAAACCATCAGTGCAGCCCCTGAATGAAGAAGCATTTGATAAAAGCTACTTGTAAAGCCCTGGCTGATTTCTTTCAATTGAGGAGGATGAATGGTACCATAATAAGCTGAGCACCTTACCTGAAGCCCAGTGCTTTACTGAAGTGATGGGCACATCATGTGTTGCATCCTTTGGCAACTAAATAGAGTCCTGTATATAGGTAGATAGGTAGGAAAATAGATAGGTAGGTAGGAAAATAGGTGGTCACTTCATAAGCATACAGTTTATAGTTTAGACAGTGAAGAGGAGATAGTGGGGGTGAAAAGAGGCCCAAAGACAGGGTGAAGACAGGATGACTTTAAGGAAAACTCTTTTATTTCTCCTTTACTAGCCTCCTTTGCATCACATAAATTTTTGGGGTCCCTGCATTCCAAAATCAGTTTAGGATTCTATGCATTAGGGTAAAGCATGGGGGGTGAGGGTATTCTCAAAATAAGTGTAAGATCCCTCCTCTTTTGCAGGAGGGATCATATTCATGAATATAAAGTAACCTCCAAATATACTACCAAGTGCTTTACATTTTAGAAGAGCAACTCCATTGGCCTTCAATTATTTGAGGACAAGGAGACTAAAGTCCTTGGTCCCATGGCCCCTTAACAACGGAAGCCCATGTGGGCCTCCACCAACTACCTAAGTACCTACTTACTTACTTACCAAGGATACGCACCCACTAACATAGGTAGTTACTAGTAGTTATCTAGGAAGTGTGATGTCGAAAGTAAGTACGAGGGAGCTTTTACATGATAGGCTGACAAACCGTTGGTACATCAATTATGGTTTACTAGAGAGGTAGATAAAATTGTGGATGGTTAGTGCATAGGTAACCACCATGGTTATCTACGGGACAAGAACACTACAAATAATGTTTTGTTGTCCACATACTAGGTCTTCTCCATCTGCTTGGGTGGGTGCTCTAGTAGTGGTGGTTGCAGAGGTTCTTTCACTAGACTGGTTGTAAGCACAACTTCTTCCAAGTCCTTCAGTTCGGGAAGAAGGAAATTTAACTTGATTACTAGGAGCCAGCAGCAACTGGGACCCTTTTGCAGCAACTGGGACCCTTTGTTCTTCTATTCCTCCAGTTTTTCACTCATGAGTTTACGGTGCTCCTACTACCTTATGATCCCAACAATCAATCATAATGCGCACTGAAACATTGATGAGGTGGTGGTGGTGGTGGTGGGTGCAGAGCTGATACGCAGCACCACCCAGGATTGCAATTTCAGCTGACATCTGTTTGACTCTATGAAATAGTGTTGTGTTTGTTGCAACTTTGTTTTGTCTGTGCCAGCAGCAGCAAGCAGCAGCAGCAGCAGCAGCTGCTCCAGCTCCATCTCCAGCTCCTTCTTAAGTTCAGATCTTGCACAACCTTTCACATTTTGTGCTTTGCACAATCAGCGTGTCCCACATGCAAAATGGCTCCTAAATTTCACAAAAGCTGTGATGAGACACTTCCATTGGGGTTTCTTATTACTGTAGTAGTACCTCCTTTGCCATTTCAACACTTGTCCATCAAATAATTAATTAATTTTTGAAAAATTCATTTCAACAAATGAAATATTTCTAAATATTCATATTATTTTTCACAATATTTTTTTGATTTGGAAAAAGTATTTTAAATTTTTTTTTAAAAATTTCTGAAAATAATGTAATTAGTGTCAAATTGCCCAAGGTAGGTACTATGGTATTCAGCCTGCCAGATATTGTTGGTTCTACGGCTTGTCAGAAAGAAAGAAAGAAAGAAAGAAAGACAAAAACACAATATAAATTTGGAATTTGCATCTCTTAGCTTCCTGACACATTATTGCTTAGGATAGAGATGATGTGCATTGGTTGGTTCATAAGCATATATTGTGAACCCCACAATATTTGTCTTGTGTGATGTCAATGCAATTATAATTTTAAAAAAAATTAAAGAAAAAACACCTTACAAGGGAAGAAGAGAAGAAAAAAGAAAGGACCAAAGTCCAAACAAAAGACCACACCCCAAAGTGCAGATAGAACACACAATGGGAAGCCCTAAGAGGAGAAAACATGAAATCAAAGACCTAAACCCATCACCAGCAACGCAAAGCAAGTCATGCAAGGAGATGGGTGAAAACCCTCGAAGAACACCAAGCCTAGAATTGCTTCGAATCAAGGAGACCACCAGACTCTCTTCCTCAAAAAATTGAAACTTCCAGCCTAGTTTGGAGCTTTTTTTTTTGGTTCCAAGTAGATTGCTCTCACATCTATTTGAGACAAAAACTGAATTAATTTCCAATATTTGTGCAATATTTTTTTTATTGCAATCAGGGTTTTTTTTTTTTCTTTTTTTTCCAAATTCCTCAAGTAGGTCCATTGGCGAGGATCCCCAGCATTAATTAGCATTAAATTTTGACTCTCCTAGGTGAGCCATATCATGTGTCAAGAACTTCTACAACATATGACTCTATGTTGCCATGTGGGTAACTTGTTCTAAACCCAAGTTAGAAAAATTAAAAAAGACATCCTGGATGTGATTTTGTCTTCAAAAATTCTAGAGCATTTTGATATACTAAAGAAATCTGTAAAGTCATCCCTTGTTTGGACCCTTCTTTCATCCCCTAATGTCTCTCTTTTAACCCTTCTGCACTGTTATCCGTGAAGTAATGAAAATTTCCAAAGTTAAAAGCCATCAAATGTTAAAACTTAGTGAGCATTGAGCACATCTTGCCATCAATGCTCATGCCATTTGCAAGTACCTTTGTAAACAGACAGAAGTTACAACACTTTTAAGTTGTCTGTACTCTTTTGTGTGTTTTCATAAGGTACTCCTTACCCAATGCCAAATAGATGCTGTTGTTATGGACCTGTATGGCCTGGGATCCCTCAAGTGTACCTAAAACCTATCTTTTTGTAGCATCATGACTACAAACCTACTAGTGGGTAGGTAGTATTGTTTTGTCCTGTTCTAGATTTTAGAGATTTAACTTCTTGGTAAGTTTTGTAAGTGCAAAATGGGTTGGTTGTTCCTTTATAAAACCATAAACCTTTGTCTAGACACAAGGATGGATTTCAATTGTGCAGAAATGATGGTAAATGTTCTTGGCCTGTTCTTGGTCTCATTCAGAAGCTAATGCCACAATTAGTGTGCCAACACATGCTTATAAACTTGGGCAGTGAGGGATTAAGATAAACTGGGGTTTGACTAATGTTATTAAAAAGGCAGTTTGTGATGTCAACCTTGGTGAAGGGAAATGGAGTTGAAGTCGTTGATGTTGAGGGTGAACGACCTTGACAAGTATATATTGATTCATTACTAGTGCTACTTGCAAATGGTAAAAATTGAAGTTGTGGCATGGGTGTTGGGTCAACCGTAACATGAAGGAACCTCATGGAAAGATTTGATATTGACATGTAATGTGCATAATGGTCACAAGTAATAAGTTAGGGTTGTTGAGGCTTCTTAATGAACTACTATACGTAATTGTGACACTATCAATGTCCATTTCAATCATTATCTTACATGCAAGGATAGATGCTTGCAATGTAATAAAGAGGGGGGTAATAACATTATGACATTGTATGTCATTTTTTGTGTTTGACTAGATGACCCATTTCAAATTATGTTTTCCATTCCGTGAATGTTATGTAGTGTTAGCATGGTCATGATTACATATTCTTTTAAAACTCCTTTTGGAGGGTTGAACGTGGTGGTTTGGTCATGTGGATGTTTGAAAACGTAGACCATATGGAACATGTTAACTATGTTTGCTACCATTTGTGTCAAAACAAAGGTGGCTATGCACAATTTGCAATTGTCTTAACATCAATTTTGAACATGAATTACGAGACATGATAATAAACTTAGATTTTCATGTTCACCAAAAAAAACCCCATCACATATATATATTCAATTTGTGTTCAACCTTTAGGTGTCATCAATTGTTTGAATATCATGTATCTTGGTTATGTTAGGTGATTAATTGTAGAATATTAATTTTAATGAGGATGAAAACATGAAGATAGTGTGGAAGGGGTTTTTAATGAAAATCACTGAATTGTTTTTTACAATGGGCTCATTAGTGTTTAATAAAAAAGACTACAAAGAACGATTTTGAATTTTCATAATGTTTAATATATTAAAACTATCATGTATGGTAAAGTTCTTACAATTAAAGTATTGAGACAATAAAAATAAAAATCAATAATGTATTGTGTAAAAATATTTTTGACTCTTTAATTAATTTAGGTTCAATTGTTCATATTATAATTTTTAAATAAAATAATGCCAAAGAAATGCTTAAAATCATGTGATTGATTTTAACTTTTTTTTATAACATAAGCATGTTTGCCTCAACACAAGGACATGTTCATCGAATGAACTTGAAAAATAAATCATATCAAAATTTCACAAAATTAAAATTTTGTTCATCAAAAGATTATAAGAAAAAAGAATTTTTTTTTAAAACCATAAATGGCAAGTTGTTTATACTCATTAGGCTTTGAATTTCTAACTTTAGGCATAGGTTATAAATGTAAGAAAATAATAATGCAAAAAATATGTTTAGTTGTTTGTAAAAAATTATTTAAAATTTTTAATATTTAAAAAGAAATCTAAATATCGATGTACAATATTGTAACATGTGAAAAATCATCACCACATGAATTATGTTAGTGTGAACTATTTTTTTCCCCCTCTTGCTTAAATTTGTCATATGTAAAACTAGTTTAAAAATCATGCTGTTATTTTTTTGTGTTTTTTTTAGAACCCCGACCCTAAAGGCAAGCATGTCTTTGGGTGGTACCACTAGGAACGTTACACTTTGATTTTCTTGGACTCATCAAACTTTGAAAAATCATAGGAAATACTTAAATAAACATTTTCATAAATATTTTTTTATGAATAGATTTATTAGGCTCCATATATTTTGAAAACCCATTAATATCAAAATATTGTGTATTTTGATGTTTCTAATCATTGCATTTAAAAAATGTTTCAAGAATGTAATGTTAGTTTTTTTCCTTGAATTTTTGGTAGGAACACAAATTTGAAACATGATTTGAGATTTTTTTAATAATTTTTTCTCGAGGTAATTTGGAATTCATTCTATTTTAAGTTTTTATTTGACAATTAATTGATTAAATATGATTTAGTTATGAATTTTCAAAACTAAGATTATCAATTTTTTAAGGGGCCCATTTTAATTAAGAATATAAAATTTTAATTCTCAAATAAACTTCAAACCATATATTAAAGCATGCAATTGATAAACATGAAAAAATAATAATTTATAATAATGAAAACATTTTTTTTAAAAAGCCCAAATAAATGATTTGGATGTTTTTGGTTTCTTAAGCATTCCTTGGTGTGACTCCTAATGGTACCACCTAAGGATGGGTTTGCTCCAGAAAGAGTCCAAACTTTGAATATTTATTTTTACATCTAATTGAAAAGTAAACAAGTGTAAAAATCTTATCAAGTGAAAATACAATGGACATTTGTTGCTCCAAATGAGAATTGATGGCCTAACTGAACAGATTCTACAAATGTGAACAAATTCTACAAATTCATTCGAGCTCAATAAGGTGTCAGGATGAAAACAATACACAGGATAAAAAACAGGGGACCAAACAAACTAGTTTTCTCAGCAAAATTGATCCTCAGGGGAGTTTCAGCCCCCAGTTTTGGATTTGCATTTGATTACTGCTCATATTATTCTCTGTTAAATCAAAGCCTTTGTGAGAACAAGTCCCTACAAATTATCTTCTCAACTGATACCCAGTTTCATGAAATGAAATGGTACCCAGTTTGGCTCACCTTTGGGATACACTCAATATTGGGGGAGACAAGAGGAAGGAACTAGAGCATCAAACTAGGCACCAAGACAGGATGGAATTTTGGCATTTTGGGGGTCCAAATTATTAAGTTACAGCCAAAACACAATAAACAGGTGATATGTTAAATTAAACTAGTAAACTATAGTACATGTGAAGGCCCCTGTTTTTTCTTTGGTTCCCCTGCTGTGCTAATTTGTCCTCTAGTCTAAACTGTGCCATTTGGTTACATGTGCAAAGCTGCAGACACCCATGTGTGTTGTGGTTGTTGAAATTCAATTTCTTGACCTGATTAGCTCA
>Ga0209611_10008444_pt1 | contig 16089 bp, 12 predicted proteins | sample S1TSphgellanicum_3_FD_187693 | JGI IMG/M metagenome (GOLD analysis project Ga0209611, IMG submission 187693) | Host-associated microbial communities from peat moss isolated from Minnesota, USA - S1T2_Fc - Sphagnum magellanicum MG (SPAdes) (version 2) | ecosystem: Host-associated > Plants > Peat...
ACACACACACACACACTCTCTCTCTCTCTCTCTCTCTCTCTCTCTCTATATATATATATATATATATATATATATATATATCTCCGTCAAAACCTAGGTACCCAAAACCACCTCAGCACCCTTGCGCGCCCGCACCGTCACACCCAGAGGACACGAGATGCTGGATTACAGCAGCCAGAAGAGCACCCTTCTCTCTATCTCAACCCGACACTCCATCCCTAAACTTGCAACAAATTTTCACGCTAGCAACAGCCGAATAGGACTAAAAAGGCCGGCGCACGAAACACATACCTCAACTATAAAATAAGCGAGGCTGTTAACCACCCACGCCTTCTTCGGTCGTCTCGTCAATTGCGTGCATGAAAGGAGCGATGAAGTATATCTATCACGCACGCAACAACACACATTCAAGCCTATGGAAATACCCAACCAAAAAGGCCATTCTGCAACGACACCCCCCTTGCCCGATGAAAAGATTCCAGTACCTCAGGGAAGATTCCCGTTCTTGCAAGAGCTTCGCAATTTCAAAATCCTGGTCATAGGGTTTCTTTGAAATCCCGGTCATAGGGTTTCTTTGAAGTCCCGGTCATAGGGTTGCTTTGAAATCCCGGTCATAGGGTTTTCTTAGGCTGAGCGCAAGGTTTTGGACTCCCCCTCTCCCCGGGTGTGACTCGAGCACGCGGTCGATGACCGCGGGGTTAGGTGAGCACATGGTAGATAGGCGCACGCGCGGTCTGGTGAGGTGCCTATGCAGACCGTTAGTTTTAAGTCTTCACGGTCTGCCCTTTCTTTAGGTTTTTTTTTTTTGGGTGGTTTTTCTAGGAGGACACGCAAGGGAACGGGGAGGGGAACTTTGGCTAACACAGGGTGACATAGCATTGCTCCTGGCACTTTGTTTCTTGACTTCCAAAGTTTTAGGATTTCCAGAGTTGCTTGTTGCAGTACAATAGTAGTGTTGTGCTATTGTTACATATTTATTACATTCATGGAAAGTGGGAAAAACTTTGTGTGATTAGTAGACTAAAGAGCATGATTGTCAATTTGGTTGCTTGCAATTGTCAACAAATCAATGAAGACATTATGACTTCTTCTTACCCTTTGTTTATCATTGTCATACCTATGTAACCAAGATGCTTGAAGAAATTGAATTTTGGAATGTTTAATAGTTAGTGTTCACCCATTAGTTCGCAAATGCCAAAAGTCAAAAGTCTCACCAAGAGACTACCTTCACATGCTTTCTATAATTAATCGGGCGTTTTTATATTTGTTCTTCAAAAATGTACCTCCAAATCCAAAGATGTCTATTGCTACTTTTATTGTATAGGTTTTATTTCTTGTCCGTTTTGTTGATGTTCAACTTTATTTTTATTTTTTAATGTGATATATATCAAGTTGTAACAATAAGGGTATCAAATTGAAACAATTAGTGGACCAAAAGATTTGATTTCATTACAAACCTATAAGAATGCACTGGAGCTTCCTACCTAAGGTGTGTTTTTGACCCTTCCCTCTCCATGACTAATTTGAAGCTACAAATATGGTCACAAAATTCATTTTTGACCATAGTGCCTCAAACTATTTAACTCTCTTGTGGTTGACCTTGGTTCCTTCACTTTATTTCACAAGATACATCCATGAAGTTGTGATTTTTTATATGGAAATCAATGCAAATGGAAATCCTCAATTGGAATTTGTTATGCTTAACACAAACATGCCATAAGCCAAGCAAAAAACAATTGTAAAGGAATGTTAGTATGTGCTTTGCTTATGATAGGCCTTGTACTCTCCCCATGAATCATGAAGGAACAACACTAAAAGGTTTGGACTTGGAAAATATTTAATTGATTAGCATTGGAAATTAACTCTAAAAACATTTCTAAAAATAAAAAATTGGAACAAAAATTGCTTGTTTAACAACAATGTGGAATTTATTGCTTGAAGTTTTACAACTTTTGGAATGTTTGGAAATTAGACCTTTTGATGTTTGTTAAAAGAAATTCACCCAAAGTTGAAAAATAATGTGAGTAAAATTTCTTTGAAAAACAATTTGATCTATGAATAATAGTTGAAACTTTGGTATGTGCAATTGTGTTTGTGGTTCCAATTTTCCCTCTAACTATATCATTCAATAGATGACAATGGGTCATTCATTCATAGGAACAATACCATATCATAATCAAAATTGACAATTAAGTTCAAAACCTAAAAAATTACACCTGTGATACATCCAATTATATGAGTTTAAGTGATATGGAGTGGAACATGGTTGCTTTTCCATGGTGGATGTATCTCTCCATGTGAAGGAATTGTTATGCCTCTTTAAAGAAATTCATTTGTCCATTCATACTTAAGTATTTTGCCTATTTTATATTTTAAAATTGTATCAAGCTTTTAACAATGTTAATGTCATTAATAAGCTTAAGACTTTGGTGTGTTTGGAGTAGGTTATGCACTCTCACATCATGGAAAATCCTAATTACTATGGTGTGTTGGGCTACTTGTCTCCCATAACAAGTTGACCATGTTATTCATCATGGGGAATATGTTGTGGGTAATTTTGATGTATTATTTTTTAAATGAATGTACTAGAAGGTGTGTGGGAATGTGATAGTGACATAAAAAATGACGTAAGGTTTAACATATGTTGTTTGTGCCTACACATGCACATGTATCTATTAAGGGCTCTTGTTAGAGGTTGGTAAATTTGAAACTTTTATACAAAGGATTTTAAATATTGTATATCTAATTTGCTTAGTGTTCATGCTTTGTTTATTTTTGCAAGCATTTATGGAATTTAAGCATGCTACCAAAGAAGGGCAACATCAAGAGGCCATAATCAAAAGCAAGGAAGAAGAGTTTCAATAAAAATACATTTTTTAATATACGGTCCACAAAAAAATCTATTATCGATCAACCTTGACAACAAACTATAGTAGTATGTACTAGTGTTGGGCGGGTATCAGAAATGCCCTTGAGTATCATTCGATTATCACCCAATTATCCCTATTTGAAACTTTCAAGATATAATTTTTAGTGATACCTTGATTGAAACCTTGATCACATGTTTTCACTTGTATGAAAACCGAATGAGTGAAAACCGAATCCAAAAATAAAATAAAATACTATGATCCAGGTGGAGTAAAACCCCTTACCCAAGTCAAGTTCTCACGATACAATGTATAAAGTTTAATGCACAATTGTTAAACAAGGTTGTGTAATTAATGTGAAAGGTCCAAACTAATTATAATAATTATACTACTAAGAGCAGTGAAAGTATATGTAGCAACAATGGAAGTGTTCATGAAAGGGAAATATAAGATGAAATTCAATTTTGTGTGTTTCGTCCCCCCTAATGCCAATGTTTTTTTTTGCAAGGTTTTTTGAATTTTATCCCATGTATGACCAAATTCAAGGTTTGGGGGTTGTGTTTTCCTTAGTTTATGGATAACTATGATTTTTTTTAATTTTTAAGAAAAATAACAAAATCAATAATTCATTTGTAATTTTGATTTTATTTTTTATTTGAAAACAATAACCGGTTGGTGAAAATTGTCAAATGACAATTGGTTGTTCTCAATTTATGAGAATTGGCATCATGAGAATGAGTTAAATTGTTTTCATAAAAATATTAATACTTTGACCTAGTGTATAAGTTTTTTTTTAAAAATAAAAAATGAGAACCAAAACCTTTTGTAATCTATTTTGTGAAAACCAAATCCAGCAAGTATCAAAAAATGATACATGCCCAACATTGGTATGTACACCCCAAATTGTCCAAATATAACATAATCTATTGTTGATGAAGGTTTTTTTCCATGTTAATTAGCTTTAAATTACAAATTAATCTTTTTACATGTAGTTTCCATGACTTGAATGAAACCATGTGAGGAACTTAAGGAATTATATAACATTATTTGTCATGCATTTTTTTCAATTCAATTTATTTTGCCAATTTTTGAGAGATACGATAGAGAGGTGATATTCTCATGACATTTGTGCAACTACAAATGAAACGAAGAAAGAGATACAAGAGATTAAAGTTTAAGCATGACCATGTTGTACTCATTATTTTTCCCCTTGTTTGACATTCAACCAATCCATGTTATGGGATGTTCTACCTATACATCAACCTTGTTATGTCTTTAAAGCTTTGTTTAAAGGATAAATAACATAAAGATCCTCTTTTGATTTTTCCAAGTTTTCCATTTTCATGACATATTACACTTGAAACATTTCATGACACATATATAATTGAAATGGTAAATAAAAACCTAGCTATGTAAATCAAGAATTTGTATGTGCAATGTGTTAAGCTTAAAAGTTATTGTGTATAAGTTAACAAAAGAAGGAAACATTATCAAGCTTAATGATTGTGCAATTTTTTTTTAAAAAGCTACCTTTTTCACCAACTTTGTTTTGATTAAGACTCAACACTTGAAGTTTGCACCAATTAAGCATAACTTTCAATGCACATCAAGTGCAATTGCACTAACACGTACCATTAGCAATCATAACCACTATTTAATTTTGTGTATTTTGAATTGTAATTTGTTTTTAAAAAAATTAAAATTGGACTTGTTTTTGTACAATGTTATATTCAATGTATTGGTGTACATATCCAAAAAAATTAGAATCAATCTCACAAATAAAAAATACTAACCAAAAAAAAAAGTTTCATAACTAATGTTTTTAAGTAGGTAATTAAAATGTAAAAACAAAAGACACATTTTGAATTTTTTCAATAACAATTGTTTTTGAAAATTTTAATGTAAAACTTAACATAATAATATCAAAAAAAATTGAAGATTTTTTTTAAAAATTGAAACAATGTATTAAAAATATTCCAACAATATTCTTGAAGAAACCATGAAAAAACATAGGTCTAAGGGAGTGGATGGGCTCCTATTAGTATGCGTGGACCCCATGACATTAATTATGCTTCTGTACATTGTTGGCTTAACTTTTACTTCAATCCACATAGTGAAATATATTCTTATTTATTTAGAGTTTTCTTCATTTTATGATCACCATATTTTTATTACATATAGTCCACCAATATATGTTGCTTCCAAATAAAAGTTCCATCTGGTAATTTTGTGTTCATACCAAGTGATCCAATGTGCAATCCATGTGCCAATTTTTGATTCAATTGAACACCTTCCATTGCAAGAAGTTAGTCAAAACTAATTAGTGTGTTTATATATCACATACTTGAACAAACTGTACAATGAAATTTCAATGTATTGTTGATAGGGCTCGATATAATGTGCATTTGAACATGTTCAAGTTTGTAAAGTTTGCATATCATAAGTTTTATAATGAGTTCAAGGTAATGAAAGTAGGACTTTGAAGCTCTCCAATAAGAGGCACAAATATTCAACTAATAAAAAGAAGGTTAAAACATTTCAATACAACTAAATTTTTTCTTTGCTAGCAAATTGGTAATGGCTGTAATAGTTTTGTAGATGTTTTGGCAACATATTCTTGTTTATTAGCGGACCTTGTTTGTCCTAGACTTTAAGAAAAGAAAAGTAACCAAAGGTGTTTGACTAGGTAACAAACATCAAGTAAATATTGTTGGAATCATTCTATGGTTGGTTGGGCAAATACAAAGGCCAAGAAACAAAAGACTTCTTGGCATCCATGGTTTAACCATTCCATGTTTTGTGTCTTGCATATACAAGGCAAGTATCTATGTACATGGAACTAGTAACCTAGATTAAGCTTGGCCATTACATAGAACCTCCATTTGTAGTACCCCAATTTTTTACTTTTTCAACTTATGTTATTTTCACAATGATTTGCATCAATGATTAAAAAAATAAATCATGTTTTTTGTCCATTTTGGTCAAAATGTTATTGCAATTTTCTTTTAAATTTTATTGTCAAATCTCTTGATATGGAATGTCTAATATGTTATTATATTGCAAGTATAAGAATATATTTTAGATTTTTGTCTAGTTTTCACTAACTTATTTTGCTCAATCATAATATCATGCAAGTTGAAATTCAGTTTCATGGAAATTTGGGACACATCAACCATTGTAGATAACATCTTTTAAGTCCTTTTGTGTATTGGAGTTGAATCAAAGTTAATCCTCCATGAAATCCATGTTCAAATCATCATCTTCCAATGGTGTGTAGCATTCATGTGCACACAAGTTAAAGCATAAATGGTAAGATTTTAATATGATAGAAGAAATGTTTATTGCATGAAATTGGCTATGATCAAATTGACATCTTCATTAAGAACATGATAAGGGTTGGGTCAACAACATCACTATCACATGAACTACTACATTATCTTGACCTTACCATATGTGAAGAGGTTCACATGGGTAGGAAAATAATGCGATTCTTATAGTTGACCTTTCATTTTGTGAAATGATGCATCTATTTTTTAACACAAACTTTTCAGTTTTTTCTTGATAATTGGTAGGATGACAAATGGGCTAGAAATGTTCGATAATGTAGTTGGCATGTAATTAACCCTATAGATGTGCAAGGCTTCATTGACATCATTGAAGAACTTGAACATGTACAAGAAAAGCTTTGAACTTTACTAAAAAACCCCATGGTCTTGGTATTAAGGTAAGTGAAAGGAGAGGAAGAAATTCCAAATGGTGTCTTAATGGTCCTGATTCTTAACATGCCATATGTTTATTCCACATTTTTTTGCAAGTTGGCCATACTAACAAGGCATGGCTCAAGCCAATATGAACTTCTAGTTTGAAAATGCTAGTTAGACTAGGACACAAATGTTAGGTTGCATTTGAAATGAATAATCATGTTATGGTTACTATGGTTTTACAAGTCTTTATTTGAGTATCATGGACTAGCTTTTGGGTCTTCTCCATCTTGTTTGGTTGTGTGCATCACATTGTTGTAAGCGATGTGGAATTGTTATCACACAAATTCATTAGGAAATATGGTGTCCAAATAAATAACTTCATAAAAGAATTCTTATCCTTCATTCCTTAGTCTACTACCATCAAGGATTGTTATTACATTGTTCATGTAAAAATGTACTTAGGGATGTTATTTCATGAGAGTGAGTAAGAAAGAATATTCTTAACATATTCCATTCATGTCAGAGAATATATTATTTGACAAATTTTGTTGATGTGTGAGAATATTTTTTCATATATTCAAATGTTTTGCCACATTGTTTACATGTCCATGTGGCATTCACTACCCATTATCAAGTCCATGCGACAAACTCTAATGGTCGCTACCCATTGTCAAATTAATTATTAATGATAGTTATGTGACTAATGAGATGTGTCATCATTAACATGGTCCAACATAAAACAAAAGTGTCATGTAACATGAACCTATAAATTTTAATGGGATGTAGACTAAATTTGATAAAATATTTGACAACCTCCTTTAACAAATATTGTCTTACACATGTTAGATTTAATATAGGATTAAATTTGTAGTTGTTTAGATTGTTGACATGATTTTGTAGTTGTTATGTGTGCCTACATATTGAATGACTTCTATGAACATTTTAAAATCATCAATCCTAATATCACCTTTCTTGAAAAAATCCATTAGGTTTTCAAGTGTTAATAAATGTAAGAAATTGGTGTGGCACCAAAGAAGGTGCAATTGTATAATAAAACATTGTAGTTGGCAAACATGGATCAATCTTGGGTTTGTTTTTGTGAGCTTTCACATAAGTTATCTAAGTTACTCAATTTCAAGCTTATTTATTCATTTATAAATATCTTTAGAATGGATCTATGACATTCTTGTTGAGCTCCAATAAACTTGGATTTGTACCCACATGTGGAAGAAAAAAAGTTGAAAAGGGTAAATTTGTAGAATTTCAAGTAAAAATGGACTATTGGGCATCAAGAAATGGCTTGTAAGACTACAAGATTTATGAATAATCAAAATGTTTATACTAAAGCTTTTGAACAACTTGTCAGAACCTTTGGAGATAGTCCACGACCAACAAATTTGATTAATCCAAATTATACAACATGCTTTCAAAGGTAGTGTGACTACTTATTGGGATTCCAAAGTAAGAGAAGAGGCTGCCTTGATGACACATTCTTGAGCAAAAGAACTAGCCAAAAAAGGCTTTTGATCCAAAGGCAATGCATACAAGTCACTTAGATTTGTGTACACCATAAAAATGGATTCAATGGTGCTAAAAGTGGATATTACAAGTTGGGAGATGGAATAACAAAACACCACCTTGCCACCTACACAAGGCTCTAGTAGGTGTTATAATGATGAAAAAAATACCATGATACAACTTAGTTTAAGGTTCGACAATGACCCCAATGAAAAAAACCTACCATTAACGAAAGGTGGTTTGCCCTAGTGCATTTGAAGTAAATACCAACGCTATTATCAAATAGATTTAGCATGAATATATTTCCCAAAACCTTCTAATGATTTGATAGTAATGCAAAACTTCTTATAAAACGAACAAAATATTTGTTTGGTGTCTTGTTTAATTTTTTATTTATATAAATATTGTGCAAGGATGTTATTATGAAGGAACTCACTGATGTGGGGGTAGACAATTTTAAAGAGGGAGAGAAATTGCCATTAAAACTCTAAATGAACAATCACATTGTCTGCTTTGTATGATCCCATAAATATGGACCATATTGTGATGAAAATATAAAAAATATTTTTGTGTAGAGTTCATAATCAAAACATTATTTAAAAGCAAAAATGTAGACAAAATTCCATTACTATGGAAGACATCAAATGCATTCGAAAGTGCATGAAACACAAGTTTGAAATATAGAACAAACTATTATGCCAAATATGATTATTATTTTGCGAATGTGTGAATGTGAGTGCAAGTTCAAGTTAAATTAATATGGAGAAAGGGATTAAAAATGGAAAAGTGAAAATCCAACATGAATCGCATTGTTATGAAATTTAATACATGTCTATTATACCTAGGTGAAACAAATGACAAAGGAGGAAAAGGAATATAAGACATATGCCAAGCCAATTTTTTCAACATATGATGACAATGATGGACTTTTTTGAAGGTGATAGATTTATGCAATCATTGAAACATAAGATGGGTCAATTGGAGAGGACATAAATAATCAAATTGATAGAAAAACATGAGTAAAAAAAATCAAAATTAAGGTCTACTGTTCTTAATAGTACAAATGAATTAAAATCAATTTCTTATTTGCCTACATTGTTCAAATCAATAATCATTTCTTTGATGAGAGGTTTCAACACTTCTTTATACACCTCTTAGTTTGTTTTGAATGTTAAATCATGTTGGCCAAGATTGTGACATGTTCAAAGGAAGTTTCTTAAAATAATGTTCATGTCAAATCCAAATTAACAATTAATAGGAGAATATTGGATTGAAGGTTAAACCGTGAAAATATCAATGAAATACTTGTGAATGTTTAAATTTCCACAACCACAATGTTTGATAGAAAGCAAGCTTGGATGAGGAGCTACAATATGGAAGGGTGGATCTTGTGTCCCCCCCTAAAAAGTACCCCACCCCTGGACCTTTCCATTGTGCCCAAAGTTGAAATGTTGTAAACGACATTGTTGTCCTCCACTTTCAACCCATTTTCCAACAAATTGACACAAGGAGGCTAGAATTGGAATCTTTTAGGTTCACAAACCGGGAGGGAAGCTCGACTCAACATAGTTTGCAAGATAAAATTAAATTGTTGATGTTAAAATAGGAGAATTCATTTGGGAATTGGATTGGACTAAGTCAATGGAAAGGAAATAGGACCTTTTTCCCCTTGAAATTTGTGCTTTGGCAAGGAAGGTTGTTCACAATTGCTCATCTCCAAGAAATCTTGAAGTTGTTGTTTTCCAAGAACAACTTAATCTTCCTAACAACATGAAGCTTGTATTTGTGGAACAAGACCATACAACTATTAGGATCAAGGAATTTGTTTATAAAACCAAACATGGCATACAAATAATTGTCATCATTCATGTTCCAATGTGGGATGATGGAAGGGGTGTTAGACACATGTGAGACATGGGGATTGGAAGGATTTTTTGAAAAATTAAAGATTCTTCATCCAAGGGAGGATCTTGAAGAACAAACAAAGAATCACCAAACATTAATGACATATGTTTATGAAAAGGATTGCATCAAATAGTAATGGAAAATTCGTTTTGAAATGCTTGGATTCTTGAAATAACTTCTCAAAAAATGTTGGATTTCGTTGTAAACACAAGACCAAGTGGATGTATTTGTCTTGGCCTTGACTATTAAAAGCCATGATAGAATTAGGGTCTTGAACAAAAGGCTAGAGGCCACCTTAGATGTGAACACAATAGGGCCAAGTTGAGGAGGTTTAAGCACAACCACCGACTTTATTGATGTTAGTATCCTTTGAAGCATAAGCTTCCTTTTGTGCATATGGTTGGCAAGGTTGGGTAGAAGGGGTGGGACTTCCTACTAGATAGAAAATGGTTCCACCACTATTGAGATAGGCTTGTCAAGGTTGGCTTCATTTGTGGAAGTAGTCCCAACTTTTTCGTTACCCTCATTTTGTTTTTTTGTCCATGTTTTTTTCCTTAGTTTCAAATGTCACAAGTTTTTCCATGGACCCCACATCAAATTTTTCTTTGAGGGAAATTTTCATTGCATTCATGGAATTTAATGGGCAACTTGAATACTAACCACACTTTAGAGGGTGCTAGTTGAAAGGACCAATTCATGACAAATTTTTTTTTGTACATTGTACTGTTTAACTTGGGATCACACTAGATTTTCAAAAGAATTGGAATTTGATCAACGTCCTTCGAAAGGAAGAAAACATGATAGAAATATCTACAATGCATAGGTGGGTTTGTTATTCCACAATGGGGGCATTTGAATAGACAATGGTAGGATTAAAGACAAAATGTGTTAAAGCCCATGGTGAATGAAGGAAACATAATGAATTTGATACCTTGCATATATATATTCAACATGTTTTGTAGCCTTTTTCCCACTATATTGCAAATCAAATGTCTTATTCCTTGAGATCCCTCCCTTTTGCTTGAACTCGCAATAAAAGGCGATTGCCCACATTTCGATATTTCAATGTTTGATGTAGTCATAAAAGCTTTAAACCTCCACAACAACATTCAAAGACACACCAAGGTCATGCAAAGTGGAGTCATATAACTTGGGGGCCTCAACCTCAAGCTACATAAAAAAAACAATGGTTGTTCAATCCTAAATTTCTAAACTTGTGGAATTGAAATATTGAACTATATCTAATGGTGAAAGATTGAATTGAATACCTAAAACCAAAACACAACCTTGTGGAGCCACTTATCAAAAGAGGCATCTAAAATCCCAACTTTGGAAATTTTTGGCCCTCTTGCAAAACTACAATTTGATTTCACTGCTTGAGCTAACAAATTTTTTGTTCATTCATGACATGAGACGAAGTAAACAATTTGAATATTTTTGTAAACATCTTTGGCTTTGGGTTCAAATCATGTTGGAATTTTATTTGATGTAAGAATTTGGGGTCAATAATAGGATCACAAACAAGCAACTACTTGTGGAAAAAAATCATGCATTCCTTTTTCATCACATCCATTGCATTGATGTTGAGCATTTCCAAATGTTTAAGATCTTGCAAACAAAGGTTGAGGGCATCCACATAGTACATGTGATATGTGGCATCCATTGCCAATGCCAAATCTTGCTATGACATGCATTCCAAGATAACCATTGAAATGGAAATTTTGTAAACTAATGTAGATAAACAAGCAGAGCCACAACAATGCACCAAATAATTGTTAGACAAAAAATTATGCTTGAAAGTTGAATTCTTACCTTATAGATGTAATAAAAAAAAACTTCTTGAATGAGGTTTTACCATGTCTTTTTTATCTTATTAAGGCACTTTTTAAATTATTCTTTTGGGATGACATCCTTGAACTAGTGCAAAGGCATCAATTCAATAGATTAAATACGAAAGAGATTGTGGACTAAAGATGGCTTCACATGGACCATCTCCATTGACCTAGAATGAAACAAACATAATATAAGAATTATAAACTAAAACATGTCAAATAGGATTGTCAAAATAGAAGGGAAAGGGAAATATTATCACTTATTCAAGTCATTGCAATTAAAAGCTCAACAAGCCCTTTGGATGTGTCAAGGACAAAACTATCAACACATACACGCTAGTCATGTTCATTAGGGTGAAACTAGTTAATGTAGGGCAATTGGGCTTAAAGCATATGATTACCATCCCAAACATGAAACATTTTCCATGACAACGAAGATAGGTCAATATCTACCTACAATTATGTTTCAAATTTTGCATTTGTTTCTCACCACAAAAGATTCCATGATACCTCATGTTAGGATATTGGTTCCTCTTCCCCTTGCCAATTTTCAAATGAAACATAGAAAGTGCTTTCTCCCTCCCTACACCCCATCTTAAAAACTTGTTCCATTTTGAACACGTCAATTTTAAAAGTAAAGTGCACGATGGGCATCCGGATCATGCAACAAAGGGGGATAATAATCCTTGCCTTGCTCTTTGGGAGGATCTTGTACCTATCCAGACCTCACTTATATTGAACTCATTCCTCCTTTTAATACTTGTGAAAGTACCATGAATCCCAACACTTCCTTAAAAACCATGTTGATTAAATAAAAAATTCAAATTTTCTTTGGTGTTAAGTTGAGAATTGAGAGATATTTAAAAATATTTTGCACACATTCATAAACATATGGGATTATAAGATAACAAGGCATTGAAAATAAACACATGCTAAAAAAAACACATGTGAAAATCCATGGAAACACATGTATAGTCAATGTTGAACATAGGTGATGAGGGAGGATTGACAGTTGATTTGGCCATAGAATTTGAGTAGTTACAAGCAAAAAGAATTGGTAAAGGCAAAAAAATATTAAATTTAAATATTGATATGAATAAAAAAATGTGGCAACATCCCCATGGTCAACACCAACTATAGTAGATAATCACTTCAACAAAATGCATCCTTGTTCATTGAATGTTTTCATTGGGTTTTGAGTGAATTCATTGGTCCCATTGAATGAGGACTAGTGAATCCTCAATGGATTCATTAGTTCATTGAGTAAGGACTAGTGAATTACACCACATTTTGGAGTAATGAATCTAATGTTGATATATGGCTTGGAAACAAAATTAAGGTGGTTATAGGTCCAAGATTGACTCATAGAAAGGAGTTTCTAAATAGGTCTACATCATGGCATTGTAAAATAGGGTTATGATGGTTGCGTTCATTCCATACCTTATTAGAAAATTAAAAAATTCCATTAAAATTTTCATAAAAAAATTGGAATTCAAATCTAATATTGATAATAGTGTAAAACACATGGCACAACCCCTATTGTTGGCATTGACCATAAAACTTGAAGAAGGAGAAAAAGATTTAAATGAAATCAAGTTTTGGAATTATAACATTTCAAAGGGGTTGTTGATTGGTTTTAGGAATAAAATGTGGAATTGGGAATTCAAAAACTAACATTAAACAAATAATTCAATTTAAATGTTCAAGTGAAATAAAAAACATGGCAAATTCCGTATGGTTGACCATAAGGCATAACCTTTTATAGATAGTTAGTTTGCCCATAGAATGGGAGTAATTACATGTGGAAGGAGTTAGCCCCAAATAGAATAAATTCAATATAAATATTCATGTGAAATTAAAGACTTGGAAGCATATTTATGGTTGGCATAAACCATAGGGGACTATTTAGGAAAAATAAATGGCTTGGCCATGGAATATGAGTAGTAACATGAAAAAAGATTGTTTCAAAAAAAATAAAATAAAAAAATCTTAGGCAATAAGAGAAGTGGAAATGTCCCTATGCTTGTTAATGACCATAGGGGATAATCCGAGTTTGATATATGGATGGACATAAAATGTGAATAGTTTCAAATCTAAGATTCATACATACAAAGGTTCATCTAAGTAGGAATACAATGTGGCATATCAAACCATAGGCGTATGATGGTTATGCTCAATCCAAAGCTTATTGGAAAGATGGAATATCCCATCAAAAGATTGATTAGGAGAAAGGAAGCACACACAAAATTTTGTTAGGAAAAAAATGTGGTTATATTCCTTTGTTCCAAACCCATTTCCATCTTGGACCATACTTTGCTAATCCCACCTCATTAATTCATTCATTGTTTTAAATAGTTTTCATTAATTATTAACCCATGTTTTTATGATTGTTTATAGATCAAATGTTGATTAATATCAATTAAAATTATATATTGGTTAGTTATTGGTTACATTATATTGGTTAGTAATTGGTCACATATTTTTTCTAAATTATTAATTAGATTGTATTTGAATTAAAATTAATTTTACAAGACATGATTATTTATCATTGATTAGCGTTAGATTACTAGTATAAGTGATTAGCAAAATATGAACACTATGTAAACCTTCCTTGAAATATTTGATTCATTTATTGCAATAAATTAAGAAACATGTATATTTGAGTTTCAATGTGATAGAAATTCACACTAACAGTAATTATTGTAGTTGTTAATGCATTTCATAAACAAGTATAGCTTGGATAACACATTTTAAAATGTGGTTCCAATTTTTTATGTTGATACACTATTTTAGTTACATATGCTTGTTCATCCAAATATTATCCATGTGGTTCAACTTTTACAGCTTGTAGTATTGCTTGTCCAACTTTATGTCATTGTTGAGGTTTTCCTCCCATTTTTTAAATGGTTGATTGCATGGAAGCAAAACAAATTGTGAGGTAAACATTTTGTCCTCTAATCTTAGTGCTTGCCATCCTTGTTCCTCTTTAGAATTGTGCTAAAATATTATGAATTATGTGCATTCTAGTGTTCATAGGATTACATATTCACTTTTGTTTTCCTTTGCACCCATTATTTCAAAACTACAAGTGTGCCCCTATTGTAACTTTTCTCCAAAATTTCAAGTCAACTATTAATTGCATTTCCTTCGAGGATTGATGATCTTGGTGACCATGTTGCCTTTATGCTATGCTAGTAAATGTTTTTTATAGTTCCAAATTTTCTTCTAAAGGTATCATGTACAATGCATGTCATTCTTTTGTTCTTGGTATGCATTACACTATATATTGCATTTGCTTTGGAGTGGAAAACTGCATCTTTCCTTATGCACATGTTGCTTTCATCTATTAATTCTACAATTTCATTATGCTTATTCCCAATTTGATCCAATTGCCTTTGCAAACTTTGGGTCACCATTTGAAACATGTTTTTTTTTTCTATGTCCATTGTTTTTCTTGACAAACCTTTTTTTTAGACTCAAACTTTTACAACAACTACCTCGCTTAGATTCTTGTCCTAAAATAAATTCATTCAATGAAAAAATTACCAATTTTTTTCTCACATTATGCTATTTTCTTTTTAAAATAATAAAATTAATAACAAAACATAAAAAGCTTGATTTCTTATCTCAAATTCATCTTGGGGATGGTTGTCAAATGGTAAGTACTAAAATTTTCAAAAACTTCAATACTAGAATTTTTTGCAACAAAATCTATGCTCAAGAGCTTATATCTTGAATTCTAAACAAATATACAAAAGCTTTTTACAATTCATACTACAACAACCATTCTGTATTTCTTGCACAAATTTCCTCATCAAATGACATAAATTACATCAATGTGCTTCATGTTTCAAAAGAAAATCCATGTTCAAAATTAAAAAATAAATTCATACTCCATCTTTGAGTTACTCATTTTTTTTTCCCCTACAACTCCACATCTATACCATGTATAATCTCTGTTACACAATGTGCCAAAAACTCCTTATGAAAAAAAAATCAAATCCTCCCTTCAAAACATTATTAAAATCCTACTTAGCAATTGTCTTAATTGTGCCCTTACCAATGGCACAAAATTTCTATTTCCAAAACAGTTTATCACCATTTCAAACATGGACTAATACCCCCACGATACACTAGGGGTACTTATTATTAACATTACCTAAGTTAAGGATGGGGATTCAATCAAAATGAAATGGGAGTTTAGTTTTAGAGGATGGGTTGAGAAATTGAAAAGTGGGTTAAGCTCAGGGTTTAGATTTAATT
>Ga0209611_10008445_pt1 | contig 16089 bp, 13 predicted proteins | sample S1TSphgellanicum_3_FD_187693 | JGI IMG/M metagenome (GOLD analysis project Ga0209611, IMG submission 187693) | Host-associated microbial communities from peat moss isolated from Minnesota, USA - S1T2_Fc - Sphagnum magellanicum MG (SPAdes) (version 2) | ecosystem: Host-associated > Plants > Peat...
AGAAAATGAAGAACTGGAACCTATAAAAATCAAGTTTTGGGGCTGGTTCTGGTTTAAGGTTCAATTCTAACTGAAGGCCGGGTCCTTGTTTTCGAGACCAGATCCAGTTCCAATTCCGGTTTTTTTAAATCTCAAAATTTAGTACCGGCAATCTGGGTAGGTACTGGGGAACCAGCCCCGGAACTGGAACTGGCCAACAAGTAAGAACCAGCCAACACTGATTTGGACTTGCCATAAAGGGGCGGGGGGGCGGTGGGCAGGTAGCTACGTAGCTACCTACCTACCTTCTGGTTTTGTGTGGGACTCATGACGGGTCCCACACAAGACTGCAGCTTGCAAAGCAAAGCAAAGAGAGAGCGGCCTTATTTGGCTGAAACATTCAAGGCCGCCTCCCACCAGCAGCAGCAGCGGAGTCCTTGTCTGCGATGATGAACTCTGGATCTCTGGACTTGAAGAAGAAGAAGAAGAAGAAGTGAAACAGATGCTTTTTTTTCTCTGGAATTTTTTTGGTATTGGATTTGAAGTCCAGAAACAAAACAAAACCAAAAAAAAAGAAAAAAAAGGAAAGGAGTTGGGTTTGTTGTGGTGACTGACTCGTGATTGAATCTTCTTCCTCCTCCTCCTCCTCTCTCTCCCTCTCTCTTTTCTACTTTTTGGGGAATTTGTTGGAGTCTGTGTAGCAGGATGCTCGAGATCGCACATGCCAACAACGGCAGTTTGACTAAACAAATCCCACCCACTTTGATCATATACCTGGAGCACCACCAAATCCCATTTGCAGGCAGGCGGGCAGGTTGACTGCAGCAGGAAGTTTAAAGGAACGAAGAACTAACAATTTCACGCATGATCGATCGATCGATCGATCCATCAATCCGTTCGTCCCACCCAGTAGTCCCCTCTTCCCACACACATAGGATTTGCAGCTTGCACAACAGAACTTTCACACATCCGGGCTTGGTTGAATGCAGCCCGATCTCTCAGAGGCTCATCATTTCTTAACTCTTATAGAACCCAGTACTACTAGTGCCCCACCACCAGCACCACAGTCCACTGCTACCTAGTTCCCAGTTTTTCATCTGGAACCAACCCACCCTGTCGCTGCAGCAGAACCCGTGAATCAGCTTGTACTTGGTTAGTCAAAATCTGATTCTGATACCAAAAGTTTCTCCCCTCTCTTGTAGTTCGGTTGGGCGGGTTGCAGAGAGAGAGAACTGTCTATGTGTGTGTGTCTGTGTTTTTTTCTTTATTTTTTACTGCCATGATCTCTGCAAATGCAAAAGCACAATCTTGATCGGTAAAAGATCGTAGCCGGAGGTCCAGCAGCTCTCCCCCTCCCCCCGACCCATGATCTGGTCTCTGATCAACGCTACTACTGTGTAAGCTTCAAATCTGCTGCAAATCGAAGACGCTTTTTGGACTTTTTTTGGAGTCACGTCTGCCTATCTCTCTCTCTCTCTCTCGACTGTCGTGAGCAGCAGCAGCTGAATCTTCTTCTTCTTCCGGCAGCTCCTACTCTTTCTCTTTCTCTTCCTCATTTCTTAATCTTATCTTCTCGGACTTGTTTTGTTGTTTCTGTTTGTATGTTGTAGACTTCAGGACACACATGCAAGCAGAGAGAGATTCCGTCGTCGACGAGTCGAGGGAGAGACGCAGCTGCCAGCAGCTTTACTGAGGAGGAAGAAGTAACTGCAGCAGCATTCTGTCGTTTGTGTAGTCACTAGCTAGAGACTTCTTCTTACAAGTTTGTGATCATCCGGTTTGGTCGGATCTTGTTGCAGAAATCAGCAAAAGGGTAGAACACCAGCAGCAGCTGAAGATCATGACGAGGAGCGATTGGATTGACAACGAGTACGAGACTTTCATAACGTCCAGAAGAGATGGAGTGTTCGAGAGAGCGGTAGTCTGCAAGCGACGTCCACCCAACAACAACACTATTAGCAGCAGCAGTAGTCTTGCAGTATTGGACTTGACCATGGCTGCAGCAGCAGCTGCTGCTGCAGGAGGCGGAGGAAAAGCTGCCCCCGGACTTGGAGTTGCTGCAGATATTCGTGATTCAGGCATGAGTGTTCAGCAGCAGCTGTTGCAACAGCAGAAATTCGAGGACATGGATGTGGCGTTACCACTGCACTGGGAGTCTATGATGCGCGCCAGTAGACGCAGACGCGCCTGCTATAATAACGCCGCAGCTGCGGCTCCTCCCAAGTTGCAAGAACTCGACAACTGCAACAACAACAACAACGGGATGATGATGATTCACAGAAGAGGAGGAGGAGGAGGACAACAAGAAGTTCTTGAGCAACAAGAGTGTAGAGCTGCTGCGGCGAGTTGTTGCAAAGAACAGAAGTCGAGTAGTTATCCGCAGCAGGAGAGCTTTGTGGTGTCGCGGAGAATGGTGACGGAGCCGTTCAGCAAGATGTCGCCGGTGACGCTGGCGCGCATGTTCGAGCCCAAGTACTCCAAGTTCTGCGTGAATTCCACGGACTTTGCACCAGTGGAGCTGGTGACGGGGGGTGGTCTAGCGGACTCCCGGAGCTCCAGTTTCAGGTCGCAGAGCAGCTGCAGCGTGATCCTGTGGGGGGAGTCGTCGACGCCGGGAGAGTACGGAGGTCGCGGGGATTGCTGCATGACAAGTTCTAGTAGTGTAGATCAAAGCAGCAGCAGCAGTGCTACTAGCTCGCGGGACTCCAATGGCAGCTCGCAAGATGCATACTTCGACAATTGTAGCACTAGGCTCAGTACCGATTCCGGCCAGCCGCCGCGCTCCTCGCACGTTGATGTTTCAGCAGCAGCTTGTGCAGCAGTAGGAGCAGCTGCGATCAAGAGTTGTAAGGACGCCCGCCCTGAAGCAGCAGCGGCTGGCGTTTTGCCCTCTGATGTCGAGACTGCAGCTTTCGGTGCTCACGGTTTCATGGAGTCGGAAAGGCCGGCGGCTTGCCGTTCCTGGCTTCGATCTCCTTTCAAGTGGAAGGTTCCAACATTTGGAGGAAAGTTGAAGATGACGACGAAGGCGGCGGCGGCGGCGGCAGCAGAGAGCAGCATGGATACTCATAATCATGCGAAGGTGCAGCAGGAGCAGCAGCAAAAGCTCCAGCGGCCGCAACGCCCGCGGAATGTTCCCGGCAGGATTTCTGACATGAGCTATATGGATCATGCAGCAGCTCTGTCGAAGTTGCAGAGAACTGCAGCAGCAGCAGCAGCGTCGCGGCATCATCATCATCATCATCATCATCATCCCTGCACCGACTGCTGCTTGGTGGATGCTGCAGCACCGAGATCAGCGGTTGCGCCGCCCAGGCATTCGTACTCTCACGAGTCTTCTTCGTCTTCTGCAGCAGCTACTTCTTCTTGCAAAGTCTTACCCGGCGCGAGTAGTGGAGCAGCAGCTGGCAGCTTCTCATCACCACCACCTGCCCGCGAGTTTGTCATGAGAAGAAGCTCCGAGTGTTACAACGACAAAGCAGCGTCGTCGTCGCCAGCGGCGGAGTGCGCACCGCAACTGAGAAGGAGGTCCGTGTCGTCAACGCTTCATGCAGCAGCAGGGCATTTCGATCGCGGATGCAGCAGCAGCAGCAGATCTGACAACTACGTACAACAGCAAGCTGCTGGAGGGGAGCGGGAGCGGGATCATCGGGTGGAGAAAGCTGCTGCCGCTGATACGGGAAGTCTCTCCAAGGCGCGGGAGCGTTGGCTCAAGTGCATGAAGCTTCTCAAACTTCCTTACGGCAGAAGTGCAACGGAGCGCCTCGCAGCAGCAGCAGCGACAGGACCTCCTGCAGCAGCAGCGCCGTTGCCTCAACAGTCCTCCTCATCCGTCTGCAAAATGCAGGATCAGCTACTGCAGCATCGACCCAGCTGCAGCAGTACTCCCGGCGCCGCAGCAACTCCTTTGACAAGGATCTCCATTTCATCGTCCGCTGACAACAACAACGCAATGCGTGCGCGACCTTCGTTTGACGAGAAGCTCATGCGCCCAGCACGTCCTCCATCTGTGGATGCAAATAAGCCAATGCGTTCCAAATCCATGCCAGCAGCTTTCGACAGGACTGCACCGTCTTCCTCCTCCTCCTTGTCCTCTTCTCGTCCCAAATCGCATGTCGTGTCCGCGGCGCCGGGCCTGGCAGGCTGTGGGAGCTTATCATCCCACAGTCCAAGGTTTCCTACAACCAATAACAACATCGCGGTGTGCGAGAACAACACCAGATCGTCGTCGAAGATGTCAATGAATCAGCTTCCTGCAGTGCAGATGAACAATCGAGCTTCCAGCTGCTGCAGCAAGTGCAGGAGGTGGTGTGGCGAGCAGTAGCCCTAAAGTGAAGAGCAGCCCCAAGTTCAGCTGCAGAAGAAGCGTGAGCCCTAACATCAGGAACAACCATAGCCCAAAGATCATCAACAGTGCCACTCCTGCAAGCATCATGAACAACAACAACAACAACAGCCAGATGTCTGAGCTTCACAGTGCAGTACAAGGAGCCATTGCACACTGCAAAAGATCTCACACTAGTACTACTTCTTCATCTCAGCATCAATCCCACACAACAGCTTCTTCTTAGCATTGCAATTCTTGGAATGTGCTGCTGCTCCTGTCAATCTCACTCTTCTGTACCCATCAAGCTCAAGACTTACAGAGCAATGTCAATTGCCCAAACTCATTCACATCTTCCTCCCCTTCAAATCTTCCTCTATGCTTCCATCTGCAGACAGGCATGCAGCTGCAGGTGCAAAGTGCAGAACTTTGCAATTGGATTTGCTGCTAGCTAGCTAGCTAGCTATCATGATCATGGTCTTTGCAGCAAGCTTTCTGTAAATTTGCTTTGAGGATGCTGCAACTGTGATCTCCATGAACCTCATGCTGTGCTGCGATATATATATTGCAAATAAATTTTTCTGCATCAACATGCATGTGAGAACATGAATGTGTAGTAGTGCTGCAGCTGCAGATGATCATGGATTGCTGCATATTGCAGTTGCAGCAACTGCAATAGACTGTCATAGATCATCATTATATATATTACAAAGCTCATCAATGTGTTCTTCACATCACTGATCAGGGCAATGTGCAGTATACGCATCTCAAAGTCATCTTTTTCTGCATCCTAGCCTGTTGCAAAATTGCTCAACACAGATGTTATTGTGTGGGGATTGAAAGAGAATTACTACAAAACATGAAAGAAAGACTTGACAGATTCTGAATCAAGTGTGCAGCTTGTTGCTGATTCGCATCTTGGTCTTTGCTACTATTTTGATTGCAATCTGGAGCTCATCATTCAGACAAATCTGTCTGGAGCTTGTCATTCAGACAAACCTGTCGGGAGCTTCATCATTCAGACAATTGATCTACAGCTTCATCAATATTCATAATTCAGTGAGGTACTTTGCAGTCTGAGATTGAAATCTTGCCACATGATCCATGTGCTTGTCTTTTGGGTTCTTTGCAGGAAGTTGAAGCCTTCTGGAAGTCTTGGAGTCCACAGATCTGGAAGCTTTTGGGTGAATGGCAAAAGCAAAAAAGGAGAGAGTTATCTATCTACCTATCTATCCATCACAAGCTTTTCATATATTCCTGAATACTGTATTGCTGCAACATCTCTCTCTCTTTTTTCTCTCATCAAAATCATTACCATGGACTGAGACATAATTGCAAGCTCTGAGATGCAGATCAACCCTGAATCTATTGTTGGCAATCTCCTTCTGAACTCAGCAATTTTCTGTGCAATTATCTGCGTTTGTAGTTTTGGTACAGCTGCAGATAGATGCAAAATCACCCAATTTTTATCATCAAATGTTTGGTAAGCAACAACCTGGGAGCTATGAGGGTCCTAAGCTTTTCAGCAGGTACCTATTGCTTAAATGACAAAAACGCAGAAACCTAAAAACTAACCTGCATCCTTACATGTTTTCTTCCTCCTCCCAACAGGTTCTTGAATCCATAAACCCTAAGAAAACTATTGAGCTGTTAGTTTGCAAGAGCTATGCGGGCCATAAAAAGCTTTTTTCAGGTATCTATATTGTGTTTGCAAACACCCAAAAACCCTACTGGTATAGGTATATTCTTCCATTTTGCTTTCTCCCAACAGGTTCTCGATTCTTGAACCCTTAAACCCTAAAATCCATTTTATAGTATGTAAAAAACCTCTGACAAGATTCAAGGTGTATTTTGGGGGAATGCTTACTAAAGCATAAGACCCCCACAAGGCATTTCAGAAAATCTGATTCCATGTATAATCAATTGATGAATAAGAAAGTACATGTGGAATGACAATACCCAACTGCAAATATGATGACAATTTCGAACGGAATCATCATCAAAGAATAGACAGACATTTGACAATTATCAAGCAATAGGGCCATTCCATGCTTTAAATATGTCGCCACCAAACCCTAATTCTTGCAGCTATAGAACGAAAAAAATCCAAGCACTCTTTCTCTCTACGCTTAGATTTGTCAAACTCCTTCTCACTATCTCTCGTGCTACAAGAGGGTTTCTTCAACTTCGAGTAGGCATGAAATCGGCTACCAAGTGTGCTATCTTTGGAAGTGTATAGGGTTTAGGGTCTAGGGTTGCTTGCTTTGGTTGGAGGAACTAGGATCAGATTGAATAGAGTTGGCTTGTGCAACTACTTCCCATGGAAGAGACACTGCAAATAGCTATTGCTTCTTCTTCAGGTGGAGGGTTTGTAACAACCAAACCTAATTACAACATTTTTCCAGCGAATTCATCACCCTCACCTTTGCAGTTTTTGTTGCCTTACTCAGAGCAATAATAACAACAATTTGCAACAACGACCAAGCCTAAGAGTGGAGTGGAGTGGATTCTATGGTGGATGGTTTGGAGAAGGACTTGACCTTTTTGAATGTTGTCTTAAAATGTTTGAAACAAAACACATTTAATGGTTGTAATGCATGTGATGTGTGCGATGGCAATGTGATCATTTTTAACCCAAACTTTTTTGCTTGTTCTATTGCTTTTAAGGTAATATGGTTGCCATGTCCATCTAGAATTAACAAATGTCGATTGCTAAAAGACACTCCACATGTAACTGACTTGTTAAAGAAAGACAAAAATTCTTTAAACATGAAAGAAGTCATCCATGTTATTTTTTGCATTGCCATACAAATACCTGATCGATTTGCAAAGTTTAATGTAATTATCCTTTATTCTTTCACCTCTGAAGATGTAGAAACCAAGTAGAACACCCCCTACACCATTGACTGCATAGTTTACATCTAACCATCCCAACATTTTGGGATGGTGTTGTAAATCGCATTAAATCCTTTCTTGGCCAAAATTCTTGCTTTAGACTATTTGCCAACTTGAATCCTTTTTTCATCATAATTCCATATATGATCATAACTGTAATTGTGTTGGTTGTACAATGAATCACTACTGGAAACCATGTGGTTAGACCACTACGCCCAACCACCCAAATTGATTTCAAGTGGTCTATCATAGTGGCAAACCATTAATTGCTAACATTAATGGGTGTAATCCATTACAAGCCCACTATGGTGGTTTTGTAATGGGTGACAAAAGTGGTCCCATTTTTTTGTTTAAAAAAAAACAAAATTGATTACCCAGAAAACTTTCGGGCATGATTGAAAATTGTTCACTTCACCTTTTCAAACCACTTGGGTGGTTTTCCTAGTGGTTATTCTAGTGTGAATTCCTTACAACAACACACATTCAAGGAAAAGAACAACACTAACTACTTGCCACAACTTTGATCAAGAGCATGAAGACTTCAACAATCTCAAATGCAAAGTTCAACTTGAGAAAAAGTTTGATCAATGCATTTAACCTATGAGCCTTAACCCTATTCCTAACCTTAATCCAATCTTTGAAACGAAATAAAGACATGTGAAATGGTTAAACATCATTGTAATTGTAAAGAACACCATACTTGCAACTGCAATTTGATGGATAATTATGTGAAACTTACGTGTGCGCACAACATGCATTTGTAAAGTTAGCAAACATGTATAATAACTCGTAACTAAGTGGAATACGTGCTACAAGAAGGGGGCGACAACTCCATCCCTTCTTCAATGGCACTATGTGTAATTGAATGGAATACAAGCTACAAGAGGGGGGCAACTTCGTCCCTTCTTCGATGGCACTACGTTCAACTAAATAGAATTGTCAGCTTAGGTTCTTCTCCATGTTCAACTTCTTCTTTTCGTCCTTTTTTTTTTGTTTTTTCCGATTGTTGTTGTTCCAACCATTGTAATTTCCATGGGTGTTTTCTTGTTGGTTTTGGTTATGTTTCATTCCTTGGAAAAATTGATTCATTTGTGTTCGCTATTGTTCTACTTGAAGAATGTGCAAGAATGCTTAGTCATTTATGATCCTTCTTTGATTAGACATGGTGCCAAAACATGGGGGAGCATGGATAATCAATGTTGGAACGTGCACACATCTATGTGTTCAATTGTGGACCTGTAAGATTAGAAGCTTTGAAGAACTTGATGTTTGGAGGAATCAGTTCCTTCACAGTAGTTTATGCTTCCAAAGTTTGTGCACCTTACCTTGGCAACAATTGTTTTGGTATGCTACTCTTTCTCCTCTATGTTTCTTCCCTTGTCTAAATATGTTCAAAGTATCTTATTGCAAGATGCTTGAAGCTTGGCACATAAAGATCCCTATAATTGAATCATTCCAATAATAATAGTTTACAGCAACTTGATTAATGAGTGCTTGGTAGTTTGTAGTTTGATGTAGAAAGTGTGTCAAGAAATTTTTAATTATTATGAAAAGATTCAATGCAAAAGTGTGTTGAACATTTCCAACTCTGAAAAGTTGATTTCAAAGGTTAATCTTGATGGTTAATCAATGATGGCCATGAGATCCAGGTTTGACTTTCCTATTGTGTATTCTTGTTATGTTCATGGTTATGATTTTGTTGGCTTCCGTTGTGAAGTTGACTGGCATAATTTAAGGCAATCAAAAGCAAAGTTTGTCTTTGCTTTGTTCCACGAACTTAATGATGCAATTGATACAAAATTAGTGGAAGAATTGCTTGAATTTATGTTGGAGTTTAATCTTGCCTTTTTTTCCCAATTCGTTCTTGTGATTACCACTTAGGTAAAGTTGCAAATGTCAATGGTGTTAAACTGCTTTCTTTTTGTATTTGAAAACTTTCAAGGCTAAAAGGGGTTGGAGAAAGAATCCTAATTAGATGTAGATGGTTTGCATCTTTCACTTGACCTAGACATTGAGTTAGTCATTAAAGCAAGATTTTGAGCATGAGAACCAACCTAATAGCCTTCATTATGGGATTTTGGTGTGTTCCAATGGTTTTGATCATGGAAGCATAATTTGGTTGTATTTTTTGTGGAATAGGTGCAAGAGTATTCTCTTTTGAAGCTACATGAAATATGTTGACAATAGAATCTAATTTTGATCATTGTAAGCTCCTATGGTTTGGTAGGGTTACTACACATCAGTGTAGAAGTACTTAAATGCTCACTGAATAGTTTAAAGACTTAGCTTTGAGTAATAGGTCCCTTATTATAAGCAAAAGATGCAATTAGATTGTCAACCCATGCACAACACTAGGCTTTGCTTCCTATTGGCTTTCTAACACGTCCTTTGCAAGTTATTTGTATGGTGTAACTAGATCTTGAAACTTATTATAGAAAATGGTGTCCTATTTAAGAGGTCTAACTTGTGTAACCAAGAGCACTACAAAGTAGAGTCATGGCAAACTTCCAATTTGCAGTATTCTTGGTTAATGCTCCTAGTTAATGTGAAGTTTGAGGTTATTATGTACTTAATTTGCATGATGGGACCACCAATGAAATTGGGAATGACTTACAAAAGCATGATGTGATTGAATCAAAGCCAAAAAATAATTAAGTCAAGGATCTTTGGCTCCACAACCCTTGGCATGAACCTCAAAGGTTTGTTACACCACCAATTCTTGATATAAAGTTCTAGGGTGGAGAACTTATTGTTATCTTCTTGAAACTTAAACATGTAGGTTTTCTGCAAAATTGTATTTACATTAGCCACATCACACATCAAGAATGATCTACTTAACTCTCTGAGGTATGGAAGTGTGTTGATAATCTAATTAGGGTTTGTGTCTCCCACAATATCTCCCTAAGTTGTCATCATGATTGTATTGTATGTTCCATCAGATTATTAATGATTATTTGTAAGTCTTATGCATACTATGATTTTTGACTATATACTTCGTACAATCTTTTGATGTTATGGATGCAAAGCTTTTGTTTTGTAACACTGCTCCTACAACCCATGTGGCTTTTTTATCATGTACTATAACATATGTTGTGCTTGGATTCCCTTTTGTTGTGTAGGTATGTTGATGAGTTTGACATTGACACCATGGATAATGTGATACATAAACACATTCCATTTGCAATTCTTCTCATTAAAATAGCTCATGATTAAAAGAGAGTTCACAATGGCAAGCTTCTAGCAAATGTTAGAGAATTGAAGGTGAATTTTCCAAGTTTGTGGTTGAAACATTATGGTGAGAAATAGTAGCATAGGGAAACTTATGTCATAGCTATGGGTGGATCAAGTGAAACTAAATGTTTTTAACCTCCTATCTTGGAATATATGAAGATTGTTGTGCGAATTTAGTGGAGTGGAAAAACTAGGGAGCAATAACAGTAAGATAGCGGGTGGAAGAGGATGAAAATAACTACACTAAAGCTTTGAAATTTGGATACATTGTGTTGTTTCCCTTTGAAATCAGTAAGCTTTCTTCTTGAACTTGTTCTTTTTCTATAAGCAATTATATGAGTTAGGTACATGAGTTGTAATTGTGGTCAGAGTTTGTAAACATGCACAAGTTTCCATATGCAGAAACATTTGTGTTTTTTTAGACTTTCTGATCTTCCTAGGCATGGAGGGTGGTGGGCTGCAGAATTTGTTTACACAAGTATCTCAAAACAATGGTGGAAATTCATGTTCACAAGTGAGGTAAGGAAGAGAACATGATAACACTACACTAGTTCCCTTGGAGGAGCCTTCCAAAAACCTTGCACAATACATTTTGCTTCCTTACTCACCAACCTATGTTGGAATACGATTTTTGTTTTCATTCGTTCATTCGTTTTCTCCACAATGTTCGTCACCTTAAGATAATTCTAGGTTCAACTAATAAGTTGACAATTCACAATCATTTTTTTTTGTTCATTAGTCATTTATGTAAGAATTTGTATCCAACATAGAATAGGGTGCCATCTTGTGAACAAATCCACAAGGACCAATTTTACCTAGAAATGGGGGTTTGTATCACGAGAAAGTTGGAAACAAATATCATGCTCATGGTGGTGTCACTAGTAATTTGTTTTTAGGAAATTATGAGTCCAATGATACTCTTGAGTTTAGCAAAGAGGATCTGCATCACCCTACCCATGGGAAAGGAAATACTGGCAAGCAAACACATTCTGGGAAGGAGAAAAGGAGAAGACACAAAGCAACAACTCGTACATTCCAAGCACATTTTGCTATTTGGTTGAGATGTAATCTTGTTTTGTTTGGAAATGGAGCTATAAACATCTATTAATTGAATGGTGGCTATCCCAAGCTATTGAACCTTCATTAATTCTTGTTGAGGTATGCCATTCACTAAAGTGATTTGGTGGTCTCAAATTGGACTCATTGGTCTTTTGGATTCAGCCATTTAGTCTTTAACTACAATTTCTAGTGTTTTTATATCAAGATTGTTAGTGCAAAACATAGATTTACATATTGTATGGCTAGCATAAACATTATGTAAAGATGGAGTAGTTTATATCCTCATAGTTCAAATTTCCTCTCTAAACTAACTTACAATTCAACATATTTTGATGCAACTAATAGGAATGGAAACATCAAAAGAGAGTTCGAAAAGCAATATCTGAGGAACAAGAACACCAAACATGTAATATTTTCAAATATGAACTCCAAGGCAAGCTAAACCATGTTAGTCTACATTGTTTGTGTCTATTCTGTGTATTGGATATCACTATTTCCTTACATAATATTATGTCTTCTTCATCTTGCCCCAATTTAAGTTGAGAAAATTTCTTGCTTATCTGGACACCATTACCAAAATGAAAACAAGTGGAATAGAAGAGGATATAATGGAAATAGGAAGACTCTATGGATTGCAAACTTTTAGTTTTTTCCTTTGAATTTGGATCTAGCAATAGTTAGTTAAATAAAGTAAAGAAAGAAGTTTACAAGAAATGCAAACAAGCTGGGTAAGGAGCAGATGGCAATGTGACATGGACTGAGGAGTTTGTCAAGTTTTTATTTGAGACCTATAACTGTAATATACACCAGCACTTATGGGAGGAGAGGTATAAGTAAAAATGGACACCAATCCTCAAGGCCATGTAAGAGAGATTTGGATCTCATTTCTCAAAAAAACAATGTTAAAACAAGTATTAAATTGTGTAGCGTGAGTGCTCAAACTTCATGTTGGTGTCAATCTCACAAAATTAATGATATAAATGTATGGAAATTTGCTCTAAAAAAATTGTGCTGCTTGCAAACATGAAAGAAAAAAAAGATAACACTTGTGCAAGTTGCTACCAACAAACATTACTATTAAACAATGGATGCGTTGAATATGGTCCTTCTCAAAATTATACCGTGAAAATATTCAAAACATTGAAACTGAAGTGATGAGAATCTTCTAGTTATGTATGGGGTTTAAATTTGAGTTCTTGTGACAAGGTCTTGTTTGAAGATTTTGGATCTTCTTTTATCATTCACAAGTGCAATGTGTTCAAATTAGTAGTTTATGTCCTCTCATGTTATGTTTCTTCCTCCTAGAGGTTTTTGAAGTTTAGAAGAAGGCATGGTGAACCTATGTAGTCCTTCATGAATTTTATTGCAGGACATTGTTAGACTACTTGTTTTTAGCACAAATACATGTTTGTTTTTTGCTTCTTGAATATGAATTTGGGATGTGATGCAAGCAGATGTTAGCCAAGATTGCACAATCGGATCCATCTTGGAATCCTAGTATTATAAGGAGGGAATTTTTTAAGCTTAAATTCTATGATGTTTGGTTTGAGGTTTCTAGCAACAATTAAACCATTTTACCCAAGGGAAACACCTTGCCAAAGGCGCATTTGGCCCACACCTTGAAAACCCCAAAAATCCATTTACATTCATTGAGATTATTGGGGAAGGAAATGTCATCTTCAATGCATGGCATAATGCAGTATGGAAGTTTTGTCAAAAAGATGTAACATTTAATAAAAGTTTAGCTTCCAATAAATTCATAACCTTGTTGTCCATGTATTCTTCATCTTTGCTTCCATAGAGAAATCATGTTCTACACTTTCTATTATGGTTCTAATATTGTTTTAAAATATTGACTCGGAAATAAAAATAAATTTAATGGCTTACCAACTCCTGACCTATCCCCTAACAATAGCAAGATGGTTTAAATTCTCACATTGATGATGTTTATAGGCATCAGAGAGGAGGGAAGAAAAAATGAAATGCAGGGCAAACCTTATGATGGAGCTTCTTATGTAGCATATGGAGCATGTGGAGAAAAGAGTAGATGTTCAATTATATGCACTTGGGCAAGTTAACTTACATCTTGAAAAAATCCTTGAAGGTTTCTTGACATTGAATGAAAATCTCTCTACCATTGTATATGGAATCACCAAGGGTTTGGAGTCGTGAGTATCTACATATGTTCTATCTCCCTTCCTTAGTTTAATATTGAGTCAAGGGCACATGATAAAGGCCAATGGTTCAAATAAAACAATGTGGAACAAGATTGGTAAGGAAAAATGGATAAGGTATTTTTCAAGTGACATTACCTCCACCATTTAGAAACATCCTTTGCCATGCCTTGAGTTGACGTAGGTATGCATCAACTTTAGAGAAGACAAACAACATTAAGATTGAAAATTTCTTACATATGGTCAGGTCCAGAACTGCATGTAATTCTAGAGGATAAGTCAGCTAAAGTTAATGCTCCATCACCAAATTTATGGGTCATGGTGATTGCTCTCAAGGTTTGTAAGCATTGTTGTGAAGGTTGTAAATTGTGAAATATAACATATTGTTTCAATTGAAAAGGTAATGTGAGTGCACAATGTAAGCAAACAAACATGAAGATCCTGATGGATGATCAAGATTATTCCATTTGAGCAAAAAAATGTGATTAACAAAAGATTTATTTTTGCTTTCATTTAGTCTACTGGGTACATTTGTAGTTGTATTGTCTCTATTGATTGTCAATCTTGTGCTATTGTGCAATAATACATACCAAAAGAACCCAAGAGGAGCCTCCCCTACATGGAGCTATTCCAAACATGCATTCTTTTATAGAGTAAGCAAAAGTCATGAAGGAGGCACAAAGAGTCATATTTTGAAATCCTTCTAGTCAATACCAGACATGATGCGTAGTAACATACATTTTCTTTGATCCATGATGTCATCTAATAGTGATATATCTACTATTGCAACTATTACATAAAGCTACAAAAAATCTACCAAGCAAGGGCAAAAGCTGATGTGATAGTTATGACAAGACATGTGAGCTGCATGTTATAGTAGACTAGATGAGACTCATCCTCTATTCTTCAAACCACCATCAAACATTTATGCAAGAACACACATCATTTAAGGGTATGTTGTGCTAGGCTTACCTATTGTTTTTAACTTAAAGTTTAGAAAGAATTGTCTTACATTAGTGTTGGGATTGTGTCTTTCACCCAACAATATGATAACAAGATTTGCAATTGTTTACAACTGATATAGATGTTGATTGAATGTTCCTTGCATTTGAAAGCTAATTTCCTAATTTGAAAGGTTTATATTGTCAAGTTCATGTTGAATGAAATCTTGTCCTTGCTTGATGATGTAGGACCTTTTGTTTTTGGGAAAAATTGAGTTTTGCAATTTTGGCCATGGATTAGTGTTATAGAGAACATGATGAAGTTTTAAGTCTGACCAATTGCTATAGCATGCCACTATTGCCAAGTTAGACTTCTTATAGTGACAATCAATGAGTATGCTGGAAAAAGATTTGTTATTTCTTTTTTACATCATTTATATAACATTAAATTCAGTGTGGCTACATGTTTCATTGATTAAAGATGCTAGTAGGATCTTTTATTAATCCAGGTATTGAGGTGCAAGACATTAAGAGATGAATTTAGTTGAAAGATAGGGCCTGAATTACAAAGGCTTCTTGCCAATGAAAAAACAAGTTTTTATGCACTCAATAACCACAATTTTGCTACCATGCTCATTTTGTGGTTCATAATTCATACCACCATTCTGGTAACTTAAGTTATGAAAGATAAGTAGGAATTTATGACTGCAAAGTAAGGTTTGTGGAAGGTGTTTGTTATGCAGTCATCCAACATTGTATTTATTGCTTCGAGCTATGGACCATTTTGCTGCAACTTATAATAAACATCCCAAGGCTTTTGACAAATAGGATTCTTGCTCATCTGTGAAAAGAAAGGGCATAGTCCACCTTTAAGGGCAGTGGTCATGTAGGATATTAGTGTCCTAGAGGTTTAGGTTTATCAAGAGGTAGAAATTTTGTGATCTGTTGCAGAGATTTGATTTGCGCATTTGACAAATTATTCAAATTTGGGCATTATGCTCTGCCTTTGCTTGTATCTGCTGCGTTGAATCTTGCATTGCTTGTTTTTTTGCTGGAGACTGTTGGAGGATGAAGAGGATGGAGCTGCTGGAGCTGTATTGCTACCTTCCAGAGACATTCCTCATTGTTTTGCGTTGTCGGCAGGTGCTGCTAATGTCATTTGCCTCTCGTCGTCTGAAACGGAGTTTGAGCTTGCAAGCTACAAGCCTGGCTCAGATGAAGAAGAGGCGGAGGCCGCGGTCTCTGATGCCTTACTGCTGCCGCTTGAGCCACAAGTTGTCGATGCGCTGCGCTTCTCGGATTCTGCGACCCCAGGAGATTCCCCGCCAGCTGAGTTTCAAATCCTCTTCCCTACTGCTGGGATGGATGGAGCGGACAGGCCGTCTGTGGCCGTCTGTCTTGTTCTGCCCTGACAAGTCAAAGGCCGATTCCAAAAAGAGGGCTTGTTACACTTGCTTGTTTTAAAATTGATCGCGATTCGGAATCA
>Ga0209611_10008446_pt1 | contig 16088 bp, 11 predicted proteins | sample S1TSphgellanicum_3_FD_187693 | JGI IMG/M metagenome (GOLD analysis project Ga0209611, IMG submission 187693) | Host-associated microbial communities from peat moss isolated from Minnesota, USA - S1T2_Fc - Sphagnum magellanicum MG (SPAdes) (version 2) | ecosystem: Host-associated > Plants > Peat...
TAGTGAACTTCATTGCATTACATTAAACCACTTTACTTATTAGACTACAACTACATAATAGTTCCACTCCCAAGCGGGTTTGTGAGTGCATATTTTCATGTTGAGGGTGTGCAAGAATGCCTCACAGATATGAACTTTTATCTTACAACATGTTAGTTTTATGTGTTTGAAACTTTGGGATATTGATGAATTATGTTTAAGAAACTAAATATGCATTAAATGAATGGAATGTGATTCTAATTTGTTATGTTGTGGATTTTTTAAAATCCCAAAAATTATTATTATTTTAAAAGTCCTTTTAAACATTAAAAAATCATTAAAAATCATTTATTACTTTTAAAAATGCCTTATAGCATCATGACTTGAAATTGAAAATGGAAAAAATGTTAATTTCAATATCATCTAAATATTCATATTGTAAGCCAATTTTCAACTACATTAAAAAAAAACTTTCAAAAGGGACTTTAATCCATCGAAATTTAGCCACCCTAGTTTGTTTTCACCTTGCTACCACTAATGTTGTAATTGTGAGCTTTATGGAATGAGTTAAACAAAATCAATTCCAAGATTGTGGCACCACCATTACATTACACAAAATCATGTTCAAGATTTTAGCACTATTGTCAAATTTCTTACTTCTTCATTCCAAAAATTTCCACAAAGAACTATGAGTATATTCAAACAAATGTTGCACCTCATCACAAATTTCCATTACTTACATTCTTGCCTTTACGCACCTACATTTGATTTCATTCCATGATAGTATTATGTGCAACTTTAATGTTTTTTTAATTGTATGACTTATAGGTAGTGCACAAGTGGAAAATAAAAAAAAATTCCATCAAGATTTGTTATTTTATGGTGTTGGTATTTCAGGTTTGCCCAATGAATTGCAAGGCATCATAAAAAAACTACATAAGTGATGTTAATAAAAGTGGTAGTTAATGATGTTACTTTAGAAATTGAAGTAGCTTGGAAAATGAGATTTTTTAATCTCACCACAAACCAACCCAAGTGGGCATCACACCATTGCAACTATGTTGTATGGGCTTTTTTTCAACTAAATGGTTAGTTAGAGGTATCACTGATCCTAATATACCTCAAATGATGTAGTGCATGTTTTACCATCTTGTGGCATCAAGTTTTAAGCTCGCACAATAGAAGTTGCACAACACATTACAAAAAGGGCCTAGTGTAGTATACATCAACCCATTGAATAACCTCAATGAAAAAGCACATTGAACATGAGGCTAAAATGCAAAATACATGGTAGAATTGAAAGTTGTAGCTACTGCTACAATTGTTAATTCAACCAAACAACAAGGGAAGAAACAAAAATTAGTGAATTCGACAAAAATAACATAATATTTTGGATCCCATGTTCCTTGCAAGAAAAGTGATATCCACAACAACAATGATTTTTTACAAACCTTTTGTTCTTCATAGCAAAGGGATGTGTTCCATTTTTTATATGTGATAACCTATGGTTTCAATGCCTTGTGTTACAATTTGATTCAAAGGTGGACTTTCCATCTTGAAGGTCAATGGTAAGAAAACATATTGTTGTTGTTAAAGATTATGGAAAAGTATGTTTTGCCAACATTAGTAACTTATGTCATAATATGTATTACATTTGATCTACGGATGTCCAAGACCGATTTTGATACCTTAACAATGGTTGTCAATTTTGTAAACAACAATTTAGTGCCACAACATGTCATAATTGATTTATTTGAAGCACTTAATGCTTCCGAGACAACTTTTGTTGAAATTGTGAAACTTCCTTTAGTTCAATTTCAATTGTTAACAAGGTGTTAGTTTATGTTAAAGATGAAGATAATAATTTGAACAACCTAGTTGAAAGTGTTTTCTCAACTGCCACAAATTTTAAGTTTTAAAGTTGGAGAAGCCTTTTGAAGGCACATGTTTCGGCCATGTGATGAGTAAGGTGTGTCAATATGCAACTACCTATGAAAAGGTGTGTGCATCAATGAAAGAAGTTTCTATCAAAGGAACCCAAGTAATGTTGCAAAAAACCATAACCTAAACAAAAAAAAAGTGAGAAAAGGTGCCAGGAGTGGGACAAAGCTTGTGTTGAAATGGGTTTTCCTTGTTGCAAACTAAAAATTCTAATGAAAATGAGTTTTGCATTGTATGTTTTTTTGTTTTAAAAGACATTTGAATACACTTTTACAATTAACATTTGTTACCAACATCAAAGTTTCCAATTGTAAGCAAAAGTTCCTAGTGGTCTTACTTGGGCTTTAACAAAAAAAGTCACAGCCACTTTAAATCCAATAGTTCAACAATGCATCTTGAATCAACCACATGGATATTGGCTCTCATCTAATGCCCTAGTCATTGCAATGTCAATTTCACTCAAGTTGTAAGTAGAAAAACAACATTGTATGATATCAAATCCATCACTCCAATGCAATGATTTCGACTTTGAAGTTAACATTTTGTATTCTTGTATGTCATGTTCAATTGTCAAAATTATTGCTTCATTCCTTGAATTTTGTAAAACATTTTTTATAATCAAGGCACACAACATGCTTGCAATTATGTTGAATCCACATTACAAAAGCTTTTAACATTTGCAAGAATTCATTGGTTGGGAATGTGCTTCAATGGTGGTGTAAGATTATAATAAGGAGTTCACAATTTTTGGCTCCACATTGTAGCCATACACCTTTCAAAATTGAACAAATATTTAATGGTTTTTTATTTGGTGTTGAAGCTTTAAATGAAAAGGCATACATGCCTTGCTAGTGAATGAACCTTAATTGTTTAGAAAAGTTGTTAACACTAATGGAATTGCTAAAGCTTTGGAGTGTTGAAAAAAAATGACGTTCAATTTCTGACAGTCAGAAATTATTAGCTCAACAATTATTAGCGATACATGGTTCTCAAATTGAGACCAAACACGTATTTGGCTTTGTTGTTATTTTGACTTTGTTTTGAGGATGTAGGTTGGGCACATCTAATTTGGATTTCGTCATCATGATCTACAAAAATTGGCCTATTGATGTGTAAACAATAAATCATTTATGGGTAGAAAATGATGTCTAAATTTTTTTTGTAGCAAAGGAAGATCTTCTTGATGATTATAAAAGTGAAAATTTAAAAACTAGTTTATTTGAAGAGCTTATCTAGTAGGTTGTAGTTCATGCAGGTCAAATTTTTGTAATTACATACTAGCATAATTGCTTGTTTTCATTGACGATACATTTTGATCAGTGAAACTTCATTGCTTAACCTTGGTTGTCCCTAGGTCCTTGGATAATTTTCAAAGGTTGTTGAAGTTGTGGACGCATGAACCTTCTTTCTTTATAAGTTGATTTGAGTGCATGGCAAATGTAATTACTACTACTACTACCAATATTGGAAACCAAGTTGGTATGAAAGTTTCAAAACTAGCATTGTTCCCAATATCTAGTGTGTTTTCTTTTTGGTACATTATTGATATTAAACTAGTACCAGAATTTCAAACCTAAATAGTAAACTCCAATTCAAGCCGATATCAATTTATTTAAAACTTTTGAAACCCAAACCCTACTGCTATGAATAAAATATGATACACCCCCAACAATAGTTTGAGCAATGACCACTTAACAAAATATCCATCAACCAACTTGTATAATTTCAGGAGATTTGGTGGGAATTTTATTCACCATCAACCTCTAGAACACCTCCAACCCAATTCAAAATGCCTAACATGCTTTCATTCAAATCTTTCAAATTCAATGATGGTGATTAATAAATGCTTTTTAGTTAAATTTCCTCCCATTCCCCATTACATCCCCACAAATAACAAGCATGACATTGTCTAGTTGCTAATTGTTATGAATTTACAAAAACAAACTGAAAATATTCTATTTCTTAATATTTATTCCTATTGTGTAATTTTTAACACAACTCCAACATTTGGCACAAACGCTACTTGTTGCTTCAGACTTACCAAACTAACTCCACACCACTTGACAATAAAAACTGATGTCCAAATGTGGAGTGTATGTTGTTGACATCTCTAGCCCACTCTATTTTTGAAGAATCCTTACAAAGGAAAAACTTCAAAGAAGGTATGGTTGAACTGTTGAGAGCATTGCTTTAGTAAATTAAAAACATTTTGCTCATGTGCCTTGCCAACAAGTTTAATCCTTTTAACTTCATCCCAATGTCTCCCTCCCACATTGCTTGGGTATTCCAGTAGGTGCCAATAGTATAGGACATGTTAGGTCTACTACATACCATAGCAAACAAAAGGTTTCCAAGTTCCTACCACATATGAATATGGAACATATTTTTGTTTCTTATAGTTATTCTTCCAAGGTTTGTTTTATTCTTATATTATTATTCAATAGCTATTTTTTCAAGTTTAAAAAAAAAAAGTTTTGTAATAGCTCTTCTTCTAGGGTTTGAGTGCTATCTTCATGTGACAACTTGATTTTAGTGGGCGGTTTACACTTGAGCAGTTGGGCAGTGGCCCAATGGAATCCAAAGTCACTCATTGGTCCGAAATATGAGGGCTCTTGGTTCACGTTTACATTAGAGTAGTTTGAGGCCACAACCCCAACAAATGGTAGAGGATGAAATGTCCATGTGGAATCCTACATGGCTAAAATGGATGATGTTGTCTTGGGCTCAATCAGCTGGAATTAGCCATAGGCCATGGCAACCCAAATTTCAGACCCAATCATTTATAGCACTTTATCTTGAATTTTTCTGATAGGTCAAGTTGGAAGGAACTTTTGGTGGCTGCACCCTCCCCCAACCCACAAAATTTCTACCCCTCCAGTCATGAGGTTTTCTGTGATCTTTTCTTTGGGCCAGTTCAGGTTTACACTAGGAACAAAAGCTCTGCCATGGGGCTCTTGCATGTTCCCCTTAAAAAATGTAATCCAGTACATTGAAAAATAATGACCTAATTCACTCAATATTTCACTCATTTTGTAATGAATTTCATGAAAATTCACTACAACCAATTCATAATTGTGAAAATATGAACAACAATTGAATGGTTGGCTGAACTAGGACCGATGCTTATTAACAAATGGATTTCTAGTTTTATTTATTGACAATATATTTATGGAATTGGGAATTAATCATTTTCATATTATGTGAGTAAAACTTTTAAATATTTAATATTGATTATATATATATATATATATATCATTTAAATAATGCTTAGATCAATTTATCAAAAATCAGATGAAATATTTTTAAACAGCTGATTACATTCAAATATAAATAAATAAATAAATAAATTGATGTCCATATTTTCAAAAAGTATGCACAACTATACATTTATGCTGAATTGTATCACATATGTTCTGGTCATAGCCCTAACCATCAAACCACACAACCACACGTTAAGAAGAAGGTGCCAACAATCTTATCATCATTTTTAATTTGAATTTGCTTGAAAATTTAAACTTTTATTAACTTTTTCTTTCTCAAATTTCATTCAACTGAAGCAAATAAAATCATAACTTTAAGATTTTTCAAATATATATTAAAATAAGAATAGAATTAAAAAAATTCAAACCACTTTTAAAGAAAATCATTTTGAAAGTCAACTATGTTTCACAAATCAAATTTAATATTTCTTCACTTTTATTTTCCTTGAATTAACATAAAATTTTTAAAATTTTCTTTCAATTCAATATGAAATTCAAGACCTTCATAAATATTTTGACAATGTTATATTGGTTGTATGAAATATTCAATAATTAAAATTTATGATCAATTTAATAATTTTTCACCTTTTCCACCATAAAAAAAATCAGTCATGAAGAACAATGATTTTGTTTGGGGGGGCATATTTGAAGGTCAAGTTGATTTTTATTGCAACCAAATTTAACACGGATATATTTGAAATGAAATCATTTTTTATGTTGATCACATGTTTTGATGTGTGCATCATCATGTGTAAGTGAACATGCATATTGTGTGATGGGACAATTCACATGTGTTATCATGATCATGTGAAATAATCTCCTATCATTTTCACTTGAATGGCAATTTAGTGAAATGGAAACATGGAATGTGCCCATGTTTTGTTGTAGTGCTATCAAGTTTCATAGGCCATGACCCAAACATGCAATTAATGTAAAGCTATGGCCTAATTTCCGATGGAATTGATGTACAAGTTTATAGCTTTTTTTGTTGTAGCTATAATTTAAAAATTGATACTTTTCTCATGAGATTAAGGAGTTGCCTATTTTTATGTTGCAATGGAATTGTTTCCCATACAATATTAAATATTGCCATGGTTGGCCATGTGAAACTCAGATGCCACTAGCTCCTTTGATTTTCCTTTGGAATCATTATTAAATAAGATGACATTGTAATATAATTCATTAAGTGCATAACAATTGTTTCTTTCCTTCACATATACATTAATATATGTGGTATTGCATTAAAAACCTGTTGACTTCAAATGAGTGAACTTATTCATTGGTACCATGCCCTAGGAGCTTGTTTTAATCCACAAATTAATATGCATAACTTACATTTGAAGTCTTTTTTTCACTTTGTATGAAGTCCTTCTAGTATATATCCATATATGTGTTTTGTTTAAGATAGTCATTTAAAAATTTCATTCTAACATCCATTTGTCAAGCTTCTAAATCAAATTGTGGCATGATATTGTTTTTCAAAAATAGTAGACATAACTACTTGTGTTTTTTCTAATGTAAGATTTTGCATTATTGCAAAAAAGAAAAAAAGAAAAAAAAAGATTTTTTTTCAATTTTCTTGCTTTTTTAATCAATAAAAAAGGAGTGGTTTTCAATTAGGTTCACCACATTTCTCTTCCTAACTAGCCAAATTATAGAAGGATTTTTTGGGGCAAGTCCTAAAGACTATTTGCCATTTAAATGCTATATCTCTCTTGGGATGCTGACCACTAATGCAAAAGAAAAAACTTGAAAAAAAAACATTGATAACTAATACGATATGTGAAAAAAAAAATCATATTTCATCTTCCCCTTTATCTAAGCATGCACAACCCTTGATTATTAGGTGCACTTCATTCTTTTGAAATTGCTAATAGTTTATTTGAAATTCATTTACATTTATATTCGCTAACATCTAGTACTACACCAAACTTTATGTACATCATTTAAAAAAATTGTGACTATGTCCAAAGTTAATTATTCATATAATGATAAACTCCATTTTGTTGTGCACAATCAATTACCCTCAATCATTATTTGGGACATCATGACTATAAAGGTATATGTTGAAGTTTGATCAAATTTAGGGCATTTCCTATTGACCCCTTTGTTTCACTATCAAACTTGGTTATTTAATATAAATTGCATGAAGGCTTAATCAATATTCAAATCAGAATTAAGTAAGGAATTTTTCAGAAGCTGAATTGAAAGTAGTCATGAAATTATAAATTCATTTAAAAAAATTTAGTCCCCATGTGAAATTTATTTCATTATCAGCCTACATAGTCAACTTTTCAATTAAATAAATCATTTAAAATAATGTAATGTTCTCACATTTGAAAATTTTAAAATGATGAAAATACATGGAAATATGAAATCAAACATTTGAATATAAGACTAAAACATGCAATTATAAGATTTTTCATTTAAATTTTAAAAAAATTTGAATTTGTGGTTGAAATCAAAATATTTGAAATTAATGCAATGCCTTTCCATTTGATATGGAAAACATCAAAAAAATTGGTTCAAATTGTGCATGTGAATGTCCAATTCTTTCTTGTCACCAATGTTTTTTTTGTGGCAAAATTTCACAACAGGTGGATTTTTTTCAAATAATGAGAAAAACATGAAAATCTTGTCATTTTTAGGGATTTTTCGCCATTTTATGAAAAAAAATAGCCACATCTAGACCTAGGCACTTGTTGGGTTCCCACTTGTAGTAGCATGTTTGCAAAAACGCTACTTCCCACTTAGGACAATTGCAAGTGGAGCTACTTGAGGAATTTGAAATAAAAAGACCCATGCTTGTGACATCATATGTTGGTGATCTACATGCTACACAGTCAATAAAAGCATGTCACAAAGGATCAAGCATTTGTACAACCATGTAAACATAGTCAAACTACACCAAATAATAATAATTAATGATGATTTTAATTTTATTTTAAAGTTTAAATAACGAGTTAGACGAAGGTCCAACTACCCATAAACCATTCAATAAAATTCAAAATGGCAATATATATATATCATACAAATAATCTTATGATTATTATGTGCACTCTAACCATTGGGGTTGCCAATGTCTTTTTTTTGGGAGATGTTTTGAATTTTGGGCATCCTTTGTAAAAATTAAACTTGGCATAGGGGTTCTTGGTTATGGGAACGTTGTACGAAAGTTCAAAAAACTATGGGAGGTGATAGGGGTGTTAGGAAGCATAGTGAGACACATCAAGCACACTAGGAAGCACATTGAAAGTCATTGTGGGTGTTAGGAAGTATGTTGGGTGATTTCGGGGGCACAAGGAAGCATGTAAGGACACCAAGAAGCATGCTAGGGGACCCAAAAAAATGAATTTTTTCCTAGTGTCAAAAGATGATGGGAGCACCAAAAAGAACACTAAAAGATAACAACAATGCTAGGAAGGACACAAATGGATGGATGATGACGGTGCTAGAAAGGATGTTGAAAGATGATGACATGGGATGTTGAGGGACATCATGGATGTTTTGAAGCACATCAAGCGACCTTGGGGGAAAAACAGTTAGTTAATAAAATGACAAGGGATGTTGAAATGCACAATAAGGGCATCAAGAAGGACATTGAGCATGTCAAAAAAATGTCGCTCCAAACCTTTGTCCATACCTAAATAATAATTGTAGATTTTTAAAAATGTTTTAAAAAACAATTATCACTCCCAATAACACCAAGAGGGACTATCCTTTTTGGCATCAACATGGTTTCGTAGATGCCAAGTAAAAATGATGTGCCTTGATGGACTTGTGGTCATATAGTAATGTGTGCCACATACAATTACACACCCAATCATAAATGTTTTATTTTGGTGTATTGGTAGGTACCAAAGTTAATGAAAACTACCATTCCTTTGAAAAGATAATCATTTTGACGATCTAATAACTTGGTTCAATCTATGTTTCATGCATAAGACTTAAGTTTGTAATTGTGATGTGACTAATTAGTATTTAGTGCTTTGGCCCTTTTTCTTTCCTTCATTCTATTGAAAAAAATAGTCCTTGTAATTTTTGTTTTATTTATCAAAATAATGTCATGTAATGAAAATCCAATAGTTGATGATTTAATTTTTTTTTCATTTTCACAAATGAAGGTTGAAATAACTAAATAAATGATAGATGTAAAGGTAAAGACCCATGTTGTTTAGTTATAGCATTCCAACTACACCTTCAAATGCCAACAAACCTTTATTTTTGGGTAGTCCAAAAAAATGACCTTGATCAAGGGATTACAATAATTTACTTATCAATATGGTGATGGATTATTAGATTTTCTTCCACTGATGAATGTGGATGTGACAATTTTCAAAAACTAACTAACTCCAAATATGGAGAAATATTATGAATAGGCTAATTTTCAAATAATTGCCCTTTTGCCTAGGGTGAACTAACACCAACATTACAACCATGGTAAAAACACCTAGAGAGAAATAAGGTTGTTTATAAACATCATACATGTTTTGTCATAACAATAAATTAAGGATTTTGAGTCCAAATTTGATATTTATTGGACCAAATGCTAATTCCCCCATATGACCCATTGGATAATTAATGTTACTATTTTTTATTTTAATATTTTCACATAGGCTTCTCACTCCTCTTTTAAAATTTGAAATAGGGGAGATACATACATGGATGGGAAACTTCAAACGATATTGAGTGGATATGACTATGCACATATTGAACCTAATAAGGGAAAAAGTACATATCAAGTTAATGGTTAGGATGCACTTAGCCTAATTTCATAGAATGCCAAACACTGAAAATCACATAAATTTTGGATATAATACTATATGTATTTGGCAATTATGCATGTTAGTTATATCCAAAAGAGACCATACAACACTGGTGAAGACTATATAATAAGCCAGTGCCCACATTTTCATTTTGTGTGTTTGGATATTGCCTTAAAAGTTTGATGTAGAACTATCTCCTCATCAATTAAAATAGTATAATTAACTTCATCATCTTAATCACCTTGATTTCCAAAATAGTCTTTTGAGATATCATAGCCTTTGAAATAACAACTATTTTACCATGTTTTATAAGAAATTTATATATGTTTTTGTTCTTTACAACGAGCCAAAAAATACCAATCATACGTTTTGAAATATGTTTTTTCCTTATATATATAACCTGATAATATATAATATATAATTATTATACTTTACCCAATATTTATGATATATGTAAACTATAAAGTTCTTGACTAATTTATAACTCATACTTGAATATTTATTTCCCATTATTTTGGTTTTGAACCTTCCTTTAACAAAATGAAAACATTTTAAAACACAACAAGATGAAACACAAATTTCATTATGTTGAATCCAATCATTAATATATAATTGGAAAATAATAAAACTTATTTTTTGGGCCCAAAATATATTAACATATTTTTAAAAATAAATACATTGGTAGAAATCATGTTGTTTACAACTAGTCATGTTATGCAATTGCCATGCAATTGGTTATCATTGCAGTTATATTGGTCACGTTTGTAATTACAAATTTGGTATTGTTTAATTTTTGGGCCATACAATTATGTGTGCAACTAACATGCAACTAAATGTGTACAACATGGAAATGTGTCATAAAAATAATGGCTTAAACTAATACATATTTAAATTAGTATACCTAATATATCTACCTAAGCTATGTATAGTAGTTTTATGTACTTCTAGTACTAAAGCTAAACTCGTGCTAAATAAAGCTGGTCAAGAAAACATTGGTTAAACATAGGCTAAACTCACATTTACCAAGTTAAAACCTAAATTAAACCTTTACCAAACTAACCATATTGACTACAATAAGAGGTTAAATTAACCATGGTTAAATTAATTGAAAAATAAAATTATCCATGGCTAAACTAAATAAAAGGTTATATTAATCATGTCTAAAGTAAGCATGGCTAAATTAATCTAAGTTAACTATGACATTAAATTAACCATGGCTAAACTAACATGGGTTCAATTAATTAAAAGGATAAATTAATCATGGTTAAATTAAATTAAATTAGGCTAAATTAACCATACTTAAATTAAGTTATGTTAAACTAACAAGGGCCGATTTAATTTAGGTTAAACTAAACATGGCTAAACTAAGTTAGGCTAAACAAATTATGGTTAAACTAACTTAATTAAATTAAATTAAGCTAAATTAATCATGGTTAAAATATGTATTGTAAGTTTTTAAATTTTATTTGTCAAATATATTTAAATATTTTTTCTGGAAAGTTGAACTTTTAAAAATTTAAACATATTTTATTCATGAATTTTATTTGGAGTTTTCTTTAAAAAATGTAAATTCAATGAAACAAAACTAAATCAAGAAAAAATGAACAAATTTTTGATCGCACAATTTTTAAAAATGCCCCACCTTCCTTGGTGATATAATAAAGATTAATATTAATATGAATAGTTAATATTACTAAGTTTTATAGATTATTATTATTATTATTATAGGTAATTATAGCTTCTAAAATTTTATTAAAATTAAAATTAAATACATTACTACTATTATTAACTTAAAAATAATGACTAGTATTAATATGAATAATAATAATAAAGTTTATTATAACTACTTTAAAAATAATTATAATAATTTTACTGTAATATTGATATTATTTTAAAATTATTAATTATGTTAATATACCTATGGCAAGTAGGATACATTAGTTAATTTATAAATATTCTAACCTAGGTAAGCTACCTAACTATTAACCTAGATTAGGTATTAATATTATAATATTATAAATTATTATAAGTAATCATAAATATGAATTAAAAATTTATTATAATCATAATGATAATTAATAATATTTTTCAATAATTATTATATATTTAGAAATTATTATTTATGTTAAAATACATATGGTAAATGGGCTACATTAGTTAACCTACAAGTACCTGAACATCCTAAGCTAATTATTAGTTTAAACTATTATTAATTATTATTAACACCATAATATTATTGTATTATTACCTATTTATTAATATTCTTTCTAATATATTGATATATAACTAGTAAGTAAACTAGATTAATACATAGCACAAGTATTTAATACATTAGTTGCATCTAATGTGCAATTAAGTTGGTGATGTTTGTAATTGAATTTTTTATCCCATATATTTAGATTTCCAATCCAATTTTGCACACTATGTAAGTATGTGTAATAGTTATGTTCACAAAGGAAGTACCAAATGCCATTGGTTATGAGTTAATAAAAAAAAATTGACTTTAAATGGTTAGACCCATAAATAAAATCGGATTATTAACTTATTTATCTAGCTTAAATATATCTTTAACCTACATACATACCTAGGCCTGCTTACCTACTTAATAAGGTGTAATAAATACTTACCTATTTAAGCACCACGTATTAACATCTTATGAACCCAAAATCAGACGACACAGATTTCATTAATTAATATTTTAAAATAAAGGATAAGTGGGCCTGAATTGCCACATGTCACCATGTAATTGGTGTTTCAAAATGGACATGTGTCAAATGGTCAATGAATGTTATAGTGTGTGCCACGTATCATCATGATATTGGTAAAAGCTTCAATGATTGAAATTAATCCATTGAATTTTTAATTTTGAAAACAAAAAATTAAATTAAAAAATGACGCATGTTCACAAACAATTTGCTCAATTTTTAAACACGTTTCATACATAGATTAGTTGCATTGTAGTTGCAAAAAAAATTGCATATAAGGTGTAACTACATTTGAATTGGTATATATAGGTGAACATATATATTAACATTGTATATACATGTTGCACACATAATGTCACATACAATTAAAAATTAGTTGCAAAACCAAAAATTTATACTAGTGACAGTGTTAATTAAAATACATAGTTAAAATGTTGGGACTTACCGTATTAACATTTCATTTGTGTTATTCATAAATATTTTCCATAGAAAGTAAAAAAATCAATGTGCATTTAAATTTATTTTTTTGTGAAAAAGAATGTTCTGAATTATCATTAAACAATGAAATTCAAATGTGTTCTTTCAAATGATTTGATATTTGATATGTTTATTTATTATACACATGTAAAGCTTTGAAAAATCTTTAAGAATGAGTTTTCATGTTTCATTTGAGCTAAATATGAAAAAGAAAATACATCTTAAACTTTAGATTTGTAAACAATTTAATATAGATGTGATATATCCAATCTTTAACACAATATATCATTAATACATGTTATAATTGGTTGGCATAAACATTGGGTTGTCTCCTTAAATCAAGTTACTTTTTAGACTATATGTTGATTATACATTTTAAGGCATGGATATAATTATTATAAAAATACCCAATTACATTGCCAAGTGTAAATTTCATATTCAATGAATTTACTTATGTTATAGTCTAATCAATTATTGAGGTTTTGTGTTGCTATGCAATATTAGCGATAATGATCATAAAAAAATGAGTTGATTCCATTCGAATGATAATATTGAATGACATTGGATGCAACTTGCATTGAATTTCAATTGATTCAAATTTAATTTAGATTCCACTGAATTTATTTAAATTCAACTAAATTAAAATTGAATTTCAATTTGATCAAATTGAAATTATATTCAACCTAAATTAAAATTAAATTTGATTGGATTCATATTCATTTGAATTGGATTTAAATTCAACTGAAAAGAAATGAGGTGCAAATTGATGCAAAAGGTATTGAAAGTTTGCTTGTCACTTCCATCCATGATTATGACGTTGAAAAAAAATCAGGTCCAAAACACATAAATATATGAAAATACATAGATATATGAAGAAACACCTTTGCATAATCTTTTGTATGGTTTTCAACATTCTTGAATTGGAATTATCAAGACAAATGACCATATGAACTATTTTCCTTGTACTAGTTTCAAATTTTTCATCACTAGAACTATGCTTTCCTCCCTATTTTGATTTGGAGTCATAATACATTTATTTACCTATTTAGAGGATAGTCGATAATCTTTTCAAAAGGCCATTGTGTAAGGAACTTTCAAGTATAAGTAACCTCCAAAAGATGCACAATAGATGAAAATATGAAGAATGCAATATTATTTTCATCCATTTGGAACTTTAAATGGATAAATTTATCATGTGTATAACCTAAATTATGTAAACTACGAAATTTGGTTTGTAGTTTTTCCATTTTACTTGCATACATGCATGGTTTCATTAATTATGAGGATGTTGATTTTTTTTGCTTATGATTTAATTCTACTAACAACCATTTATTGGGGTTGGTTTAAGTAGGAGAACTTTAGGTTCCATAAGTCATCCTTAATTGGATAATTTCAAATTAAAAACTTTGTCACAAAACTATCTTAACATTGAAATGTGTCTTTTCATACTTGTTTTTCCTCTAGACACCATAGTAATGAATGATGAAAGTGTAAAGCAAATCATCACACCACTTGCATCAATTTGCATTTCATTTATCTTTAATTGAATTTCATGAATGTAATGAATTTGAATTCCATTTGAGTTGCATGCAATGTCATTCAATATTTTCAATCAAATTGAACTTAGTTTTCACAAAATGAAAAATGAACTCATTTATCCATCATTTCATCATAAATGGCAATGCAAAGCAATGTGGAGCCCAAGTTGAGTTATGTAATGTTCAAATGTTTTATGAATATGTTGTCTTTTGATATCATCTTAGAAAAAACATGTTTATCATTTTATGTGGTTGAAAAATCCTCAATATTATACATTATTTATGATGATTGTGTGTGCATGTGATACATGTGTGAACACATTTATGCAAATTATGTCAAAATATTGTTATCAATTTTTTTTTGTCTATTAGGCCATGGTGATAAAATATCTATAATGTGCATTTTAGGAAAAAACTAAAATGCACCAAGAATAATTGTTAAATTCAATCTAATTGAACCTTACAACCATGCATGCATATAAAAATAAAATACACCTTGGACCATTGAATTAATCAACATGCTTTCTTCTCATTCAATTTGTCAAATCAATAACACTATTATGAAAATGCTTACTCAAAATTTGTGGTAGATTGTCGTAACCCTAACCTTGGCCTCGTGACCAAGGCAAAGGGCTTGCAAGGGTGTGAGCCAAGAGGAAGCCCAAGAGTCAAAGCAAGAAGAAGAAGCCCGGGAGCCACATCACAAACTCCTGGGAATGTTAAAAAGTGTGAGGGAGTATGAAGGAATGAACCCTCACACTCCCAAGGCAATTCCCACTTTGGGAGATGGAGTCCCGGTGGACTCCCGAAACTTCAAAGAGCGATTGCAAGGGTCAAAACCCAATGGCTTGTGGCATTCTTTATATCATTGGAAAGCTCTTGGAACGTATATGTCTAAAATGAGTTCACATTGTTCATTTGGACATCTGAAACACAAGTTATGGCCAAAAGAAGGGCCGGGAGTCAAATTGCCAGTTTGACTTCCGACCACAAAAATTCAGGAATTGACCCGATTTACCTGGCTGTAGGGGGCGTGGCACATATCGTTGGAAAGCTCTCGACAAGAGCTACAACTTTGCTTTAGACCGCATCGTGATCCGAGGCCTGCTCGCAAAGTTATGGGGCTCCAAAGTTGCGGGAGGCCCATTTGAGGCGATTTCGGGACCCCCACTTGGTAATCTCGAGAGAGAAATGCCATTTGGATGTAGCCCCTGTGGGCAACCACAAAGTATACTATAAGGGGGAAGGTGGTGGCTTCCCCCAAGTCCGGGCCGTGGTGAGTCTTGTGTGTCCGTGTTGCCTGTGGCTCGTCCTAGCACCAAGGGTGTTCCAACTATGCACTAACCATTTTGTGTGGGTTGTGTGCAAGCCTGTGTGAGTGAGTGAAGCTTGTCAACTTTTCCTAGACCCATCCCGAAGCTC
>Ga0209611_10008447_pt1 | contig 16087 bp, 12 predicted proteins | sample S1TSphgellanicum_3_FD_187693 | JGI IMG/M metagenome (GOLD analysis project Ga0209611, IMG submission 187693) | Host-associated microbial communities from peat moss isolated from Minnesota, USA - S1T2_Fc - Sphagnum magellanicum MG (SPAdes) (version 2) | ecosystem: Host-associated > Plants > Peat...
CTGACTCCTGAATTCTTACCATACCTTAGTTCACGAGTGGTAGCTTAGTGGGTTAGAAACGGTTCTTTAAAGCAATTATAGACAGATGATCACATTTGATACATTACGGTTCACTAATTACTATTGCCAAAAGCTTCAGCAACCAACTTAGAAACAAAAGGCAAAATGGCACGGTTTTTAGCGTTCGCTTTGCCCTCAGTAAATACCACTAAAAGGTAAGGAGATGTACCTAGTAACTCTATATACGCAGCGTCATGGCGAACTTGACTTGTCCAACCTGCCTTAGACCAAATTTGTGCAACTTGGGGAAGACCACCGCCTAAAAAGCCTGTCACCTGATCTTCTTCAACGTCAGTGGGCAAATCATCGGGGATCAGACTACGTTTCATCAAAGCCATCATGGCTTGCGATCGCGCACTAGAGACAGCTACCCCACCCATAATACTATGTAACAACCTAGCTGTAGCATTTGTCGTTACCATATTGCGATTCTCTAGTAACTCGCCCACAAACGCTCGTTCTCGCCCATAGGGACCATCGCACCAAGTTTTTTGGCAGACGTTAATCGTCTCAATTTCCGACCACCCTAAAGACTGAAAATAGCGGTTAACAATATGGCGCTGATACTTCCACGTATCAAATGGTCCTGTTGGTAACTCTGGTCCGGAGGTAGTGCCAGTCAGTATATCCACAATCAAACCAGTAGCATCATTGCTAGAGTCAACAATCATATCACGGATGGCTCTTTCCAACTCCTTGGATGTAGAAATCATGCCTTTCTCCAACCATTCGTTGACCGCCACCAGATAAAACAGCTTCACGACACTTGCAGGGTAAATTCGCTCAACACCACGATACATAAAACCACGGTAGTTGTGGTTCCAAAAAGCACTCGGGGTCAGAGCACCACCAGTATTTACTAGGACGGGCGGATCGTAGACAATCCAAGTCAGAGCAATTTGGTTGCGGGCTAAAGTCGGAAATTCTGACCAAATTGCCTCTAAAATGCCATTACCGAGATTTTCGAGTTGTTCGTCCTGACGAAAAAAAATCATTGTTCTTGAAGTATATCCCTTAATCTAAAATTGCAACCGCAGATGAACCCGGATTTTTATCCGTGTCCCTCTGCGGTTCAAAATTCAAAATCGCCGATGCCAAAATCAAATGTTTCCTCATCTAAAATCCAAAATCAAAAATCCAAAATTAGGGGAGTATCAGTCTCTAGCTGACCTGAACTTATACGATTCTCCCACCTGTGACCGTTTGGCAACTCAAGCCGCAAAGATGCGACATTTGTGGGTGACATCAAATGTAGAGACTTTGGATGCAACGTCTGTACAGGCGTGCTTGTGCGAGGATGATTATCCAGGGTGGTTGTCACTTTCAGATTTGGATCTACTACAAGCATGCACTGTACCTTATCAGGCTAGATCATTTTCCGAATCTGAGATTAAAAAACTATTGCCAGATGTCATCATTTTTACCCAAAAAGCTATGCAACAACCAAATTATTACCTTTGGGGTGGTACAGTAGGACCAAATTACGACTGTTCTGGGTTGATGCAAGCGGCATTTGCCTCTGTGGGTATTTGGTTACCTAGGGATGCTTATCAGCAGGAAGGTTTCACCCAGCCAATGGCGATCGCATCTCTACAACCAGGCGACCTGATATTCTTTGGGACTTCTCAAAAAGCGACTCATGTAGGACTGTATTTGGGAGATGGTTGCTACATTCATAGTTCAGGCAAAGATCGGGGGCGTGATGGTATTGGCATTGATCGTCTTTCGGAACAAGGAGATGAGGTGAGTCGGTCTTATTATCAGCAACTGCGAGGGGCCCGAAGAGTTGTGAAAAGTTATGAACCGCCAAAACGCCAAGGACGCTAAGAAGAAATATGAGGAGTGGGTTGGTTAACAGTGGGAAGCTGCCGCAAAATGGGACGGTGTCGTCGAGTTTACCAGATGTTTCGGTAGTGATCCCCGTGCATGACGAAGTGGAAAGTTTGCCTCATTTGCTTGAAGCGATCGCTTCGAGTTTGAGAGAAAGTCAGTTGAGTTATGAAATTATCTGTGTAGATGATGGTTCAACAGATGGTTCAGCACAGTTACTTAAAGAACAGGCACAAATACGCAGTGATTTAAAGGCTGTGATTTTACGTCGCAATTACGGTCAAACTGCGGCAATGGCTGCTGGGTTTAATTATGCACTCTCGCAGGTTATTATCACTTTGGATGCTGACCTTCAGAATGACCCTGCGGATATCCCGATGTTGTTGGCAAAGCTGGAGGAAGGCTACGATTTGGTCAGTGGTTGGCGGCAAAACCGACAAGATGGCGCAATGAAGCGGTTACTCCCTTCTAAAATTGCCAATTGGCTGATTAGACATTCCACTGGGGTGAATATTCATGACTATGGCTGTTCGCTCAAAGCCTATCGTGCTGAACTAGTGGCAGATATGAACCTCTATGGGGAATTGCACCGATTTCTTCCAGCTCTTGCTTACATTGAAGGGGCAAGAATTACAGAAATGCCTGTGCGCCACCACGCCCGTCGCTTTGGTCGCAGTAAGTATGGCCTGTGGCGGACATTTCGGGTGTTGATGGATTTGTTAACCATTTTGTTTATGAAAAGGTTCCTCACACGCCCAATGCACGTTTTTGGGCTGCTGGGTTTAGTGTCTATAGTTTTGGGAATAGTACTCGGAGTTTACTTGACTTGGGTCAAATTGGCAACGGGAGAGAACATTGGCAATCGCCCTTTACTGTTTTTGGCGGTTCTCCTACTCGTGACCGGGGTACAGCTATTTTGCTTTGGTCTGTTGGCAGAGTTGCAGATGCGTACTTACCACGAGTCTCAAGGACGTCCCATTTATCGCGTACGCGAGGTAGTAACAAATAGTGACCAATGATGGAACAATAGTAATAATAAGTTAGTGGTTAGTTGTTAGTCGTTAGTAGCTAATGGCTAAGGTTAAACTGGTAGCAATTAGCAATTAACAACCAACCACTAACCACTAACCACTAACCACTAACAACTCCATCTTACTGTGAAAGTACTTCGCGCATCTAACTTTCAACTGCGGCGGGACAATCTGCTGGTCTTATTTACAGCAGGTTTATTGTACTGGTGCAGTATAGCTTCGTTACTGCCAACTCTACCCCTCTACCTTGATAGTGTGGGCGCAACTAAGCAGCAAATTGGAATTGTGATGGGCAGTTTTGCCATTGGACTGTTGCTCTTTCGCCCGTTATTGGCAAGATTGGCGGATGAGCGAGGTCGTAAGATTGTGTTGCTCATCGGGATGCTGGCGGCGGCGATCGCACCGCTTGGCTATTTATTTGTTAAATCTATTCCACTGTTATTTGTGCTCCGTGCCTTTCATGGCATTAGCATCGCTGCTGTTAGCACTGGCTTCACGACATTGGTAGCGGACTTAGCACCCTCAGAAAAACGCGGCGAAATTATTGGTTACATGAGTCTGGTAAATCCGCTTGGCATGTCAATTGGACCTGTTTTGGGCGGTTATTTACAAGCTGGGATTGGTTACCAAATTTTATTTCTTGTCGCCGCTGAATTGGCTGTTGTTGGGTTTTTGAGTACATTACAAATCGTCAGTCCACCAGTTCAGGCACAGCCACCGCCAAATAGTTCTAAAAAGCAGCAATTTTGGCAAATTTTGCTCAGTCCTAAAGTCAGAATCCCAGCTTTGGTACTGTTGCTAGTTGGCGTGGCTTTTGGTGCTTTGAGTACCTTTGTGCCTTTGTTTATCAAATCAATTAAGGTCGATTTAAATCCTGGGTTATTTTACTCTGTTGGGGCAATTTCCAGTTTTAGTGTCAGGACGTTTGCTAGTCGCTTCAGTGAGCGATTGGGTCGTGGTTTGTTTGTCACCCTTAGCTTAGTTTCTTACACTCTAGCTATGGTACTGCTTTACTCAGCAAACAGTGCGATCTCCTTCTTGCTAGCCTCATTCCTTGAAGGTGCTGGTGGTGGTACGCTAATTGCCATGATTGCCACTATGATGGCAGAGCGTTCACTGCCGAGGGAACGAGGGCGAATTTTTGGTTTGTGTATAGCTGGATTTGATTTCGGCATTGCGATCGCAGGTCCATTACTCGGTTCCGTTGCTGAACAAGTCGGCTATCGCAATATGTTTGGTTCTGCTGCCCTGCTGACTCTTTTGGCGCTGCTTCTATTCCTCACCCAATCCAGCAAAGGCTTACTGAATTCCCTGCGTTTTGCGCTCGGTCTCGGTCAAGATACCCATGCTTTAAACAAGTGAGGAGTCAGGAGTCAGGAGTGAGTAGGGGCAAATGGTTGCAAAGCCCCTACAGGAGCGGGGTGCATCCCAACGAGCGTAAATTTCTAGTGCGAGCATCTTGCTCGCTTGTAGTCTAAGTGAGCTTTCCGGCTCACACTACTGATCATTTTTTTTGTAAAACTGGGATGCACCCCAGGAGCGAGGAGTTAAGAACTCAATCCTCACTCATAACTTTTCACTTTCAAAAACGGGCGAGGAGGGATTCGAACCCCCGACACCGTGGTCCGTAGCCACGTGCTCTAGTCCACTGAGCTACACGCCCTCAGTCGATTACTATAGTAACACATCCTAGGCAAATGACGCAAGAAAATTTTCACTCTGGTTTTCCAAACTTGACACATCTGGATCATCAGGGGCAAGCCCAGATGGTGGATGTGTCTGGTAAAGCACCCTCTGTCCGTCAAGCTGTAGCTGCTGCTAGAGTACGCATGTTGCCCCAAACCTTTGCCGCCATTCAAGAGGGTAATGCACCCAAAGGGGATGTTTTGGGAACTGTAAGGCTGGCTGGGATTATGGCGGCAAAGCAGACAGCATCTTTAATTCCTCTATGTCATCCCTTGCCATTGCAAAAAATTGAAGTCCAAGTCACACCAGACCCACAACTGCCTGGCTATCAAATTTATGCTACGGTCAAAACCAAAGCTGAAACAGGTGTGGAAATGGAAGCCCTGACTGCTGTTTCTGTCGCTGCTCTTACTCTTTACGATATGGCGAAAGCCTTGGAAAAAACCATTCAAATTGAATCGATACATTTGGTCAGCAAAACTGGCGGGAAATCAGGGGAATACATCGCTTCAGAAAATAGCGCTGAAACTGACTTGTAACAGACTTGGGCTCACTATCTATGGAAGTCAGTCAGGATACTTAAGGTAAAGGTCAACCGCCTGATTAAGCACATAAGTTCTGTCACGGTCAAGACCTGCGGCGATCGCAGATCCAATTGCACAGCATGGAGGAAGTCGAGGAAGTCAAGGAATCAGAGATGAAAATGTTTTCCTTGATCGTACAACGCTTAGCCATTTGTACTACTATCAGTATGCCTTGCGCTGTCTTATCAATGCAAGATAAAAATCAAATTGGTCGAGTTACTGCCTTCAAAATTTCTTGATACAATGACGGTTCTGATAACTGAATACTGAGGCAAGTCCTAACGAGGTGATTAAAATCTAATTGCTGAGGAAAGGTATCAAAAATCTTTTTCTTCGACCTAAATGATTTCGTTTGATAACTCTCAAAATCTTCAACAAACAAGTCGTTAAGAGCCACTGGTTTAACTTCAACAAAGTTTCCAATCATTTCCTGCAGATCTTCTACTTCGCTAGCTACAGAAACAAGCCGATCCTTATCATTCACATTTTCTTTGTAGAAGGAATTCCTGTCATCAAAGAAAGTGAGCTTTACATACATGTGAGCAATTAGCTGAAAGATTGGTTCGCAAGTAAATTTAGCATTTTTCTTATTCATTGAAAAATCTTTGATTTGAACAGTTTTTGAACCATCTTTCATATATATCCGGCTTTTAGCTATATTGATTATCAGAGGTTTATCGACAGTAGCATTTCCTAATTTAACAAAGAATATCTGATATAAATAGATCCCAAGCATACTTAAATAATAGGCACAGGGATCTATATTTCTATAGTAGATGTAGTTAATAAATTTATCGTCAGAAATTGAGAATTCAGAAGCTTGATGACCTCGTTCATCCTCAAGGGTGATGACACAATTTGAAACTGTTGTGATTCTCCAAAGCTGAGAATTAATCACAATCCAATCCCCAACTGCAACATGATCTCCTAGTAAAGAGGAGTCAGAAAATGTATAGTAGAAAGAATTAGAAGGTTTTTGAGGAACTTTTTCTAGAGAGATGAACCGACGCATAAAAGTGATGTCGTCAGGCACATAAGGATTGGAGATATCCCGCATAATTTTTGTATAAACAGAATCATTTTTTAGATCATTTCTATAATCTATTCCCTTTTGATAAACAGTGTAGCTAAACTCCATGCCCTTGTCAGTGATTGTAATGTTTTCTGGTAACAACTCAGAGAAGAATATTTCTTTATTTTTAATAGTTTTGCGGAGAAGTTTAACAAGCTCCTTGAAATACCAAATACCTTGTGCTAGCCGAAGTGGTAGCTTTTCAAGAGGTAAATTTTGTAAATCTTTGATCCGCTGAGATAGAATACTGGAGTGCGTTCCTTTGCTTGGCTTAATAGTACGCATTTTCAAAGGATTATCGTCATATTTAGCCTCGTATTTTTTACCTAAAACTTTGAGGTAATCCAGCACAGCTTTTAACGTTGGGTGATAATTACCGGGCTGTTGAGATAACCCTCTGTTCGCCTCGTAGAAAGTTTGCTGAGTTTTGTATAACATACATTTCAATATTAATTCAACGATATCAGGTGGGGCATAACTTGAAAATTCTTGATGTTTTAAAGGGGTGAAAACATGAACTAATCTGGGCTCACTAGATTGAAAATTAGAAACGGCTCGATAAAGTTGCATGAGGGTAACAAGCTCTGTTTCTTCAGTGTCATATGCCCTAATATTGTCATAGAATCTCTCTGGGGACTCGCCACAGGTGAGCAGATCGAATGCGATCGCCCCGATCCCAAATAGGTCGGTACGAATAGCTTGTCGTTTGTACAAAACAACCTGAGTTTGTTTTTCTGGTTTTAAACTCTTCTGCATTTCCCGGTCAATCTTCAAAGTAATGACTATTGAATCGTCATTTTTTTTAATAATTTTGTCGATTTCGTATTTAACACGAGTAGCATCTTTACTAAATACGAGATAATCCTTTTCCTCAATGATAGTGTCTCGAAACTTGGGATCGCGAATTAATAAACTAACTTGAGTGTTCCCAAAACCATCTTCATTTTGAATAATGTCAACGTTACAAATATCGAAATAATCCTTCTGTTCGGGTGAACGATAATGACGAGTTCCTAAGGGAAAATAATCTTTCACAGAAGATAGGACTGTCGCTTCAGATGCAGCTTCTGGTTTCAAAAATCCTAAATCACCAATAACTACGTCAAAAATTTCGCTTTCCTTGACAAAAATATTCGCGGGTTTTAGGTCAAGATGTGAAAAATCTGCTGCATAAAGAGCATTCAATCCTATAGCAATTCTAATTAGATAAGGGAGGATTGTTGAAATACGCTCATTGAAGTTCATGGACTCAAGGATGTCATATCCTACAAGCTCATATACATTTTCGTTAATGATATTTTTATGCTCACTTTTGATATCTTCTATCTTTTCGATCTCTTCTTCTAATTCTTCCTTGGTTAAGTAATTCAACCGTTGTACAACTGTGTTAAAGTTGGGAATATTTTCAACGATTTTAGCCGATGTTCGTATACAGTATTTTCCAATCCCGTTTTCAAGAAGTTCTTTTAAAGTCTTATCATATAATGGCATAACTAGCGCGTAGTTAGATACGCTAACATGGGAAGCTTCAAAAGTATCCTTGAGACTGATATATGCAGGGGATGAAAGAAACTTTTTCGTACCACCTAAAGTCTCAATAACACCTTCAAGTAGGTTATCTGCTCCTAACCGCTGTAAATATTCTCTAATATTTTTTGCTGCCTGTATTTCGTCCACAAAACGATCAACGGCTGCTGAACGGGAGTTTCTCAAAACTTTATCTAGTAAGAAAATATATTGCTCATCGTTAATTCCTGTATGTAAGAGTTTAAGAGTAAATAAACTTAGATTAGCGATTGGTTGTTGAAGAGTTTTAATTTTTTCCAAAACTGGATCTTGATGTTTTAATTTGAAATGGTCACAAAAGTAGTCTAGGATATCATGACTCACCACTGGCTGTACTATTGCTTGTGTAACAGCCTGATTTTCGTATAAAAGTTTGACAGCAAATTTCTGTAATGTTTCATCATAAGCTTGATAAACTACTCCAAAAGTACCATCCCCCAGCTTGACTGGTTCATTATCCTTAATTTCAAAGTAAAATGTATCCCGCTTGATTTCTTCTGTCGTAAATGAATACTTGTGTCTTAAATCATCAAATTTAAACATGGTAGCTTCTCCTTACTTCTGCAGAAGTCAACACTATATGTCTTGCGGAAATTATTTTCTTTATTTGAATATAAATATTTATACCTTGTTCTTGGCTGTTTATGCAAGAACTCTAAAATTGCTAGATCTCGACGGAAACCGCCAAGACCTCGTAAGGATTCAGGTGAGGGGGTATTGACAAGTGTGACATGTTAGGCAGATGATCATAATTATGGAAAAAAACCTGCCGCTAAAGTTAGACCGTGAAACCCTTGGACAGTTGGCTCGGGAACAACTGGTGGATATCATTATCGAGCAGGCAATCGCCACAGAGAAACTAAACTCGAGAATTTTAGAACTAGAGCAATTCGTAGAAAAACTCAAGGTCAGTAGAGATTTAGATAGTAAAACATCATCAAAACCACCATCTGGGGATATCCTCAAAAAATCAGAAAACAAACAGGAGGATAAACCAGGGGGAGAGTGAGACGACAAAACGGAAACCAGGAGGACAACCAGGCCATCCCGGAAAAACGAGCGTCGGGGTTGAATAGAGTAGATCGGTTTGAAATTTTACGACCTCAAAGGTAAACAAAAGACCACCCTCTTTGGGCATAGTGATGCGGTCAATAGCGTGAATTTCAGCCCAGATGGCAAGACCTTAGCTTCTGCTAGTTTTGACAACACAATGATTTTGTGGCATTTGAATTCTATTTTGTCTGACTTAGATTTAGATCATCTCATGAAACGTGATTGCGATTGGACACGGGGTTATTTGGTAACGAATCCCAATGTTAGCGATCGCACACTCTGCAACGGCATTAGCACTCAAAACTAGTACAGTACGACAGAAATAACCAGACATTATCTATGTATAGATTCTTCCCTCCTGACTCCTGACTCCTTGTACTAGGCATTTTCTTCGCAACCCATATCCAGAATCTATTTTCCCGTAGTACTTGCACATACTTAGCATCTACTTGATTGACCCGAGCAAAGATGCTTGGCTGTCTTAGTACAAGTACCCATAGCAATGTCATTCAAGCTGTTGAGCATTGCTTGAAACCATCGTTGTATCAAGATGGTATCTGGGCAGACTACCGCAGAATCGGTGTGGTAGCAATCAAGGCGTAGGTCTCACATTCAATAGTTAACATACTGGTGATACTGAGTGGTCGGATGTCAAAGCTAAACTAAGGGAATTGGGGATCGGCAGACCAGACTCCATAGCGGCATTAGCACTCAAAACTAGGTAGTTTCTTCGCAACCCATATCCAGAATCTATTTTCTCGTAGTACTTGCACATACTTAGCATCTACTTGATTGACCCGAGCAAAGATGCTTGGCTGTCTTAGTAAGTAGTCGTGCAAAATTAATTGCACATTTATTTAACCTGGAATGACCGTTTGACAAACATTTCAGGCGATGAGAGTATGCAATTAATTTTGCATAAGTACTTACAACTACCCATAGCAATGTGACAATTCTGTAGAGCAGACCCAACCAACGGTGGTAAAATGTTAATGCAATCAGGTTAAGGTCAGAAGCAGCATGACCTTCTTTGACTTGCTGTTGAGAAAATTTGGGCAACACGATAGACAACTGATCGCGGTGCTGCCTAAGCAATGAGTCAAGGGCAACTGCATTTGCGCTCGCCGCCGTGCAACCCTGTCCCAAAAGACTAAACATCCCATGTGCCGCATCACCAATCAGCACTGCCTGACCCTCCAAGTCGTGATAGCGGCGACATTGACTCCAGTATTCACTCCCCGGCTGATCTGCTAGGAGTGCCGCTGCCTGATCTCGATCAAGCTTGAGTGCAGGCAAGTTTTGTGGAGATATCTGGTGCAATAACTGCTGGAATTCCTCTACTGTTGCAATTCCACACGGATTGATCGTATCACTGCTGCCCACCGGTTGCCAGAAAATCAGCGCACTGAAACTACCATCTTTTCGCGGTAAGCAAGCACCAAAAATTAGACCAAACTGAGTGCTTCGCTTTTGAAGTCGAATGATACGAGGTGGATGTTGTCCTAGTTCTGACTGCATAGGCAGTTGGAGTACTTTCCATACCTGTGGTCGTTGCTGCTGTTGAAAATTGTTTTCCTCCGGTTTTGAGACCATCATGGCACTTCGGATTGTCGAGTGAATTCCATCTGCACCTACGAGAAGATCGTATGCTACTTTTTCAGAACCGGATTCTCTCTTAATGACAACCTCACAACGTGTGAGATCAACATCCACCACTGAAACGTTAAAGTTTACCGATAGCCGTGAACTCTCATTCGGTATCTGATTGCCGTAACGAGTCAGTAGCGATCGCACTAGTACACTGCGGCGTAAATACACATACCATTTTTAAGCCTAGCCAGCAATCAATTTTTCGTAGCTTTTAATGGTCTGCTTATTTCCGCCGTGTTGTACTAGCAAAGCACATAATTGACGACGCGGAATCAAGATTAATCCATTATTCGTGAATTCAATCCCTTCAGAGACTAATTGCTCCCTAAGACCATCAATGCTTTTCAACCAATGTTGTACTCTTGCGCCTAATCCCAAGCCGAATTCTCTACTGTCAAAATACTCTAAAGCAGTAGGATTTTAATTACATTCGTATATTTGTACCGTATAGCTTGGGTTTCGGGCTAGCAATCGATGTGCCAAAAATAGACCAGATGGTCACGCACCAACAATGATTACATTCATGCTACAAGTTGGGTTTAGAGGAAATTTGCCCTTGGATTAGCAGCTTGACAAACTGCCAGAGTAAGTCCTGACAACCCCATTGTAATTATTTTTGAATTCTCGCGTCGGCTTGAATTAAAGTTATCACCTATGCAAACTCTATCAGCTTCAAACACTATTTATAACAATTTGTTCCCTGAACCAATCGGTTGCCACGATATACTTCTACCCTACCTCTATTTTTGCTATCTAAACTTCCATCCCATACCCAATATTGATAGCTACCATTACGAAACTTATAGACAGTAACACCTTCTGTGCGTTGGCGAGTGCCACGGTTTATCTTCAAATTTCCATTAGAACCTTGAGAACGATAGAGGTAAGTACCAGAAGAACGATTTTTCCAAACTTGAACTTGGGAGTTATTACACGTAAGCGATAGAAGCAAGCTAGCAGTGGAATCAGCCTGAGCAGATAACGATAGCAGGATGGAGGTAAACCAGATTGCAAAAGCAATAGGCAGCTTTAACTGATGCCAAAATTTTTTCATTAGGGTTTCACAGCTTTTTGTAGATGTTGAAGATCTCGCCCAGGATAGCCCAACTTGCGTGCTATATCTTTGCACACCAAAGCTAAATGGTTTATTCCTTGTAGTTGAAACTCTTTCATGTCAGTCACCTGCGCGAATGGCTATACTACACACTCAAATACAGCGATGCCTAACGCCAAGCCGAGAAAGCGGGCCCATGCATTCTGGTATTTTTAGAATATTACCAGTTTAATGGCACAGTGCGATCGCACATCATAAATTTTTCAGTTGCCATTACACTCAGACCAATACTTGTCAAGTTAATCCAGAGAATCTGGCGTGGTAGGAGTTGTAGGGGCATCGCCAGCAGGGGAGCTAGCAACTAACAGGCATCGGTTGTTGCACTCTAAACCCGATTAATTTGCCTTTGGATCGGTTTCGTTGAGGAATGCAAACGCGGATAGGCTTTCCGTAGTCTGTTTTGATCACCCAACATTTCCGCGACTTTACAGTAACTATTCCTCGCATCGTAATAAAATAACTCTTACTTCTTTGAGTTCATCAGTATGTTCATCTAGAAAACGTCTCAGCTTATCCTCTTGGTCAACTAATTCCACGCACTGGGGCAGTTTGTGATGAGGAAATTCATGATGGTCATAATGCAAAGGATCTCCTTTAAAAAATCCCACCGAAACTCGGTGTACTACAACTTGCTCAATCCCAAAATCTTTAGCACGAGCAGCTAAATAATAAGTTAGAGATGGTGCTGTTAATTTTTGCCAAAATGTTTTTTTAGGTACGTGAGATCCAGAGTGAAAATACAAACGCAAAATCGTCAAATTGTGCATTTCAATTTCTTCTCCTTGGTGTACAAATCCCCAAAAATGCAGGTCATAGAATGAGTGAATTTGTTTTTCGATCTTTTTTTCCACAGTCTGAGCAGTTTCTAGGGCTTGGGTAGCTAAACTTCGTCCTTCTTGCACAGGCATAAAATGGTACTTGCCTGAGCCAATGCGTTGTGCGTTATAGATGCCAGCATGACCAGAAAAAACATAGCTTGCTACACAAGCAATCCCAATAAAGACTCCCGATTCTAAACCAAAGAGTTCAATTCCCATTAAAGTTGAGGCGATGGGGGTATTTGCTGCACCACCAAAGACAGCAACAAACCCCATACCTGCAAGTAGTGGTGCAGGTAGAGCCAATATTAAAGACAAAGCATTACCTAATGTTGCACCAATATAAAATAGAGGAGTTACTTCCCCTCCTTTAAAACCTGCTCCCAAAGTCAAAGCAGTGAAAGCTATTTTCTCAGCAAAATCCCACGGTGGTAACTGGGTGTTAAAAGCATCAACAATTGTGGGAATACCTAGTCCAATATATTTTGTAGTTCCGACTGCCCAAATAGCCAATGCCACAATCAAACCACCAATGGCTGGACGTAAAGGAGGGTAGGAAATTTTTTCTTTAAAAATGTGGCTGATTCGATGAGTCAGTTTCGCAAAAATCATTGCCACAATTCCAAAGATTGCGCCAGCGACAATTGCAGATATCAGCCCCATCACAGTGATTGTTGGGACAACGGGTGCATGACGATATGCTGTATGATGCAAACCCAACATTAAGGTAACGCGATCGCCTACAACTGCTGCAACTAAACAAGGAAAAAGCGCATCATGTTGGATTTTACCAATAGCTAAAACTTCTAAACCAAAAATGGTTCCAGCTAAGGGAGTCCCAAAAACTGAAGCAAATCCTCCACTTAAACCAGCCATTAATAAAATTCGTCGATCAGCATGTTTGAAGTGGAATATCTTTGTCAACCGATCTGCAAGTGAAGCAGCTATTTGCAGGGCTGTACCTTCACGACCAGCTGAACCTCCAAATAAATGAGTTAGGTCTGTCCCTAGCAAAACTAAAGGAGCCATCCGCAAAGGAATAATATCTTTGGGATTATGAATTTCTTCAAGTAAAAGATTGTTTCCTGCTTCTACTCGTTTGCCGAAACGATGATAAATCCAACCACTTAAGAAGCCTCCCAGTGGTAATAATGCAATTATCCAAAGATGAGATTCTCGCCAATCAGTTGACCATTCCAAAGATGACAAAAGAGCAGCAGAACCTGTGCCAGAAAGAATACCAACCACAAAGGAGATGATTAACCATTTGCTGAGTTGAGGTAAGGCAATTAACTGCTCTAACTGGAGTAATTTATTCATATTCAAATTGCTACAAAAGCTTGTTCCGCTCTTACTCAGCGCAGCACCACAGACAATCGCCTCAATTATTAGTGCTATCCAACCATTACAGGCTAAAGCTGTTTCGACAGTTTCTAAAAATCGAAGCTTGATTGTTCTGAAGCTTTTTTTGAAGATTACAAAAAAAAATTCGCCCATTTTATTCAATCCAACCTGACTGATAGTTTTTAGCTCTTACAACCTACTTGTTGACAGCAGGTTAATTGCAGTATTGAACTAGAAACTATCAGCCACAGGGGCGGTTCTCTGGTTGTTCCAGAAGGCGAGTTTCATCACCACTATTCTTATAACACCAAAGTCTCCCCTAAGTTGTCAAGATATTAGATTTACGACTCATAAGAATTTACCCCGAATCAATTTACAAGTGATGGTTGGATGTATCTTCCTGAGAAAGAGTGGTAATGATATCTCTCAGTGGGCGATCGCGATCAGACTCTTCGGGTGTTTCCTTGCCCAAGGAAGTTTCTTGCACCAATCGGTAAACATCAGCTGCCCCTTGAAAGATGTGTTCAGTCAAATCTAACGCTTGAAAGGTTTCTGCAATCTCTTCCATTTCTCCTACCCACCGATGTGCTTTTGGTGTCATTGACGCAATGGAACGAGTGAGTATGCTTGCTAGTTCCTTTTGGCTACTAGACAATTCATCCCACAGTTGTTCATCTAAACCTAAGCGATGTGCTGCAATCAGTAATTCTGTACCAATTGCTGTCAGTCCTTTTGTCAGGGCTGCATAGCACATCTTGAGCCCGGAAGCCTGACCAACTTCATCGCCAATCACCCGCACATCTAATCCATAATCTCGCAGTTGTTGGAATTTATCAGCTTGTGTACCAGAGGCATAAATACGGGTGCGATGAGGAACTCGTGGAGGTGGGCCAATGATGGATGCATCTACAAATTGTCCCCCCGTTGACTCAATGAGTTGGGCAATATTTTTTACCTTCTGGGGTGCGATCGCGTTGCAGTCCACATACAAAAGACTTTTACCTACGCTGCCTATTGCTTTGGCTACCTGTTCTGCAGCCTCAGTTGCTGCTGCTGGAACTAGAACTGACAGCACCACATCAGATTCAATCACTAATTCTTTTAAAGAACCCACATCTTGGATGTTTGCTGCAACTGCCAATTGTCGAGTTCGTTCACTGCGGTTGTCCAAGGCAGCAATGGTCTTCAATCCATGTTGATTGAGTACAGCGGCGATCGCCTGCCCCATGTCACCCGGACTTAAAATACCAACTGTTTGAATTTGCATGGAAAGCTTGATTGTTAACAATGTTGTATTCAATTTGTAGCCGATATAGCACTAGTTCGGCGATTGAGCTAGGAGCTAAACTACGGTAAGTTGATTGAATTACTATATTTTATCTAAACAGGAACTTATCACAAATCATTCCAAGGAAGCAAGCTATTTAATAAACTTCTTGCAAAAGTTCAAAAAAGAGAAATTCTTTCTCCAGAAGCTCGTTAAGCCCTCTGTAATAAGTCGCTCTGGGAAAACCAAGCTTCCATTCCAGTACTAGCAGGTGATTGAGGGTCACCGTGTCTTTATACTTCTACTGAACTGTATCCAGAACTTGACACCAATCACTCACCGTTTAATGTTGGAGAGCTAATTGAATTGCCAGAGTTTAACTTACAACCCACATTCTGCACTTCAAATAGTACTATATTGGAGTTTGGACTAAAAGCTCACGCTCAGAAAAAAGTCAGCAATTCTCATTTTAAGATTTCATGACATAAAAACCCTTTCACCAAGAGGGTTTGATAATTCTTAACAAAACTTGCGATCGCTGAAATGACGCAACCTCGTTTCAAAATGAGAATTGCTGGAAAAAAGTACTTAGAGAAGTAAAGATAAAAAATAGACAATAGTACTGATCTGAAGGCTAAAGGGTTTAAAGAAAAGCAATCAGTAGTAACACTGACTGCTGTAGAGTCAATGAATGTAATCAATAAATCATTGACGTGATGATCCTGACACAATTAGAAGAATTCCGGCAAGCAATCTACGATAGTCAATGGTATTGCGAGAGACGGAGTATTTGATCTGATGGATGCAGTGTTGACTAGCCCAACGATTCAATCATTTGTCAGCCTATCCCAAAATAAGCGTGTTTCGGCGAGAGTGATCGAGTATTTACGCGCTTACTGCATGACAGTCGTCCCAAGAGAAGAAAACTAATGAATCTGCTCTTCGAGAAGGTAAAAACTCAAGAAAAACCATTTCTAGCAGGAGATCATACCTTTTGGCCCAGACCAGATGC
>Ga0209611_10008452_pt1 | contig 16077 bp, 14 predicted proteins | sample S1TSphgellanicum_3_FD_187693 | JGI IMG/M metagenome (GOLD analysis project Ga0209611, IMG submission 187693) | Host-associated microbial communities from peat moss isolated from Minnesota, USA - S1T2_Fc - Sphagnum magellanicum MG (SPAdes) (version 2) | ecosystem: Host-associated > Plants > Peat...
TTTTTTAAAAAAAAAAAAAAAAAAAAAAAACACTTCCTATTATTAGTGTTTTTTTTTTTGGGGTGAATATTTTCAATTTTTTTTGGACCTGGAAAAATATGATTTTGACACATAAAAAATAATTTTGTGAAAAAAAAAAGGGCTCTAATTCTCAGTATTTTGAAAAATAAAATCACCAAACTTCTACAATAGGTTCTACTAATGTTCAAGTAGCCAAAATATTTTGAAAAGGTTCAACTTTCATATCTGGTTTATAGCCAAAACTGGCGAAATATCCATATGTATTATTGCTGCCAATTTGGCTACACCACAAAACTGAAAAAAGAAAAGAAAAAAAGAACACCATTGTTTTATAATGGATAGAGACATCCATCCTTACTATCTACAGTAAACCCCCTTTATAATCACATCCATTTTAGTAGTCACATTTTTTTTTGTCACACATTTTTGGGTAACCATTTGTTTTAGTAAGAAATATCATTATTTAAAATCATTATCACACTTAGTAGCACAAAATATTTGCAATTTTATTTATTTATTTATTTATTGTAAATGTGATTATAATGGGGGAAATCTAGGATAAATATTAGGGTTTTGTAAATTGTAGTTGTCTTTGGCAATGTTAGTGTTGATTTTTTAAATGATTTATTTCCAATTTATGGAGATTTATTTTCAGAAAAATCATTGAATTTGTAACAAAAAAATTTCACAAAAAAAAAGGAAAAGGCCTATGACTGCTTAACTCCTCATTTTTCTATTTACTGAGATTTATTTATATTTTTAAAAATCTAAGGCATGGATGATGTTCTCACAATGAACGTCACTTAGTGATGACACTTCAAGTTCTCATTCAGGCCATGTTTTCATCCTTATGGGCATCCATCCATGCATCCAATATTCATCCATAAGCCTGCATTCCCGTTGGCTGTGAAATTATTTTCAGGCTTCAGCAAATTAATTTACTTTCTAGGTTAAAACAGTGGATTAAACTCAATCGACGTAACAGAGGTAAAATAGTAAATATAACACACAGTAAACAAACCAATGCTGCAGCCGTAAACCCTAAAATGCTTTTGGATCGCAAAGCAGTGCAGAGAGCGAGAGAGGGAGAAGAAGAGGACGAGAGAAGGAGGTGCGCGGGAGTCGAGTTTCTGTCTTTCGCCGCTGCATTTGGGCTGCAATAATCGCAGTCATGGATTCAGGTATCGTGTTCTAAAGGTTCTGCAATTTTTTCAAATTTTTTTTTAGTTGTTTGAGATAATGGAGAAAAAATAAAAGGAAAGAAAGAATGGAGTAAGTATATCGGGTCTAGGTTTTATTACACTGGAGTTTGGGAGAATGGAGGGAGCAGTCTTCCGTGTTAGGTTTGGAGCTTACTTGCTTGGAAAGAACTGGATCTCTGAGAAAGGCAGCGAGATGTGTAGTTGTTCATGTGGATTTTGTGTGAGTCGGGAGGAGGAGACGGAGGTTTCTTCTTTTAGCTTCGGGAACCCTAATTTCTCGATTCAGTGCAATCAGGAACAATCTTTTAGCTGTTTTTGAGATTTGAAGATTTCGAGGGATATGGATCTTGTTTAGATTGATAGTGGTGTGTTGACTGACTGACTGAGACTTGAGTGTTGCTCTTGAAATCCGATTTGCTTATCCATGTGCATGGGAAATTCAAGATGCGGATATGGAGGACTATGGGTTTGAGTATTCCGATGAGGAGCCTGAGGAGCAGGATGTTGACATTGAGAACCAGTACTACAACTCCAAAGGTACTAATATATTCTGCCATTGAGCTGTGTTTTTGGAAGGAGAGACTCTGTGTTAGGAGGGTCTCTCTGTGTGTTTGTGAGGTATAGTGCCAATGCAAATTATGTCAAGAAGTCTCATGCTCTCAAACTATTATAGCATTTGGTGTTTGCTTCTGACTGTAAGTGGATGGAGTAATCAGGATTGGTGGAAGCTGAACCAGAAGGAGCCCTCAAGGGCTTTGCAGAGGTTGTGAGGATGGAAGGTGATAAAGGGGAATGGTGAGCTACTTTCCCTCTGTTGTACTTCTCTTCTTACGGTTAACTATTTTCTTTTTATCTCATGCGGTACACACAGCATTGATTGGTGATGCATAAGGAATGTCATGAGAAGTACACTCTCTGAGTTTGGGAATAGTGGCTTGCTGAAGATCTCCATTATGTATAATGTGGACTGTTTGGCACTGAAAACAGCAAACTCTTCTGCACTTGAGTGTATTCACATTTGGCATCTTTAGCCCAAAGTAACTGGTGTGTGTGTATGCTGGGTGACCAATGTGGTGACAGGGGTTTTAAGGCATTGAAGCAAACAGTGAAACTCCACTATAAGCTGGGGAATTACAAACATATGATGGATGCATATAGGGAGATGCTGACTTACATCAAGTCAGCAGTAACTCGCAACTACAGTGAGAAGTGCATCAACAACATCCTTGATTTTGTTTCAGGCAGTGCTAGTCAAAACCTGGAGCTGTTGCAAGAGTTCTACCAGACTACCTTGAAAGCATTGGAAGAGGCCAAAAATGAGGTTGGTCCTTTCAATCAGATCCACAAGGAATGTAAACTGAATTGACATCTATCTGCTGTTTCAAGAGAAGGACACAAGCATGAGACACTTGAAACCTCACGTTCTGATGATGGACCGGTGGGTGGTACAGAGACTTTGGTTCAAGACAAATTTGAAGCTGTGTAAGTTGTGGTTTGATATGGGGGAGTATGGCCGCATGAACAAGGTAAAGTCAATGTATCCCCACTGTGCATTGCGCTTGCCACTTTATTAACAAACTGTACATGAATCACATGCCCTTCTCATTTGAGGGTCAGCTATTATGTGCACTTGCTGAGGACTAAGTTGGGCTAAGGTGGTTTTTTGGGTGGTTGTTGATCCCTTAGAGCATTATGCAATCAGGATTGTTGTGAGGTAATGTGTCATTGTCTTGAAGTGCTCTGATTGTGCAATTTCCTGTGATCGATAGAAGTGACTCATGATTGGCTGCATACAATTGATTTTTACACATGTCTTTATTATGGTGTCCATGTTCCTCATGCCAGATTTTGAAGGAGCTGCATAAGTCATGTCAAAGGGAAGATGGAACTGATGACCAGAAGAAAGGTACTCAATTGCTGGAAGTCTATGCCATTGAAATACAGATGTACACAGAGACCAAAAACAACAAGAAGCTCAAGGTACCCATCTCCTCTGTAAATGTCTTCTATGTTTTTTTGGTCACATAAAGAGACAGGATTCTTTATTTGTTTGCCATTCTTGCAGTTTTCAATTCTTGTCATTGCAGATCATTAGTAGTGTGTGAGGTGAAAATTTATACACAGGCTCTGCAAATCAGTAATCTGATGGTTGTTATTTCTGAAGGATCAAGCACTATTGCATAAGATTTGTGCTGATAAATGTTGTGCTGATGCAGCAACTCTACCATAAGGCTCTGTCAATAAAGTCAGCAATCCCTCACCCACGCATCATGGGTATTATACATGAGTGTGGAGGCAAGATGCATATGGCTGAGCGCCAGTGGGCTGATGCAGCCACAGACTTCTTTGATGCTTTTAAAAACTATGATGAAGCGGGTACCCATCGGCGGATTCAGTGTCTCAAGTAAGAGTCATGAGCCATTTCTTGCCTCAGTTTCCTTCAAAGAGTTTTTCTTTCCATACTTCCATGCCAGCATTCATGTGTGGACAAGTGGAGGCAATAGCTATTGCAAAGGATGTCCTGTTTCGAGTATGATTGTGATTCACAAGGAACCAAAATATGCCTTTTCTGAACACCTTTGGCAAAGATGAATTTGAATGTACTTTTGAAGTCCTCTTTTTCATCAAAATGCAGGTATTTGGTGCTTGCCAATATGCTGATGGAGTCTGAGGTCAATCCTTTTGATGGGCAGGAGGCCAAACCGTAAGTGCCAATCACACACTAACAGTAAGATGGATACGGTGATTTTTAAAAGGTTGTGTTCAGTGATGATTTTCTTGAGATGAATGTACATCTGTTCAAAATGGGTTAATGTGGGATTGGCAGATATAAAAATGACCCAGAGATCCTAGCAATGACAAATCTGGTGGCTGCTTATCAACGAAATGAGATCCTTGAATTTGAGAAAATCCTCAAGGTATGCTACTCAGTCTTTCTGATGAATTCTGGTTGCATGTGACAGTCATGCAGGTGTTGTAAACTAGTCAATGTTAGCTATTTATTGAACTTGTATCCTGGACATTTTTGCAGAGCAATCGAAGAACAATCATGGATGACATGTTTATTCGGAATTATATTGAGGACTTGCTTAGGAAAATTCGGACACAAGTGCTGTTGAAGCTTATCAAGCCCTACACCCGCATCCGTATCCCATTTATCTCTAAGGCATAATTCTTTCAGCCTTTGACACTTTCCTCAGATTCTTTTGATGTTGTCCTCTGCTATAACTTTGTTGTCATCTGCTCTGCCTTTGAAATAATAAGATGTTTGTGTGCATTGAATGGCAGGAGCTCAACATACCAGAGAAGGATGTGGAACATCTGCTGGTTTCTCTCATACTGGATAACCGAGTACAGGGCCATATCGACCAGGTCAACCAGTTGCTGGAGCTTGGAGACCGGTATGCCTTGCATTCTCTTTCTTTGTTGTATATTTTGCCCTCAGTCTTGGCATGTGATTTTCATCTTCTGCTCGTAATCATGAAATGCCAGCATTCTTCTTTGGGTCACTTTCCCAAGAGTAATTTGCAGTCTCATACCAGCTCTTGTCTGTATGTCCCCCACCAGGTCAAAGGGACTCAAGAAATATACAGCAATTGACACATGGAACACCCAACTCAAGTCTTTGTACCAAACAGTGACCACAAGGATCGGTTGAACTGTTTATGCAGTGGGCTATGTTGATGTTGTGGAAAGATACAGCAGGCTGCATTGCGCAGGCATACCCTCAATCACTACTGAATTATACTATTGGATTACACTAGTCCCTGCTCTCTATCAAGTTACCATGTGTTAGCTCCTGTAGATAAAAGTTGCAATGATGAATCCATATTATTGCTCTCCTTGAAACTGCTTTTTCTTACTCCATCTGACATGTACATTTGAGCTGCAATGAGTTGTGTCCATGCTGACAGCACACCGGAGAATTGCATCATCCACACTAACACGACAGTGGAAATGAAGAGAAGACCTAGGAGGCAATGTGAGAGAATCTGTACGCGGGTTGTGCAGTTCTTTGATTTTGTTAATAACCTCCAGTTCCAATTTATTTTAATTTTAGAAATCAAAGGATTTATGGTTCCGGATTTTTGAAAATTTTCAGAATCACAACCTCCAGTTCTGACTTTTGAAAGAAAAAAATTCAGCGCAACAACAAAACCTATGGTTTTGGCTTTATGAAAATATTCAAAAAACGTGGCTGTATTGATGAAAGAACTGGCAAAGAACCAGCAGTTTAGGGTAGGTTTTCTGACCTGGTTCTTTGTTCATAGAACCCGGTTAAGGGTTAAAAACAGTTCCATGATCTTTGAGAACTGGCATCCAAGAGTCAGAACTGGTTCTTTTGATTGTTTGAGAGCCACAAGTTGAGGGTTTGTATACACAACCCTTACCCATTGGTTGTTTCTTTGGAAAGGGAGAGATTTGCCCAACACTGTTTTGTACCCAAAATTATGTAGGTTTGAAAAGTGGGGAAAAAAAGAAAAAGTCCAGAAATCAAATAAAATCAAAATCAAATGCAATAACTTAATTGCATATTATATTTGATCATTTTATGTGAAGTATTACTCAATGTTGGGTGTTGAAGAAAATGGTTTATTTCTCAAAAGACATTTGAAACCCTTTAAAATCTTGATGTAATAACTTCATGTGTTTCTTAAACTAGGCAACAAAGTTTCAATGGTGATATGGATGGGTTAGGCGCAACATAGAGGTAGGTGCATCTATGGCACTAGCAATAGATAGTGGTGCTTGTTGTAATTGGTAATTATCATCTAAATGACCATGCATGACCCACAATGGCAATGGTCATGGAAGGTGCACAATTAGGAACCTTGGTCTCTTATACATTAAACCCTCTTTCTTTCACCTCATGCACTACCTAAGTAAGTTCCTATTAAGTGGGTAATAAGTATCATAGGTAAGCGTGTAATGAATGTAAGTGGTTATTATGAGTTGGGTAAGGTACTTGGTGGCTACCATGTAGGTAGATGCATGTGGATGATTGGCTATGGGACACCACCGAGCTTGGCTATGGGGCATGAATACAATGAAAAAGTGTTTTCCATCCACATACCATCCACCATCGATCTTGAATGGTGCATTATTGGGTGTTGGCTCACTCTAGCTCACATTTTATGGGAAAAAGGCTACCTACTATGGTAAAGGATTTGCAATGAAGTGGCCACACTTCCAACAATCTTCATAACATTTGAGAAAAGTCCAAAGGCTAAATTTTTGAGGAAGTTGCATTGGTATGTCAATCTTCACTTGCATGGTCTTTTTGGTTTTTCACTCCCTTTTTTTTGAGGGGGGGGGGGGTTCTTTTGAGACATTCTCTTCCCCAATTCAAGTTGCATACCAAAGAATGGAAGTAATAGTAGTCTAATTGTTACCCTCCTTATCAAAAGTTTAAAACAATGTTTTTTTGGTTATGGTTCTCTTTGATTGGCCGATGACCAAAAAAGAAAGTCCCCAATTAGAATTATCTTAGTCTTTCCCTTTGGCCTACTATATAGGTAACAAACAGGCCTTAACATTGAAACTTTCCATACCCTTCCTGGCCCTCCAAACCTCATGACTTATGCCAAATAAAATTTTAGTCCTTCAAAAAATAATGCAAAAATTTTTTTTTTCAAAAAATTCAAAATATATGGTCAGTTTAAAAAATGGCCTTCAAAAAACCAAATAATAAAATAATTAAAATTAGCCTAATTTCCCTGGTGTCCACGTGTCACATGACCGTAAAGAGTCACATGCTGGACCTGATGTTGCATTCTTGGATTGGATCAAAAAAAATTCAATATGGAAGGATGTGAAGGATGCTAGAGGAAGAAAAATTCTTCCAAACTAATGAAAAGTTGATGTTGATGAAAACCCATCAATAAAACAAAGCACCCAAAAAAGAGGGAGAGAAAGATACAAGATGAAAGGATTCAAGTCTTGACAATAAGAAAAAATCGTTAACTATGGCGAACTCAAAAAAAACATGAACAAATCAAGTACTCAAACCCTTAGTCAGAAGGATCACATCAAACCCCGCAATCACAAGAAGCATATTAGATAAAAACACAGAAAAAAATACATGAAAAATAACATTTAACCTAAAAAAAACCCTCACCTACAATAACAAAATGCTTGGATTGGAAGGTGATGTTTTATATGAAGATGTTTTTTTAAAGTTACACTTTTGTTGGAATCACATAAAATTACATAAAAATTTATTTGTTTGTTTATGGTGAACATGCTTTTTTTTAAGACCAATTGTGACATTGATTTGATATTGTTTGGTTTGAGTTTAAGTTTTGGAGCTTTTTCACTTGTTTTCTTTATGGATTTAACTCTTCAATTGTTTTTTGAAATTCACCATCCAAATGTAAAAACCGTTGCAATAGTATTCATTTGATTTTGATATTGTTACATCTTACTCATGTTCAATAAAATGTTGGTATTTTTGTCTGATGAATGTGTGATACATGTCAAACCTGTGATTCCATGAAGATTGTCTCTTATAATTGTGAAAGTCAAAAAAATTTGTTATTGACACTCACTCGGTATGGCCATGTTTTTCAACAAGCCTTCATGGGACATGCACTTTCAATACAAGGCCTTCCAAGTGAAGGGCAAGGGTGCCCTTCAAATTTAAGGCCTAGTAACAAGAGTAAAACTTTGAACAAAGGATATGGGATATAGTGAATCTATTGGAAGCATGGTGGGAACGCATTGGGTACGTGTTAAAAATTATATGGAAACATCGAGAACACAAATATTCAAAAATCTTGCCCCTCAATAGAATATTGGGCTAGAGAGAATAACTTGGGAAACACATTGGGAACACATTGGGAACCATATTTAGGACAACATCACCCAAGAATCCATCTCTCCACAAAAAGAATTAGGCACATGTTGCCTCATCTCATTGGTTGCCAAGAATTTCTATTCTTAATTGTGTTCATCATCATTTTTGGTCTAGGCTAATAATCATCAAGGCATGAATGGTTGGGACACATTAGGTGTGTCATTTCCCATTTGCATTTAGGGGCTGGAGGAATAGCTAAAACCAAATCAATTGTTGATTTCACATGTAGCTTAGTGTAAAACTCATAAGTGTTAACAATCTATCCAATAATTAAGGTTGTTTGTTTGTTTTGTATGTTTTGTTTTTTTTTTCTCATGTTGAGATCTCCCAAACCATGTTGACTTTAGCCATGCTCTTGGTATTGTTGGAACGCCATTGATGAGTAGGGGTGCATCAAAGTGATTTTATAATGTTTTGACTTACGATGATGGAGAAGTTATTGAATGTTGAACATTCCTTTCATTGAATTTAAATCAAAACTCAAAACTACGAGGGAATTTGGGTGCACTCATGATATTATTAGAAAGCACTCATTGCGTAGGATTCAATGAAATTTATTTGAAAATTTTTTAGACCTAAAGGGTGAGAGATATTGAATTCTGAGTGTTTTTTATCATTGAAAATTCAATTCAGTTGCAAAAAATAATTTTGAAAGGAAAATTTATTGAGTAACTAGTTCACACTTAGCCCAAAACACAAACTACACTAGTTAAACTACATTAGTTGTCATATAAAATGAGAAATAGGAAAAGACTTACAAGTTTCGGAATAGTATATAAGTGAACCATCTTATAAGCCCTATACGTTTGGAATCTTTGAAATTATGATTGCAACTTATTTTGCACTCACCCAATGCTCATTGCTATTAAACAACTTGAGAAAGTTGTTGAGACTTGAAACCCTTGTCAAAACCTGTTGCTCTTTTGCTCTATTATTCAAGCCAATTGTGGGGGGTATCATTTTGGCTCATTGTAAGTGGTCCCCATGGGAGATGCTATGCTATGTAACAACTAACAGCCTTATTGTAAACTCATTTCAACATGGTTTTTTGCACCACATAAGGCTCCCCAATTTGGTTATTATGGTTGTAAGCTCCCTATACTTGAGAGTCCTCTGAAGAAGAGTGATGTTATTGTTGAACTTTCAAGAGATTGTGGAATGAATGAATGAGCTTCCCTTGATCGTTTTGGTCCCTTGGCTTGTTTTGGTTGTTGCCAAGTCTAGTGTAATGGAATCTGTTCTATTGTACAACTGCTGCTGTGGTTACGTCAAGTTACAAAATTTATTTATTCCGATACCTTGCTCTTTCTTCCAATAGGACACACACACAAGCTACACTTGGTACATTTCAGAATTCTCAACCATAGCATCTTGAGCATACCTTCTGTGCCTCATCTAATTCTTCAGCATAGGACTTCATGACTAATGGCCAATATGAGCGAAAAAATTATCCCCTGAACTGATAAAATGCTATTGTAACATTACAACTTTGCACCATGCTTTGCATTTGTCCAAGCTGCCTCAATCTGCATTTTCAGGTTTGCTTCCAAACCAGTTAGCACGACCGATACTTGCTATACATCTTTGTGGTGCTAAGTGTCTTTTACCACCACAAATCCATGTGAAGATCCATGTGCTAAGTATCCCAAATCATTGCAACAGCAAGGACTGCAGCCCCTAAAAGTGCAGCTAAAAATTTGAAGATGGGACGGTTAGCCCAGACATCATGGGGGGGCACATAACCCTTTGCAATAAGGTGGTTCACAGCCACATAAACAAACACTCCTGTTGCAATCCCCATGGATATGGCATAAATCCAATCGGCAGTTGAACCTTCAGTGGTGGAGTCAATTATGATGCCAATAGCTATTCCAATCGGTGTGGAGATAGAAAACAAAAAAGCATATAGAGTACAAGTAAACAAAGGGCGGTTTGGTAGCATGCGGAGAAGTGCAATGCCCATTGCTATTGCTGCAAAGATCTTGTGCAAGGATATGGTCCAAAGTGCCTTCCATGCATCTGCAGCAGTGTCTGCACACTCACCCAACATCCAAAACCATGTGGGTTTCTTCTCATCTGCTTCATTTGATCATGTCAAACAGCAATGTGGATGCAAAAGTATGATAAAGAAAATCTCTGGTTCATTCCAGCATCACATTCCACCCAAGAGCAGGATTCAAATTGATAAACAACCACATGAGCTTTGTTCCACCAGGTATAACAAACTGGAACAAACTATTACCTGACACTCCTATTGCAATCCCTTCGAACACTGAGTGGATACAGAGTGCCAGTATGAGCAAAATTGTGTCCCCAACTGATGTCCCATGAAGGATGACCACCTTCACCTCAGGCACTGCACAGATATAGCAAATGAAACTCTCTCTCAAAACAAAGTGTAGATCACAGAAGGAAAAAGACATTCCCTGCAGCGTCTTCCACATCAGGGTTTGGTGACTGAAGAGCTCCTGACATGCTATTTTGGAAATTCAAGTACTTTGTGAGATATTCATTCTCCTTCCATTTCACTCCACTTTCAAGATCACTATACTGAAGATGCACAACAAGACATCAACCCTAATTAAGTGTAAGAGATGCATATTCTTTGGGGTTTTTTTCTGAGCTGAAATGCATCATCTGAGATACGTATTCTTCAGGGTTTGTTTCTGAGCTGAAATGCATCATCTGAGATGTGTATTCTTCAGGGTTTGTTTCTGAGCTGAAATGCGCATCATCTGAGATGCATAGTCACCTGGCTTGTTTCAGAGCCAGAATGCATCATGTGAAGTGCATGAAATAGCTAGCAAGGAATCATGTTTTGGACTCCATTTCATTGTCCTCTGTTTTGGAAATATGGGGAGAAAGAAGAGGGAAACCAAAACATGGTTGGACATTACTATCTCCATCTTTGATTCTTTCCATTGAGGAGGGTGGTGGAGAGAGAACAATTTCAATAGCTGAGAAAATCGTGCCAGATTTTCTTTGTAGACTTCCATTGTCAAGCAGATTGAAGATGTCCAGGCTTCTTCCAACAAGAAGGCCGAGCTTTCAGACTTGAATTCTATGTTGCAGGAACCTTGCACATGCTGGCTGCTACTTCTCTGCTGGAAAAGAAGAAAGAATGCCTGTTTGGTAGTACTCATTTTGGGTTTTCCAAAGAGATCTTGCAATGGTTCTTCATACAGAAAAGATTCTTCTGCCGAATTCTATGTACACGGAGGCAGGGAGATGTGATGGTTTCAGACTTTGTTTTTACCAGAATCGTACAGGCCACAAGGAGCAGCAGCAGCAGCAGCAGCTTCAGGATCGCCTTTGCCGTTGCTGCTGGCGGATTTGGTAGTCGCCTGCATCCTGCTGCTGTACACGTGCTGAAGTGCAACGTCGCCCGCCATGGTGAGGAAGAAGCCGGCCACGGCCAGCATCTCCGCGAACGCGTAAGGGTTGGTGGTCAAGGACTGGAAAGTGGAGCTGGAATCGCCCAAGAAATGGATCATTGCTGTCCCGAGAAACACCCCGCCTGCAAACTGCGTCCCCAGCACAAGAAACGAGTGGTTCCAGCGGAGAAAATACGGCGATAAGCCGCCCGCCATTGTGACAAAGAACACGATGATCAAGCAATACGCTTTGACGAGAATCAGGCTTTTTGCACGAAGAGGATTAGGTGCTGATGATGCTGAGGATTGTGCTGCTGCTGCTGCTGCGACTTGTGCTACTGTATTTTGTTGAAGCACAATCAGCAACACACACATTTCCAGCAGCAGCAGCCGGCAGGATCCCATTCTTCTTCTTGCCATGGAGGATGATGGATGGCCTCCACTTCCAAGTTCCCACAAGCCGCCCCACACACCAAAAGCATGCAGCAAGCAAGCAAATCAAGCTAGTCTTTCTTTCTTCTTCTTTTCTTCTCTTCCCTCTCTCTCTCTCTCTCTCTCTCTCTCTTTACTCACCCATGGATGGCTTCCACTTCAAACCATCAACCCCGCATCACAGCTCCCCAAATATCTATCGACATACCAAATCCCTCAAACAAAACACAAATCCAACACACAACACTCACCCTGATCAAGAACAATCTCAGACATGCACACAACACTCAGCAGCAAAACATCAACCATGAATGCTCAGCTAGCCAGTTGCTGACCACCAAAACGTGTTCGTTTGCTCCAACAAACACAACTCTTGTGCTTGGCTCCACCCAACAAATTAGATCACAGCTAATGTTGAATCTACTCATCACCACCCAACAAACAAAATTGCTCAATCTACAACAGTCAAATTTTGAGCCAACACCAACAACAACACCACCACCACCACCACCCACCAACAGCTGCTAGCCAGTTGCCAACCCAAGAATTGCTTGAACACTACTGGACTTTGCTCACAGCTTCAACAGATCAGAAATTGCTCATCTAAAAACAGATACTTGTGGCATAACAACAACAAAACCAACAATACCATCATCACCACCACCACCACCACCAACAACAACAACAACAACAACAAGGGACTAAGCACCCAGAGCAGAAACAAGTGTCGTTCTTTTTCTTGTTAGAAATTGGAGAGGAGACTGGGAGAGTTGGGGGATGGGGGAGGGAGTGGGGGAGCAACATGTTTCTGCATTCAACTCTTATTTATAACAAACAAAACCAACCCCTCCCAAGCCCCCAAAAAAGACAAAAACAATCAACAAACACAAATTGGGAAAGAGTCCATCTAGGTACTTTTAACTAGGTATTTCCCCAGCTCACCAATGAAGGATGAATGGTAAGTGCTCAGAAAACAATTTTCTGTTGGGTTCCAGTACTTCCCTAGCTAACCATGATGGTTACCTCAGTTGCTCTTTTTTTTTCTACCTACCTACCTACCTACCTACCTACTAACTAACAACCCTCTAGCAGGTTGCTAGTAGGTAGTAAAAACAGCAATTATCCTATGTGTAAACCATCTATTTATTTAGTACTTACCTATTTTCCTACCTATTTACCTATATATATATGAGACCTATTTCTTACAGAATTGGTTACCAAGGTGAAACCAAAGATTAATTAACTCAGTTGAGGTTCCTCCACAACTGAGTTAATAATGGGGCATCCAATGGATGGTGCTCTCTGGTGGGTGCTGGTTCACTGTAAGCCTTTGCCGAAAGACTTTGCAGAACTGGCAGAAGTGAGTAGTTGCTCAAGTGAAACATTTTCATCAAAAAATAACCAAAATCAGACCAAATTTGTACTGCATAATTGTTGTAGTACTCATGTAGTACATTAACTCAGTAAACTTGGAGAAAGCAATTTTTAAAAAGACCAATGTTTTACCCGGGAAAATTATGAAACATAATCTTCTTGTCCAGATGATTATGGAACATAATCTTCTTGTCCGGATGATTATGGATTAGTTAATGGGTGAGAGGCGAGCACCAAGCCAATTTCTGGTAATCTTTGTTTCCTTGAGCTGATGATGATCACACATAACCAGCATCCTTTACATCCTTGTAGATCACTTTTCATCCATACACAGAATGGATATGGATCATTTTTCATCCGCACGCAGAATGAGATATAAGGTAGCTTAATATTTGGGGGTGTGGATCATGTCCAATCAGGAAAAGACACATCAGCAAGTCAGCTCCTAAAGCTGGTTATGAACTCTCATCCAAAGTGACATGTGGCAGGTTGAAAGCACCTACAATTACTGAGACTAATGCAACAAAATGCCAACAACCTCATATTGTGTGAACTCAACATAATCTGCTCAAAAAACCAGCTTCTAAGGTCCTAACCCTCAATTCCTACTAAGTCTTTTAGGCATTCACTTGGATCAGAACATTGGGGACCTCCCTCTCAAGTAGGCTACTGTGATCTTCTGGTATGTTCCCTTTCACCAACAGATGTTACAGTTCAAAGCTCAAATTCCCATCTAACTTGCAAAACCTTACTCATCAAATGGGCATTGGATAGAGCTTGGCTATGGCACCAACAAGCTAACACCCAATACCAGCAGGCAGATTATGATCAATCTTCATGACCCAGAATTCCCTCCCCTGAAAAGAGCTATTATGCTCAGAGCTCCTAATCACTTACGTACTCAACCTCCCCAAAGTCAAACAGCCCATGTATACCAAACATGAACAAGACGAATCATGCTCAAAGATCAATGGTATGACCCGCTAGAGCATGTCATCATCTCCGAATGAATGCCTCTCCTCTTGGCAAGCACAACGAAAATTCCATACCGAGAGGTGATCAAAGTTTTGAACAAAATCAAAATGTGGGCATTCCTCCCATCATCAAAACCACAATGAATTCTAGAAACATTTTCACCTGTTGCCAACCACAACACAACACCTTCCTCAAAGAGAAAACTTTTGTGCTTAGCTTTTCAACCGCCTCATCTCTTATTTTCATCTTCAGCTCCTCTTGCTCCATCATCCAAACATCTGCAACCACACAAGAAACAACAAAACAAGAACCAAGCATATCCCAAAAACTTCATTTCTAAATAATTCGCACCATCATTGTTAGGCATCCACAAATCATATCCAACTCCACTTAATGATAAAAGACAAATTATGGTTCGATTTTAACACTTAGATGCTAACAAGTGAACTCCTTCACATTATAAACTCTAAAGGATAGACAAAAGTCATTTTGAACTACACTACTACCTATGTTATTTAACTTGAACAAAAAAAAAAAAAAAACAAATAAGCATTCACCACATATCAATGTTTTTTCTTCGTTCCAGAAAAATATGACATTTAACTACTATTTCAATCCTTGTGGTGTAAGGTTGGCCACATGTTGGCATGAACTAGACTCCAGTATGCTATAAGATTTTTTTTATATAATATTTTTGCTACAAATTAAGGGGAAAGGGATTTTAATTAGGTCATTAAATATTTTTCAAGATGGCTCTTTCTAGCTACAAGGGTCATATTGTTGTAGGATTCTTGGTTCTTGTCAATTCTCAAAAAACAAAATCTAAAAACCTTATACTAAATCGTGGAGATTCCAAAACACCTTGAAACCACAATAGAACAACAATGTGGCGACAAAAGGTTGTGTTCTAAATAAAAAGTGATATTCATTTGGGATCATGAACTTTACTTACATGAAAAACCAACCAATGATTGCAGCTTGCAATGTTATTAAAAATTTGTTGAGTTGAGATTAAAAAGCTTTAAATATAAGTTCCCACACCATATTGAGGATGTCCTACACACCATTGCTCATATGCTTCTACATACAAAAAATTATGCAAGGTATTATGCACTCATCTTTTACACTACCAAGGACTTGTACCATGGCAATATCAGGCAACTTAAAGTAGTTTGGAAAAGAACATGCAAGCACTCAACATCTTATATATTAAAGTTACATGGTGTCTGTCCGTCTGTCTGTCCGTCCAGGTGCCGATCTTGGTTTCAGGACCTCGACGGACGGACAGGACCAGGTCCTGAAATCGAGGTCCCTAGATGGAAGAGGAGGACGACGACGAATGGCGGCCGCAACAATTTTATCTAGATGTGATCAGCGGAGCTTGCGAGCCTATTGGTGGTGGTCATTTTTGGTGGGGAGTAGGAAGAGGAGGTGAGATGATTGGGATTATGCGTGTGTGTGTGTGTGTTGTTGTCGTTGTTGCAGATATGTGTTGGATATGGCGCGAGTGAGACATATTGTGCCTGATCCATCCGATGACAACTTGCGCCTGGTCATTTTTTCAGACCTGCTCTCTGTTGAGAGAGAGAGAGAGAAAGAGAGAGAGAGATTCTCCAAATTTTGCGAATACCAGTTTCCATAGGTACTGTGGCATCTGATCAGATCCAAGGAGTTTGTGAGTATTTATTTTATGGTGTACAGAGACAGCAAGGGTGATGGTTTTTGTCACGAGCCTGTTTGCATCGGTGGTTTTACCCAGCTGGCTCTTTTGTGACCAGATTTGCAAGGACTTCCAGAAGAGAAACAGCAGGCTTTGAAGAAGGTGGTCATAGCAGATGTTGTA
>Ga0209611_10008454_pt1 | contig 16074 bp, 18 predicted proteins | sample S1TSphgellanicum_3_FD_187693 | JGI IMG/M metagenome (GOLD analysis project Ga0209611, IMG submission 187693) | Host-associated microbial communities from peat moss isolated from Minnesota, USA - S1T2_Fc - Sphagnum magellanicum MG (SPAdes) (version 2) | ecosystem: Host-associated > Plants > Peat...
GCTTCTGACAGAAAGAGAGAAGGCTTTGGAAAGATATCTTTATGATTGATGTTTGGACCAGTATTGGGCAGTTATATATCTGATTATAACTAGATACATAACCTTAACATGCAAAATTCAATAACCGCAATTTATGGTTAACCGGTGGTTTGGAAAATTGTGATGATTGACAATTTAACCTAACTCTCTTAGAGTTTTAAGTTGATATAACCATACCTGAAACATGTTAAAAAATATTTTTTTGGTTATATTGGATCCGGTTATATGGTATACCATACCTGAAACATGTTCATCTATCATTTAAAATCATTACACTAAAAAATCCCTTTTAAAAAAAAAGTGTGCCCTTTAATTACAAGACAAAAAATAAATGCATGACAATATGCATGATTGAATTCCTGAAAGAGAGTTGAATTTGAAGCTAGATCATAAATTTCTTCAATAACCACCATGTTATGAATCACTTTACAACTATCATTTAAAATCAGTGTACATGCCCGAGAATCATTTTACCTTTCTCTACACGCATTACTTTTTTTTGTTGCATAATCAACATGTTATGAGTCACTTTTCAAATAATGCTTTTATAACATGACCATAGGTTTTGGGACATTGAAAAAATGAGTTATAAATAATCATTTTCCCATAGCACCACACTTTTATCCCATATGGGACTGGCATACTGCCAAAAGCTGTTAGAGGTTGTCTGCATGGGAAGCATTTGTTGAGGGAAAACTATGGGAGGCTTACATTGCATGTGGAGCACATCCATGCGTGTTGTAGTTTTCACCCACACACAAATCAGGGGTCTACACTTTGGGGTAAGGGTGCAAATGGTAGACTTGGCCATGGAGACATGGAAGACAGGATTTGTCCCACTCTTGTTTGAATGTGAAACAATGCACTGGTTCATGTGAAACCAGCTCCTGCTTCAAGTCCTCACAATGGCACTGTGAATAGTTTCAAAGGCTTGGAAACCAGGCTTACTACTACTATTGATGTGAGGGCAGCTAATGGGTTTTTTGGAAGGTGATACAAGTGGAAGACTGGAAACAGATCACAGGAATAATGATGAGGCTCAGACAATGGGTAGTACTTTTTCCATCTGAAAATGGAAGAGTTGTGCAGAAGCAGCAGAGTGGTAGAAGATGAATCTGGTGTTTATATCATGCTTACCTCATTACTGGGTGGAGGCAACTCAAGATCAGAACATCTTTTGTTCAGTGACAAGTGTAGCCTGTTGTCTTCAACACACTTTCTATTGTTCCAAGTGTCTCCTAACCTCCCAATGATGGTGCAGTTTGGACAAGATTGAGGATTTCTTTGAACAGGCTCTACTGTTCATTGAGCAAGTCCCAAAATGTAATGAGACTCTGGTGGACGAGATGACTCCAGCTTGTAGCATCTTCTGGTGAATCCTCTTTTGTCATTGGATGAGCTTCACCCTCAATTGCAGGTACTCTGGAGCAAGCTACCTGAACACAGGCTACATGATGTAAGAAGGGCAGGTCCTGCAGAGGTAAGCAAGGCCCAACTAGTCATAAATAGCAATTTGTTGTGGTTGACCAATGTTGGACACAGAGCAATCTGCATTCGCTATGTATATCAATGAGGGAGATCCAACCCCCATGCACATCAAACACGAGAATATGCTTGGGAGGTTTGGATGGGTAGTCTATGACAGGTTTCATCACCCATTTCTTTATCAGCTGTCTGAGTTCTCCATATGCCAGGCCAAGAGGCATAAAACATGAGTGTAAACTGTGCAATTGTAGAATTCATTATTTGCCAGTGTTCATGTATGAAGTTGATGGATGCAATTTGGCTGCAATTGGAGTAAAACAACCCCCTCCAAGTGTAACTGTTGTTTATTGTACATGTTTTAAAGTGGTAAACTAAGTTAATGTCAAAAATGTGTGATGTGTTTCTACAACAATGTTGGAAAACCCTAAACCCTAAAACTGGACTGTAACCAATGCTTTTAAGCACAGTTTAAGTAATGTAAACAGTGTAAAAGAAAATACAAACAGACCAATCCCAATTTGCCACATCAGCCTGTCAGTCCAGTTTCAAGACTAGATATTCAGGACAAAGGAGGCACCTGTGGATCATTTTATCCTGTTTAGACCCATTTTAGAGTATTTCATTGCACAAATCAAAGCATGTCTTTATACGAATCTCACTTTAGGAAAATAGGAGAAGATTGTTGCCGAGCAATATGTCTACTTGATCTCTGCATGGTTGTACTCCAAAAAACTTCAATTGTCAGAAGATTGTACTTCTCAAAAAAAGTCAATTTGGCAATCTCATTGCTACTGTTCATTGTATTAAATCTGCAACCAACTGGGATACTTAGAGAATTGGAAACTTTTTGCAAGACTAGTATTATCTGGGAATTGCTTCAATCTTTCCTTGTCTCCCAAAGCTGGATGGCCTAAAAGTCTTCCACTCCCACGAACTCCCATGATGCATTCCTACTTCTATTTGTGCAGCACTTTTTCCTGAGGTGAAGAAAGGGAGGAGGTGTACCTCCTCAAGGCATCCAAGCACTGTCGCCGAAAGCTTACATACACAGAAACGATGATATTGGCAAGAGGTGGATATTGAACCTCTGACAGATATAGTCAACACTATCAGCTTTGCCTTCTCATCCCCAATCCACCAAGCTGGCCTCTCAAACATCAACTTCTTATGCTCTGCCTCAAATTGTGCTGTGGCCCCAAATTGTAGGGTTATTTGTACACTGGAATTGGGTTTCAACATGCCTTTAGCTGGTTGCACCTGCCCCAAGAAAGAGTACATAGACTAAGTTTGTGAAAAAAAACCTCACTTGTGGAGGCCTTTAGTTTGTTTATTTTCTAACCCCCTCAAAAGAGAAAAAACTAAGCACCACAATTCCAGGCATTTTCTCAATGTGTGGATTGTACTTGCACACAGAGTTCTTCACTTCTGAGAATCAGTTGATATTCATTGCATGTGGTCCGATTTATGGAATGGGTTGCAAGCATTTGAGAGCCTCAAATCACCAGAGAATGTCAGAAAATGAATGGCAATCCTGGACACATAAACCCAATTTGGAGATGCACCTTAAGCCATTGAGGAAAACCGTAGTTGCCCCTCACAGAGTGTGGCTTGCTAGTACGTTGATCATTGTTGTGGTGTCCACAAGGGCATTCACCTGTGAGAGGCTCACCATCACAGTGGACAATAAATGTTGCTGTAGAACTCCTGCTCACATTGGTGATATGCATGAAGGAAGGTGTGCAGTCCTGTAACATTATCAGGTTTGTGTTCAATGTAATCAGGGGAATCACATTACACTGTGCTAGCAGTGCCCGGACTTTGGGATTTACTTTCAGGATTTTCCCATATTCTCGCCGCCGGGCTGATTCATCCATGGTTGCAAGATCAACATCAAGCACACATCGCACAGGTTTGTGATCACTGTCCAATACTTCCATGCATGAATCATACCTGGAAAGATTCTGTAAATATTAGCACAATCATTGGATGATGACCTTGATATGATGAGAGAACTGAACTCTTTGTACTTGTCCATGTCTCTCCTACATCAGTTCTTTATAAGATCCTGCTAGGTGACTGTTGTTTTCACCAGAATATGATGTGGGACAGATACTATAGAGGAAGAAAAATGAAGGAATGAGTCTCCAAAAACAATGATGAAGGTTAATGAGTTGAGGAAATTTACATGGAAACTGTTGCTTTTACAGGTCGCACAAGAATGCTGTGTCGGGCACCAATGTTTTTGTCAAAGCTATCTCGGAACAAAACTCGATCACACCATGCAGGTATCCTTTTTTTCTCACTGGTGTCATAATCTGCCTTGAACAATGTTAACTGTCAGAAAAGCATGTTATAACAGCTAATGCCTCTTGTGCACATAATTAGTGTCATTTTACCTATATGGTGAAAGCATTTGAGAGCTGTGATTTCTTCCAAGTTTGTTGATAACTTGAAAGCATTTAAAAAGGTTTGAAAAATCACAAGGTCTGAAAGACATATATATATATTCAAAACCTTGACTGCCTGGATCAAATTTGTAAGATGGTACAAATCTTATAAGCCCCTCTCGCATGCCATTGAATGTGCGTCCTGCAGACATTTCAGTTCGTAACTGGTCTTGGGTTAACAGTGAATCAATCTGATGCCTTTGGATCAGCTCCACGGCATCGTCATGAGATATGTCAATCCGGTAGTTCAAGTCCCCAAACCAAACTAGCAGATCAGCTTCAGCAAGATCAGGCATAATGATATTTTCCTCATCTTCATCTCCCTGCACCCAACATGCAATTCAAGTAAATTGTACTGTCAGGTTGTCAATCAGGTACCTGCAATACAGCGCCTTTGAAAATACAACCACCTTGGACCTCTCTAACCAGCAGGACCTGTGAACACAAAAGCTGGTCTACTACCACAGGAGGATGTCAAAGGTTGCAATCAAGCAGTGACTTCTACTATATGTGTTGGGAATGCTCAGCTAATGGCTAATTTGAAGTTTTGGGTTTCAGGTTCCAGGGCTTGTCCTTGAAGCACCATTCACGTCAGAAAAGTTGAGGAATTGGGAATAAAAACATACCGCATATATTATTCGTTCTCTTCCTTCGACAAAATTGCCGTCAAACTCAGTGGTCAGACTGCTTATCCCATTGCTCACTCTTCGTTTTATAACATTTGTGATTTCTTCCAAGTTAGTTGTTAACCCTGCTCCACAATTCCACAACCAGTTTATATTAAATCCAAGAGAGATACACAAACACTACTCCTCTATTCTAAGGAACTACTCAAGCTTCTGTGCACCAAGCTTTGGTCCATAACTTTCTTTGTGAGGAATGAGGGGTTCGAAGAGAAAAAAAAAAACGAAGATTGCCTGTTTGATAACAGCTATTTGCATTTCCAATGCAAATATCTAATAGGGAATACAGTCTTGTAACTTTCACTTTCTATTGAGAGACCTTCATTACAACTCTATAGTTGCACAAAATTGATGTTGTTACATAAAGAAACAGCTCTGCAGTGTTCACTCTTCCAGGAAAAAAAACCAGATTTACAGCAATGTTTTTTCTATGACCAAAGATCCACACATCAAGGTACAGAGCCTGCATCTGGTTGGATGCATTTTCACTGTAATGGAATTGACAATCAGCTCACAACATGAGACTTTGATCCCCAGAAATTTTTCTTTGTGTTTGGTTTTAGCTTTTTAACATACAAAGGCACTCAGTGTTTTTCAGGGATTTGGGGTTCTGTATATATGCATTTGTGGAAATACCATACAAAAATATTGCACAGTAAAAGCAGGTGGTATCATGGTTAAGCATGACATGTCCCAACTTTTTGTTTACATTGAACTGCGCACCAGCAAGAGGGGGCCAAATTGCCAGTCTGAGTGTTGCCATTGAGGCAAGATGGGATCCATCTGCTCAGATAGGAGTATTCTGATCCACCATAAGCTGCACAAAATACAACCACACAGATTCATAGCCAAATTCAGAAATGCAACCATTGGGCTTTTACAGCAAGATTGTGTCTTTTCCTTCACTGCATCAGTGGACCTACATGACAGGAGTCAAATCTAAACACAGAACATAACCATACTTTCCTATGAGGTGAGAAATTCAAAAGAGGTTGCAGTAGAGTATTGAGGTACGTGACTCTTGTCTGGAGACTTATAGGTGCATCATTCCAAGTGGCACACAAGATGACAACAATTTCAGAACCATGAAAGCATCACATGACTTTGATGGGAAATAAAAAGAGGCCATTTGAGACTGGGCACGAAACAAGAAACCTTTTGCAGCACTGGCAGTTGCAATGGCAGCAGCACCCACTCGGGACCCAAACACCATTTGACTGTAGATATATTCAAAATCAGCATTGCGAGCAGCAACTTTGTCCTGATGTGCTGCAAGGTGGCTATTCACCAAACAAAATGTCCGCCGAAATATTGACATTTTCACAGCAACTGCTCCCTGTAAGACACAATGTTGCACAAGTGTGAACACCTTCACTTTGACTACAAAGAGTGATGGTTCTTAAATGGCCTGTTGTGCAGGTATATCCTGACAAGTCACAGGTGTTTTATACTCATAGTGATGTGGTCACCTGATTTGCACCACAATGTCAAAGGAACATACTGAAAATAAGAAGATGGCTTACTTTATTACCAAGTGTACGCCCAAATCCACAGGCAACTGCTGTTGCATCCACATCGCCAACAAATGGAAGAAATCTTTTCCGCACCCTGTACATGTGACAATACCATTCCCATATGATTTTTCAACATCCACAGACAGAAAAGGAGACAGAAATTTCCTACTTTCCAAATCTTGGTGAAAAAGTGGGAAATTGTATGAAATAAGTATGATTCCACTATTCCTTGAGGGATTTCATGATTGCTACTGATAAAGGGAGAGAGAAAAAATTCAATGTTTGAACAACATTTGTACTTGTTCAAATACACCATCCAAAGCCTCTGAAACATGTGAGTGCATGTACAAAATCAACCCTTCCAATGATGGGTTTAATGGGCACCCAGGATTCAGAGAGAAAGAGAGGATATAGTTTCATCAATTCCTTAAAGATGTCAATGTAAGTGCTTACCAGACACCTACAAGCAGGCCTGCCAGCTCCCGGAAGCTTACTTGCTCAAATTCAATGCTGACACCAATTGCACTGCCAATTTGGTCTAGCCATTTCTGACCCTTATCTGTCACTGTTTCCTCATATCCAAGCCCCACCTGTACAAATCCACAAGTCACAAACAACCCATCCATATTGCATGCACTCAGGATCCTGGACTGAAACGATTCATATCCAACTAGAAGAATTCACACAGTTAGTGATTTGTTACTTCCAACACCAGTGGCAAGCTTTAGAATTGCAGGAGAGAGTTTCATTTAAATCTCCAGGGAACTTTGCAGTGGGATAATTTGCTGGTCTACATTTGCAGTCTACCCAGGTATAAAATGGGGATTCCCCCATTTTAGTCAATGCCCGCAGCTGTGGCAGCTCATAATAATCTGTTGGAATATTCTACAGAAGGTGTGGGATTTGCTATACCTTGTCACAAAATGTCTACAACAGTCTACATAGGCAAGCAATCAGTGATCACTCACCCTCTCACTGACAGCTGCCCTGCCAATTGCACTTGCTCCCATATCAAATTCCTGCAGCCCCACACATACTAGGTTCACATCTGCTGCAGGCCCTGTCAGCCAAGCCTCGAGAGCATGTTGTTTTGCCTTTGCTTGTCCCACATTCCAAGTACCAACCAAAATCCTGCAGTTTCAAGAGAGTCACCCACAATCAAAATTTTCATGTTAAGCATTGAACCCATAAAATTGTTTTACTACCAGTTCAAAAACCCTTGTTCTTGGCATAACCAACAGGAGGCATAGGAAAAAAACAAGAGCAGTGACTGACTTTTTGCACAATGAAAAAAGAAACGTACCGAATAAGTCTCTGGCGTGTGAAATCACCAGCTTTTGCAGAAAGCTCACTGTACATAACTATATCAAAAGGGCTTGGAGATGCAACATGCCAACCACGTATTCCCCCATTTGCACCCAGAGAGAAAACAAAGTCACCACCTCTTGCCATCTGGACCACTGGTTTTCGGTGTGCTCCCCAGGCACCTAATGTCCGGCCTTTTGAGTTGGCCATAACCTGCTTTATTTTCTAACAGTTAGTGTGTTAGCTGGGCACAAGAATGTCTAGCTCCATGCAACCACCTAGAGACATGTGGTTTATCCAGACTGGAAAAACTGTCATGCATGCCAGCATGTAGTTATGTTATTGAATCTGCAATTCTGAAGGATTGTACCCAGCGTCAGAGGCATGATCTAAAAGCAGCAAGATCAAATGGAGTTCAGTGCACCCTGGAGAGGAACAGTAAGCAGCTCATCCATTTCCTGTTTTCCTAAGTGCTAGTGAAGAGAGTAGCTTCTGGAGAGGTTGATTACAGCAGCCTCTTTTCCTGTTTAGGTATTGAAACTTTTTCTGAGAACAAACATCTTGCATGTTGCATTAATATCATTTGGTCCTGAAGGGTGAGACTACCTGAACCATTCCATTAGCATAACCAATCCAAAGCCGTCGACCTACAGCCACAATGGATTTCACTCCCACTCCAATTGGTGGCAGAGTTAATTCCCGCAAGCGAGTGCCATCAGCATCCCATTGCACAAGAAGCCCGTTTCCCATTCCACCCCACACTGTTCCATCTGCAGAAGCTGCCAAAGCCTCCAATTGTCGTGACTCCTCTGAACCCTGTTGTACCCTAGCGGCTGCACGGTGCACAGCATACTTTGAGCGTTGCAGACAGCCTGCATGCTTCTTCAACATCGCTGCATATCCTTTCTTTTTGTCTTCATCCAAATAAGGCAGTTCAGCTCCAGGCTCAGCAAACTTTTGTTGGATATTCCTTGGATCTGCATATGCACTGGTGGTAATCACATTCACTGTCTCCCTTGTTCTTGCATCCCTGAAACATGAAAGCAGAAAGAATGAACTTGACAAGCTTCTGGGTCAGGGGGCCTGTGGAATTTCAGGATTCAGAACTGAGTGGCCCACTTCACTAAGTTCTCCAGGCATTGAAACAGATAACAGTGCAACTGTGATGCACATCAGTAGAATTGGATCAATGATACATACCAGAGTGTAATGTGATTGAGCTCTCCTGCCCAAATGCAGCAGTGTGAGTGCTCTGCCACAAGAAAGAGCACCTCAGTCTGCAAAGGGGCACTGATAGCTGGTCCCCGCAGAAGAATTGATGCATTGGTAAGGAGTGCACAGGCTGCAAAATCACCTTTTGCTGCCCACATCAAACCACTTGATATCACTTCGCATGACCAGGCCCTCATGGACCCACTTTCTGATCCCGTCCACACCTCACCTGCCAAGCTGGATTGTAGAATGAATATCCACATGCATGTATGTATGTGCCTTTCCATGATAAAAGTAGTATTTGGAGCAAAGAGATGACAAGACAATTGTCCTCTCAAGGACCCCCCGGAATCATAAAAGAAACAAAATCCAAGCAAACTAGAAAACTTCAAGAAAGAAGAAGATACACAGATGCTTTGATGAAGCACATACCATAGGGTGTGACCACAATTGCAGTGATGCCAGATCGATGCCCCTGCCAAGTAAGAATTGGCTCCTCCATCTTCTGTGTCTGCAGATCAGTGTGGTCAACCTGTGCAGGCCAAGCTCTCAACTTTCCATCTTTGTGACCACTCCACACAATCTGGGTTGCAGTATCCAGAACCAAAGACAAAGTTGGCGATCCTTCTGTAGTCAGAAGATGATAAGCAGCAGCATCTTCATCTCCCTTCAAATTTGATGAACCTACACTGAACTTTCCCATTGCACTCTCTAGATGCCACACCTGTCACCATGGGTCTTTCCTGATGTGAACAGTCCCATATGTGAAATTGGGAGGAATCTCTCAGGAACAAATGACCAGCATTCTTATGCAGTAGAGAAGAACATCACATCTATTTGTGGCTGATGAAATGCCATCTAATCAATGTGAGCTCTTTGTGTTCTACAAATGGGAAGCACTTTGCAGAGAACCATAGAGAGATTGAAATGCCAGTGGAACTAGGGGAATTGCACCCAAACAATACCATAAGTCCAGGTTCGCAGGCAGCCCACACTGAATTCTGTGTGCAGAGAATTGCATATGTGGGTCGCTCAACATGAGTGTTTCGGAATGGATGGGGGCGAAGCTCCAAAGACACAGGACGACCAGGGTGAACAACCCCTCTGTACGGTGCTCTGTAAACTCCTACTCCTCCCCCTGAACCATGGAAATCGGAAGATGACATTCCAAAATCTAATGTAGAATTTATTGAAAAGTGTCGTGTAGGACCCATCACAGAAGCTCTTTTGGGTGGTCTGGCGGATGCATCATCTGTCTCCTGTCCATCAAGCTTGCAATCAGCATATGGAGGAGGACCCTTACTTCCAGGTAACAATGGCTCAATCACAGCTGGACAATTCAGGTCCTCAGATGGAGCATCTTCCATGCAAATGGACTCATCTATCAACTTGGACATTGAACAGGATCTTCTCATTTCAGGTGTTCTGCTTGTAGTTGAAGAATCCAGCATATTAGCAATGAGATGCGCTTCTGCCAGATCCTCATACACAAGGGTGCAAATCGTGGTGTCTTCTGTCAGCTCAGTTTGCCTGTTTGTTTCAGTAAGGGAAGCTGTGTTGGGAAGATCCAGAGTGGGTATTGCAATCAGTTCAGTCAGCTCAGCTGGCTCGTCTGTAACCAAACAAACTGGCAATTCAGCAATGGTAGCTGCCTCTGGAAAATCCAGCATGGGTGGTGTTGTGATGTCTTCTCTCAGCTTGGCTGGCCCAACTTGTTCTTCAGGGAGAAGATCTGCAGTGGGTGTAATGACAGCTTCTGTCAACTCACATGGCTTGTCCCCACCTACAAGAACTTGTGTTTCAGCAATGGGACTTGCTGTCTCAGGAATGATGTTGGCTACAGTATCTGTCACTTCTGACTGCTCAGGTACAATGATCAAAGTATCTGTCTGTTCTGCATCCTCATCAGACACTGGTGACAGGCTGCTTCCAACTCCAAAAAGCTGCTCTGCAATGCTGGACAACAGTGAACCTGCTCTTGGTTCTGGTACCTCATTTACAGTTGAAGGAAGCATCTCTTCAGCTAAATGGCACGAGTCAGGTACTCCAACATCAGCAGCAGCTACCACAACAGGATCTGCATGAGAACCTCGAGTCCAGTTCTTTTCAAGAAGAGCAATCTGCAGGCCTACTGGCTTCATGACACCCCTTTACAGATTTTGTCCACCTGGATTCTGCAGAGATGCTCTCTCCAGGGAGACCAAAGTAGGTGCCAAAACCACATGATCTACTTGAGCTTGCAAGAGGGCATCACCTTGCTCTCTCAACCTCTCAGGCTCCGTGTCTTCTTCAACCTTAAATCCATGTTGCTAGGACCACCTTTGCACTGCAGGTCACAAGAGAGCAACAGACAGCAATCTTAACTGTGGATTGTGCTCAGAATATTACCTCCTCCATAGATTCTGTGATCAAGCTGCATCATTCTGTTTACAGTTTGAGCTGCAATGCCATCCAGGGAACAAAAAACTGCATGGAGGAGCTGATCATCACATTCTCAATTGAAGCATGAAAAATTTATCATGGTTTGAAAGTATATGGGTATGTACAGGGGGCCACATTCATGTGAAGAAGTTCAAGTTGAACTTGGATTCAGCCACAGATTGCAGCCCTAAAACACCAAAACCATAACAAAGTTCCAGGATCCATGAACCTGTGGCCCAAAGCTCCACAAGATTTCAATCTGGCAAACCTGAAATGAAATGATCCAACTTCTTCCTTCCGCCTCACATTGTCTACAACTCACCATCTGCCTCCAACAAAGATGCCCAGGTCATAATATCATCAAATGTAATAGGCATCAGAAAACCCTACATGGCAGCATAATAAACCCCCTTGCTCAAGAATCCCTGCTTCATTGATCAACTTTCTCTATGGACAAAATCATCAGACCCACAATTGATTTCTCATTAAGCACATCAACATTCAATATGTCTCTCATCAAGCTGATCATGAGCTTGAAGCAAGATGATGTTGTGACAGCTTCTACATATATCCTCATCAAGAAGGCAGCATGATTTGAAAGAATGGCGATGCACTTTTGTGCAAATGGCATGGTGGATCACAATGCCACTTTGACATAGTATCTATGTGCCATGTGCAATGACTGAACATCTTTGCTTGGCACAGATGCTTTGCACATGAACAACAATTTCAGAAACTGTGATCATGTTCGATGTTTCTTCATGTCTTTTCTTCAAAAGAACAGGGTCGCAGCATCACAGTTTACTTACTTTTGTTATAGTGTGTCCTATAGAGGTGATGACAATGCACTAGATACTTGAATCCCCATCTTAGCAGAGAAAGATTTTTGCGTAGGAAACTGAAACACAGAGCACCCTCTGGTTGCTGAAAATCACAGTCATGGCAGGGTGGATTATTTCAACGTCCACTTCACAGGGAGATGCAGTTGCATGCAGTTTGAAAACAAGGGACTTGAATTGCAATCAGAGCGATAATTTGATCTCTCTCATGGAGCACACACCCTTGCAACAAAACAGATATTCAACTATTGAAATACTGGTGCTGAAATGCTTGTTGCAAAATGCAAGAGATATGTATGCCAGCCCAAATGCATGGAAGAAAGAGTTATATGCCTTCAGTCACATGCAGAAAGAGTCATACACCTTTTGACAAAAAAAAGACTTTGTCTATTGTGCATACAACCACGGTTCTTGTACTTCTTCAGAAGCAAAGAACTGTAAACAAAGACATACACAAAACATCCCCAGCCTTTGCAGAAATTCACAAAACAGAGGATTGGGCTTGCATTGTGCCTGGCCAGCTTGAAAGTCCTGCATTCATGGAGCCACCGAACAAAACATTTTCCTTGGCAAGCACCCCATGCAAGCTCTTGAGATTTGGTGTCAAGAATGAAAGAATTGGAAGCAGAGAAGACGAGGTCGAGCGAGCGAGAGAGAGAGAGAGTTACCGGGTGCTTAGCAAACTAGAGAAATGGAGAATGAATGCAGAGTTGTAACTGGAAACAGAGAACTTACATGATGATGATGATGATGATGGCATTTGATCTCTATGCATTTGATCCTTCTTGACATGTGGATGCCAGAAGTAGTTCTGTAGAAATGGGAAATGGGTGAGAGAGAAATCTCATAAGGATTGCTGCAGGTGGTTCAAACGAGAAGAAGCTCTGTAGAAAACTGTTGTGTTTGCATGGAGAGATGTTGTGGATTGTAGGGTTTGAACTTTGAAGGAGGAGAAGCTGCAGAAGTCGGTTGCAATGAGAACTGCTGTGGATTGTTGTGGGTCTGAAGGAGAAGCTGCTGCAGAAGTATGGTACAAGGAGAAAGTGTTGTGGATTGTGTCAGGTTGAAGGGGAAGAAGCTGCAGAAAGATCAAGACTGTGGTCAAGACGTAGCAAGTAGCAACTGCCACAGCTGATGAAGCTCATCATCTACTTGCACGAAGTGCTGCATTCATCTCTGCAAAGCTTCTTCTGATCGTGGACACATTCATAGTTCTTCTTCACACCCGTTCTATCTTCTAGGTACCTACCCCTTCGTTGCATCTCGCGAAAATCTCGCGAGAGCGAGAGAGAGACATTCAATCCTCGAAAACCACCAATACAGTCAACAAGGTGACGCACGCATGCGGACAGCGTCCATCCTTTGATCAACCTGCGAACTATCCGGTGAAGAAACCGAGATCTGGACGCCTCGCGTCTCAATATTTCCTTGCCGGGCCCCACCCCCCTATGACCTCTTCTCGAGAAGTTGCGATTAGGGTTTGAAGCTCTTCACGACTTTGCTGCAGCAACATCCTCGTCGTTCCCGTCAGCTTCAGTTCATCCACTCCTCGGATCCACCGGCGCGTTTAAAACCGAGACAGAGTTGGGAAAAGACAGGAATTTCTGTAGTCGACGGTAAGGGGGCGAGAAATTTGCGTTGCGGTAGAAGAGGCGTTTGGAGGGTGAGAGAGTCCTGGAGGGGTGTTGAACTCAGGAAGCGGGAGCAAAGCAGCATGGCGAAGCATCATCCGGATCTGATTATGTGCAGGAAGCAGCCAGGGATTGCAATCGGAAGGTTATGCGAGAAGTGCGACGGGAAGTGCGTGATTTGCGATTCGTACGTGAGGCCATGCACGCTCGTAAGAGTCTGCGACGAGTGCAACTACGGGTCTTTCCAAGGCAGGTGTGTCATATGCGGAGGCTTAGGTATCTCGGATGCTTACTATTGCAAAGAGTGCACACAACAAGAGAAAGACCGCGATGGTTGTCCCAAGATCGTGAACCTCGGAAGCGCCAAGACGGACTTGTTCTATGAAAGGAAGAAATACGGCTTCAAGAAAAGATAGAAAGTCCTCCGCAGCAGCTGCTCTTGGTTCGGAACACGCTGCTCTTCGCCGTGGAGTGCTTAGGTATTGGATTGCAGGAAAAGTTGTGCAGCATTTTTTTCTTCCACAAACAGACACAGAGATGATAGTCATGCTTCTTCTTCTTCTTCTTCCCATGAGCTAAGCTAGCCATATGCACATCATCATCAGCATCATGAGTTTGTCTGATCTCTCTTGGTGTGATGGGTTGTTGTTGATCTGCTGCGTGCATTCTTGTTCTATCCAGCTTTTCCTTCCTGGAGAATGACTCCGTTGCAACTTTGAAGGCATTTTGCTGTGTGGATCAAAACAATCAAGAGCAATTGACAAAATTCTCAAGAGCAGAATTCTTGCAAGCATTTTTGAACTTGACAGATTTCTTGAGAGCACAACTCTTGCAAGAGCTGAATTGTTGAGAGCATTACTGTCTTTAGATGTTTTTTGAGAGCAGAATTCTTGAGAGCAAGCATTGATGCTGTTGCTGTTTTGCAGTTTGGCATGAAATGTGATTGCACCTTTCTTTCTGTGTTAGTTGTGAGGTCTTTCCATGGTGCTGTCAATTGGAACAGAAGATGGTACTTGTTTGTTTTCCCGGTTGCTTGCAACGGCTGCAAGCCAGAGCTGGCTTGTCCTTAACCAAGGAAAACATAGTTTTGCTTAACCATTGTTTCACCTCAAATCTTGAGCCCTGTTTTGAACCTGAAGCCCTTCATGGTGATGTAGACTTGGTGTAATAGAATGCACTTGCAATTCAAGCAAGTGCATATGGTCCTATATAAGTCAAGAAGACTTCAGATCACTATCATGTTGTCATATTATAAACAGGAGGAGGAATTTTTGCTGTTCTCAAGTGCATTGCAGGTTTCTCTGGATGTTTTCTCTCAAGTGCTTAGCATGACCAAGTCTTTCTGTTGCATTTCCAGAAATTCAGCCACATCTCAGGACAGAGATTTATGTATAGATGTCCACCTGAAGGTTTGAGTACATCATTATAGTTGTCTACACACAGCCACCAGGATTTGCGGATGAGGTCAGTGGGAGGGAGTTCCTAATGGCAGCTTCTTACTGCCATTCATGATGAAGATGATGGTCTGACACTAACAAGGTTATGGCTGCATCCTCATTCTTGTGTTTGCTTTTGGTTTGGTTGGACCTGATGTTACCTTGATTGTAGAGTTTTAACTACAATCCCATACCTTCTGTTCGTACTACTTGTTTTTGTTTCTTCATTCTAGTTTGTCCCTTCTGTGATGCTCCTTCCTGGTTCCATAAGTCCTTATCTGGAAGTCTTTCTTTGACTTCAACCTAAAGTTTTGAACCTTTGTTCTGGCTTTCTTCATTGTAAGTATGGATATTTCTCTCATCTCATGAGAGTTATTTTGGTCTGCAATCCCACAGATATGCATTTTTCTCATGATAATATCCATGCTGAATTCTCGATTAGTTTCTTGGCAAATCCTTGAGAACGCTAGCATCTGCATTATTTCATCTTGACTCTTGGAGCTCTTATCTATCTTCAAAGTGCATGTATATAAGTTTGTTGTTGTCTCAACTATCAATTTGTTGGGTCATCCTGATTTATCATCAGCTGCCTTTTCAGTTGCGATTCGTCATCTTAGCAAGGTGTTCTCACTGACATTCGTGGCATCTTGTCCTCTTGATTTCCATTCTTCACTGCCTTCATTTTTTTGCTTTCAATTTGTGGTGAAATTTGTTTGATGTACATCTTTTGACACATTTCATTTACTTGAACCAATACCAATGACCATGAATTGCCTGCCCCTCTCATCCCTGTCCACTTGCATTGAGAAGTGAACATGTTTGAGTTAGAATGGATATATCAAGCTATGTGGGCTGAACAATGGAACTGTGGGTTGTGATTTGCATCTTGTACTTCCCTTTGGTATGCTACCCTAGCAACGTGTCACCCAAAATCACCATTTTTCCATTGATGTCTTCTTATGAGTCCTGTCATTTTGTGGGAGGTGCAAGGAGAGGAGGGTCATATAAGTGATAGCAATTGGATTTCTCCAAATTGAAGCACTGATTGTGGGAGAAACTATG
>Ga0209611_10008455_pt1 | contig 16072 bp, 11 predicted proteins | sample S1TSphgellanicum_3_FD_187693 | JGI IMG/M metagenome (GOLD analysis project Ga0209611, IMG submission 187693) | Host-associated microbial communities from peat moss isolated from Minnesota, USA - S1T2_Fc - Sphagnum magellanicum MG (SPAdes) (version 2) | ecosystem: Host-associated > Plants > Peat...
ATTTGGTTATTTGCATAGTTATGACATTCTTGGTGCGAGAATGTTATGGAAGCCCAAAGAAGCAAGAATTTTAAAGAATTTTTAAAAAATTTATAGATCAACCAGTGTAATTTGGTAAACATTCGCAGGTAAAGAATGTTATGACAAGGTGCTAAATGAAGAATTTTAAAGAATTTTAATGTGCAAAATGAAGAATGTCATAACTATGGTTGTAAATGGTTATGATGTTTGAATTCCCATGATCAATATCTTTTTGTTGAAATGAGTTGTGAGGTTTTTGGAAAAAACAAATTTAGTGTAGTTCTGATTATGCACATAAAAGCATGAATGAATTTCTAATTGGGTCCATTCAAAGTTGGGGTATAGGTGAATGCACACTATGGTGTACATAATTTGAAAAAAATTTAAAACTACATATAGTATCAAAAGTAGTAACATGTAAGATTACACTCACTTTGAATTATTTTAAAAATGACATATACATGATTTGGGTTTCAAAAATAAAAGAAGTCACAAGAATCATGAATATATGAAATTGAAACATAATTGTACATGTAAATGTAAGCAATAATTTAATAAAAGTTTTTTAAAAACTCTTATTTGACAACAATTTTCCACTTTTTGAAGAATTCAAAACTTCATTTTACTTTTGTCAAATGATTAAAAAAACACTAAGTAGTCCAAATAAATCTTCAATGTAAGAACATTTTTCAACCTAAAAAAATCATAATCATTAACATTATCATACCATAATGTACTAATGAACATTTAAAAATCATCTAATTTAAATTCCATAAGCTTAAGAATAATTGAAAATTTTGATGGGGAAGATTTATTTTGATGGTTTTTTTTTATGTATGTGTAAAATTTCATGGAAAATTTGTGTACAAGTGAATGAATGTCTTGCCCCAAAATCACTTTCAAAACACTACTTTAAATGACCATTACATTTATGAAATAATTTATTTGGTAAATTAAATATTTTTTCAATAAATACTCACATACTTCATGACTAAAATGGTGGTGATTTTTTATGATTTGGATGATTAAATCATGTCCTTAAATGTCTTAAAAAATGGCTCAGGAACTATGTCCCACTCCACAAATTTATTAAAATGGACTCAACATGATTAACAATATTTGTTCAAATTGTCCCATATTTTAACCACAAATAGAACAAAATATGTTCTATATGATGGCATAAAATTTTAATATGATAAATCATTAAATTTTTTGGAATTAATGTTAGAATCTTGAATTTTTTTCATAAAAAAATTTGCATTAATAAGGAAAATCAAATTAAATTTATTAACTACAAAATTACATTTCAAAGGTTTGGAAAGAAATATAAGATATATGGGTGCAAAAAATGATATCATTTGATTTTTTAGTAAGGTTTTGGCACTCCGAATGAAAATATGTCATTTTGAAAATGTTCAAAGTAGTCATGTATTCTTTTTTTAGTTTATATTTGAATATTACATTCAAGCTTTGTTCAATTGATTTGAATCATTCATTATAACACTTATTGGTTGAAATTCTAAACATACATATTCACCTTTCATTGTTTGGCATCTCAAAATATTCATTTTGCTGAATTTTTGCTTTAAAATTTAGTATAGATCACAAAAGAGTGTTATGGTTTATGTTGTGGTACCCCAACTAGGAATGCACCTTATTATGTAATAGTTTTATGGCATTTCAAATACTTGATGCCGATGTTGCAAAACTTCCAAGATTTTATATTATGTATTTTGGTATCTTTAGTCATTATTTTTATTGTGATTATAATTATCACTACATGATTAATAGTCATTTTGTAAAAGATGTATTTAGGTTAAGTAGGTAGGTAGGAAGATGGAAGGATAAAAACAAGACAATAAGAGCCACTTCAATTGTAATCAATTTTTTTTACATGTTTACACATTTTTAAAAATCTCAAATTAACAACGTATTATGGTTGTGAAAAATATAAATGACATTTGTAACAATGACCACATAAATGATTAATGATAAAAAAAAGTGTTTGTTTTGATTACATAGTCATCTAGTCGTATGTGACATAAATGATTCCAAATTCAAGCATAAAAGTCATATTTTAACAGAGTGTGTCTTGAAAACATCAAACATTGTTATCCACAAATAAATAAATAAATAAAAATTATTAAAACATGATGTGAAATATTGATATTGCTCTTCTTTTTAAATTGCACATTAAACCTCGAAACATTGCCTTTAGTTATATTAGGAACAATGAGGGTGACTAATTTTCTCACCAATAGTGATACTTAGGGTAAAACTAATTTCAAACAGCATTCAAGGTCAATTTACTAAATTTCCAAGAAATAACTTTTATTTTCATCTTGCATTAAACTCGAAACTGTCAGTATTGCTATTCCATTTTCCTTTTCTATGGAAAACCTTATGGTGATTACCATGTCCAATTCTTCTTGTATGACTCAAGTCTCACATTGAAGGATTGGCTTCAAATAACATTGTCCCAGCTTTTTCGTAGAAACCAATAATATTGTGACCTTTTTAAAAAATAAATTAATAAAGCATTTTTGGTGGCACATGATGAGCTGGCCCAGCATTCAAAGGCATTAAACATCGGACCTGGTCATAGAATTAAGTGCAATTCGTATTAAAATGATTTTGACACAAATCTTTATCCTTGACTCCCTACCCAATATTAGTTATCCTCTCTGTAGCTAGTAGCCAAATGTCAAGCAAAATTGGATTCAACTGATGCAATTTTATTGTTGGGTCTAGTAGATCAGATTGCAAGTGACAGATAATGAGCTTGGATCTTGAGAAGAAATGGGTTCAGGGTTTAGGGTTTTCACAAGTACATCATGAATTTACTCTGGAAATGATTATTCTGACTTGAACCAGATTTTTCATATTTCAGTTGTTTTTAAGTCTACCATCAAGATATTATTGAGCACCAATACAACAATTCTGCAAAACTTGCAGAAATTCGCCTCCAAAAAGGCACTGCAGGTCAAAATCTAATTAGTAGAGATAATAAATATGAAGTAATTTAGCAAAGAAAAAGTATTGTTCAAAGCCAATTCCCAATCTTTGCAATCTATTGTAATTCTAGTACTACACATGATGGGTTCAATACTGGGCACATGAATTGCATCAAAAAGCTCTAAAACAGACAAGAAGTCTTGTATCTGAATGTGCAACATTTAATCTAACACAGCAGAAATTCCTGGCACAAATCATCCTAGTCTCACCAGCTTCCAGAGATAAAACTGACCAGCTTGTAGCTCGATGGAGGTTTCAGAAACAAAGTTTTTTCTTTGAGCTGATGATCGAGCTCATAAACTTCATAAACTTTTTTTTCTGTCTGTGAGATGCTAGGAAGACTGTGCACATCAGGAATATATTGTGAAATTGATGTCATCTTGATGTTTCTAACTTTGCAATGTTGATCATCGGAGTGGTTACATTGTCACTGGGAACTCCAACAAGAGCACACTTGAGAGCTTCGACGATGTCGTCATAAGACACTGCGCAGTTGGTCACCACCCGTGGCTGACATTCATTTACAAATTCACACGTATGAGTTTTTGATATATAATTGCTTCACTGAATTGTCCATCATGAGCTGCTGCAGCAAGATCAGCCCACAACATTGCAATAATCTAGATATCCTGGGTTTGATGAGCTATATAATACAATCAATCAGGTTCTTAGCTCCTGCCACAGCCATGATGTAATTTACAGCTGCTAGTTTCAAAGAATTGAACATGTTTCTTGTAAGGATTCCCAAGTACCTTGGCTACAATGACGTACACAACACGCAGTCTAACGAGTTTGTTGAGGCTGCAATGGCAGATGTCCAGTCCCAGACTTTCCACTGCTTGTAGTATCTGGCTTTGGATGTGTGGGCGCGGCAGCTGGTAGACCATTTCGATCACCACTTGCTCCGGCAAGTCCATGAACACGTCCAGCTTACATGATGAGTCCGGTGGCGCAGATCCGACGTTCGACAGTACTGTCATATTCTCCATTGCTGCAGGCCTAAGTCTGCGCAGCTGTTGTTGATCTGGGTCGATGATCATCTCCTGCGAGCCGCCTTCTAACGATCCGGTTTGATCCGGCATCTTTGTATCAGTGGAATTGGACACGTTTCCCAGCATAGAGGATTTCGGAGCTGAGATGGGTGCCGTTGTTGTCCAAGCATTGTCGATCCGATTGGCTGCTGAGCCTGCTACACATGATGCAGGAGAACTCGAATCCGCTGCTGCTGCTACACTCATGAGCTTCAACTGCGAACGCTTTTCTCGGAGAATGGCGATTTGATGATGCAGATTCTTAACATACTGAATCGAGTCGTCGACAATGGTAGACCTATCACGCTGAATTATTCCCAGCACCACGACAACAATACCCTCTGTAAGTTCCGGGACTGAATCGGCCGATCTGATCTATGATTGTTTTCTAATCTTGTCGCAGAATTGCAGGAGATTGAGAGAATGATAAAGATCATCAGACCATACCTTAGGGCCTGGCGGAAGCAAAGTCTCCAAGGTGGAAAACCTGCTGCTCATATTATCTCTCCGTTGTCGCTCTCTTTCGATATGCTCAGTTTGATCGACTGATCGTTTCGACCTCGATACCTGAGACGTCATCCTCTCGGAGTTCTGCTGCTGCAGCTTCGACTTCTTGAGCTGCTGTGGTTGAACATCGGCCTGCTGCTGCAGGAACGTCCTCTCTGTTGTTTCAACGTCCTCATGAGTTATACGGACTCTTTTCACTCCCCGGAGGAATTCGGAGCTGCCTTGCATAATTTCGTCCCCCGCGCGACCCTTTGCACACTGATCCAAACCGCAGCTTGATTGATCTCTGCGGTGTACTGTAGCTTGACTGTTTTCATGGAATGCAATATTGGTGCCAGCTAGTACTGACGCATCGCCATCATGTCGATCCAGTGACCCGCTCCTTGATCTGCTAGCACCAACACTAGTTGATGAAGAGTGTTTTGGCGTATTGAGACAGGGGACAGTCTGCACCATTACCGCAGCCGGACTAGGAGACAGAAGAAGATCAGAATGAGTCACTGCAAGAGAAGATGCAGTCGCCGAGGCAGCTTCAAGCAAATAATCAGATGGAACGAACCGTGTGCAGTCAGTACTCATCCCAGATGTTGTGTAGCTTCTTGTTACCACGGCCTGGTCAGATGCTGTAAACATGATCGACGCGGAAGCACTCTCATCATGCAACTTACGCGGCTGCAAACTACTTTCCTCGAACAGCCTCTGAATATTCATGCGGTGGTCCATGATATCCGCCTCGCCATCGTGCACAAAGTGCGACGAGGCGCCAATGTCACCCATGATCACTAGAGGCGCAGCTTCTCGATCATCAACGCCGTTGTCCAGAGGCTGCTGATAAATGTCATAATCCTCCCCGTTCGAAGAAACAATAGCCGCGTGATGCCGAAATCCAGCCGGCAACGAGTCTTCTTCGCGTGCTTGCAGCGGGAAAGAAACTCCGCTCATATATTCGTCGTAAATCATTTGCTTGTGCTGCTGCTGCTGCATACTCACAGCGGCGCCCGAGTCGACCTGGGCTCTCAAATCCTGCTCCAGACGCTCATGAAAAGCTCTATTCATCAGTAGCTGTGAACCATGAGCATCTGCTCCTGCACCACGGCCAGGTGCTGGTTCACCAGACGTCGACTGATCACATTCACCTTCTCCTCTTCCTCCTCCAACTCTTCCTCCAGCTAGACCTCTGTATCCGTAACTCATCTCATAATCCCAATCATATCTCATCACAACCCAGAATGCTTCTACAATCTGTTCTGGACGGCAAGTTCCAGCTCCTTCCTCCTCCACTTCTTCTTCTTCTTCCTCCTCCTCCTCCTCCCACTCCCAGCACAAAATCTCTTAAACTTTTGCTTCTTCTGGTTCTCCTCCTCCTCCTCCTCCTCACAAACAAAATCTCTTGATCTTCTTCTTTCTTCTTCCTCCCACTCCTCACAATACAAAAGCTTTTGAACTTTCTCTTCTTTTCATCTACTGGGAGCCCTGTCCATCTCTGTTCTCATTCTTTTGTACTAAAATACCCAAAATCTTTTAGTAAGCTCTTTACACTTTTTTACTGAAGGTGCGTAGCAGCTTCGGCACTTTGATGTTAAATATTTAATATATTTTTCCTGTGATTTCGACATAACCATCATGGAATTATTAAGGTGTACGTTTTCCTTGTCATGGACACCTTAATAATTACTCACATTCCCTGAAATTTTTTCTTTTAATTATTTTGTGCCGAACCTGCTAGGCTAACAAGGCACCAAATAAGCACATTTTTAACGCGTCTTGCTGCATCAGTACTGATGAGAGTCTAAAAATGAAAGGAGAAAAAAAAAGAAGGAGAGCTTGAATTTCTTTCCTCAACAGACACTGTACATGATACACTAAACACGCACGTTTGTTTGTGCAAAATAAGGATGTACTACTACCTGCACATGAGAATTGGAAAATCCTTGTGACTCACACCAAGAGTTGAAAGTATTCCAAGCTATAACCAGCATAATATATACATGTATATATTGTAAAACTAGGCATCAGAGGAACAAGAGCAAGACCAGGAGGGAATTGCAGGCATGAGTGATGGCGGGTACAAGCAGCTAAGTGTGAATTGGAAAGCCGTCTCTAAATTACTTAGATTCTGGGGTTTGCTTGAAATTAACAAGGTTATGCCAAGCTCGTCAGATGGCCGCTTGGTATTGTATCAGACAAGGCTAAAGACACTAGGCTACCAAACAAACAAATTAAAGTGAAAGGACACTTTACCAACATCTGGTTTGTAGCAGATGGAGATTTTAGGGGGAGAAAGGAGGAGCCCATTCTGTGGGCCATAGTGAACCAACACCCACCAGCGCACCATCCACTGGATGCCCTTTATTAGTCAGTTGTGGATGAACCTCAACTGAGTTAATGTTTGGTTTCACCTTGGTAACCAATTCCTTAAATAGGTCTCATATATAGGTAGATAGCTAGGAAAATAGGTAACTACTAAGTAAGTAGATGGTTTATACGAATGTAAGGGCTGTTTTTACTAGTTACCTACTAAGAATCTGCTTGTGTGGGTTGTTAGAAGGTAGGTAGAAAAGAAATGCAACTGAGCTAACCACCATGGTTAGCTGGGGAACTGGAACCCAACAGAAAACAGTTCCCTGACCACCTACCATCCATCCTTCACCGTGTGCTGGTGGGTGCTGGTTCACTGTGGCCCATTCTGTGGACCCATGTTCTCCTGTTTTTTTCAGGAATTTTACTGAGTAAAAGGGGTGTGCTTTCCCCCTTGGCACATGCAGTTCACTGCCAAGGTCATTAGAGTAGGTTCACATTTAGCAGTGTAAGAGGCCTCTTGTAGGTGTAAGGTCCCTCCAATCGCTTCTAGAACTGGGGAAGCATTATGCAAACTTTTAAGGCATCCTTCAAATATATATAAAGACCTTGTAAATCTCTTTTGTGTAGTTGGAGGCCGGCACATTCTTCAGTGTATCTTTTTGTCCACCAAGAGCAAGCATTTTGAAAAACGAAACACTGTCAGCAACTCCTATAGATTTTTCTTTTCCTGTCATACTTGGCGGACACCCACTGGATATCACAAGAGAAAATTCTGAGGGGTCTTTTGTAAAGCCCTTGGGCCTGGGGCTTTAGTTACCACTTTAGTGGATTCCTCTGTGTGAGCTTTGTGTTCCCGAGGGATATCTTGGGCTGTGTAGGAGGGTCCCAGTGGGGTTGTGGCGGAGAGGAGATTGTGGTTTTGGGTTTTCTAAATTTAAAATAATACAGTAATAGAAGAGTAGTAGTAATAGGACCATGGACTTTTCTTTTCTTTTGTTAGGGGTCTGGAGTCTGGACTAGCTAGTATCCCATTTTTTTGCCAGGGCACCCGGGGCTTAGGTACACCGTACTAGTGAAGGGAATACAATTTTGGCACTTGTTGCTTTTGTCAGAGCGTTTCATACTCAATTGCCAGAGTCGACTCGGAGGGAGGATAGGGGGGTGGTGCTGGCGGTTCATAGCTCCACCGATCTAAGGCTATAGCTATGAAAGCTATAAAGAGTGCTAGCACATGGGATTTCAAGCTGGTAGCTTGCCTCCACATTTTTCTGCAGAGGTTTTAGAGCATATGCGCAGACAGAGAATTCCCAGAGACACCGTGTGAGAGTGTGTGTTTTGAGCTCATGTTTTGCAAGCACCGACTTTCACCCAATTTCGAGGGGGGTGGGGGCGTTTTACTACTCCATATCATTTATCTGTATGTATGACTAAGAGGAGTCAAAGTTGTGTGTGTTTTTATTGTGCTCTCCTACTACTCTTGAGATTTTTGCAATACTATAATTAACTTATTGCATTCTAAAAACTAGGAGATATTCTTTATTATTATCATCATACAATAAGGGATCATTTACTTCCCCATGTCATATTGATATGCTTGCTAACCTTGGTTTTTTGAAGGAGTAACCCCAACTGAAATTGAAGTTAAGTCCTTAATATTGTCATAATTTTCTCTAAAATAATCATGAACACTAATGTTTAGAGAAAACATATAGAGAGAATTCTAAAATTTGGCTACATAATTTCACATTTCATTTGAATACTCACCTCAAGACAAACTTGATGAAAGAGTGTGAGTTTGGTGAAACCACACACAAAAACAACAGTAAGGCAGTCCACTCGGCATATAATTTTGAAGCCATTCACTCATTTTATCCTGAATGTACCCAAACCAAGTTATGTCAACAAATGTCAACCACAGCCAAATAATGTTGCATTTGGTTCAACCCAAGAGCAGAATTTCTAGGATCCATCAATAAATTTTTCCCACTTTCAATTGCTAGAAAGGGCAACCTAGGTCTGACACTCATTTACAATTGGATGGTAGGCAGTGGCTACCTCTGCAACTCTAGCACGTCTAACTAAGGTTTTGGCATTGTTAAACTGCATCAGGAGGAAAGAAGCTGAAATGTAACATTTCAAAGTCTTAAAAGAGCCAACTTGCAAATGGAGACACCTAGTAGCAGTACCCTTTATTCTGATGCCATTATGAAAAAGCTCTTTGAAGCAGTTGTGTAACCCAGAATTATGTCCTACCGTTTGTTTAGGGTTTATGGTGTGAATGGACATGTATCTGCCATGGTCTCACTGCCCAAAACTTTCTATTTGCTATTTCGTCTTTTATTGTTCACCAGAGTGCCTTGTGATTGTGATTTGCAAGTGCTTTTTCTGTGATGGCTTTGGTTTTATGGAGTGATCATTTTGGGATTAGTATGGTGGTGGTTTGTTTTTCTTGTGTGTGAATGCAAAGGATGCCAATGATGGAGCAAAGCTAAAAAAAGAATGGAAATAAAAAGCAACACCCAACAAAAGCTAAGACCCATCTTCCTTTTTGCTTTGTGTGTTTCAAAAAACTGAGGTTGTTTTTAATTATGTGTTATTGTTTCACTGCTGGGAGCAATGCTCAAATTTGCGTCCCTTAGGTCTGTGCACCTATCTCCACTATTTCCACTATAGGAGTGCAAGGTTCCTGTACCATCTCCAATTTATGTTAGCCGAATCAATGTTGTCTTTTATCATGGTTTTGTGGCAGTAGGATGGGATGTCTTATGAAATATGTGGCAATTGTGGGGATACTTGTTGGGGCAATAATTCTGACCTTTATTATTTCAAAGGGTGTTGTTATCAATGGTTTTTTCTCAACAAATTTTGTGATTTTATACCAAAAATTGCAATTTTAATATAAAATTTAATATAAATTCAACTAATTTTGCTAATGTTTTGAAAAAACAAATCTCAATATCAAAAAATTGTTTAAAAAACTGGTTCTTATATATTGTACAACCTATCTCTTAATTGCATTTTCATTACAACTGGATAAGTATCAATTTAAGAACATTCTATACAACAACTAATAGGCCTCTCTCTTTCCTGGATGAAGGAGAATGCATATAATATACATGTGGGATCAAAATTCTGTTAGTCATGTTGATGACAACACAGGGTGCAGAGCTAGAGGAGCTGCTCAACCTTTAGACTTTGGTGTCAAATGTGGAAATAACAAATTACCAATGTTGTGTGGGCATTAGAAATGTCATCAAACCCACAGTCAGTTCTCAACATGGGAATCAACATAACGAGGGTTTTGAAAAAAAATCAAAGAACTGGTTTTGGTATTAACCATACTTGAAAAACAATTAGTCAAATAACACTTTATAAATTATTGATTATTTTTCAGTTCTTTCATGAAAATCGTTGATTCTTTCATGTCTTGCTAACTTCAACCAGCATTTTATTCAGCAGAACAATTCCGCCAAAAAGAGAAAATTAAAAATAAAAAGGCAATGTTCTGACACGGTATTCCTATTTTTTTGAAATAAAATAAATTTTAAAAATTTCTCACCACACATTTAGACTCTGATTTAAGTTTGATAGCATTTTTTAACAAATTTCTTAATTGTTTAGACAGGTTCTAAAATTACTGTCACCATTTAATGCTGAATTTCTCTTGTGATGCTAGCCAATGATGTAACATCAGAGAATTGAAAAAAATACAGCTGGCTAGAACTGGGAAGATATATTTTTTATTTTATTTTAAAACCTAGAACTGGGGTTTTATTATTTTGAAATTATTAAAAAAACTAGAGTAAGGGTTCTTTGATCTTCAATCCTCAGAAAAATGGAACTGGTTACTGGAATCTTGAGGATGAATTAAATATACTGAAGGTTAAATGACTGTGAAAAAGATGAAACAAAGGCAACAGGTGTGGAACAAATGCCCATCCTATTTGTTAACAAGTTAAGGCAATTGGCAAAACTGTCAAAAAAATTAGAAGAAACATGCATGAGACCTTTTTTGCATGCCATGAGGTTCACAATACTTGGTAGGTTCAGGTCCAAGTTCACACTTTTTGTGGGTGAACATGTTCTAATTGGTAGATGGACAAATTAATAGGAAACAAACCTTGTAGTGTGAACCCTACAGCTTAAGGTTATGCCCTGGCACTATTGCATGCTAGAGCTGGTCTTCATTTGGAGGCAGGGCCTAAGAAAATTAGTTACTGAATTTTTTAAAATAGTTTTGCCAGTAATTGAAGCTACCATGACTGAGAAAATCTGCCCTTGTACTTTAGGTGGAGGAGGCTCTATTAGTCTTTGCAGCATTATTATCTTGAGAGGTCACCCATCCCAACTCTTTTCAGCCTAGGTAGCAATCCAACACTTTATTAGAAGCATGGGCTTGCACATTTTATCACATGGTAGTTGTGCTGCACTTTGTCAGTTACAGCAGTTCCACCCACACACCATATCTGGACCTCTACTACTCTTTGTCACATCCAACTAGTTTGTTAATTGTTTCCCAACCCCACCCATAAACATGAAAAAAGATATATATAGTTTTAGAGACTATTTGAGGCGAGTCGTTATGGCCACGAATCAGGAGTAGTCCTTTTTTTAACTGGGCCATTATGTGAGTCGGGTACCTTATTAGAGCATCTCCATCAAAGTACTCTATAGACATTTTCATATTAAATCTGAGTAGGAAGATGACATAAAAACTGATATTGTTATGTAGATTTGTCATTTATGATGAGATAATATTCAATCTTTTCAAATGAATATACTACTTTGAATTCACCAAGATTTTTTTATTAAAGCTGTAGTTTAGAGGTTTATGAGAGTGAGATAATATTAACCCTTTAGCTAAACTAATAGAGAAGAAAATTTTGCCACTAATGATGGACATATTCTTAGCCTTGTGACAACATATGAAGCTAGCTCATGTGCTTTCTTTTCAGACACAAGATGCTAAACAACTTCCATCCATGACCTCTTATTATAGATATATCTGAAGGATACACAACATCAGCAGTATATTGATTTTCTTCTCCAGCTACAGGCTCGATATCGCAGGTGCAATTAGCATATTCTATTAATCAACTTCATTATTTTATAATTCTCTTTTGTATTTTGGCAGTCCCAAATGAGATCCTCTTCACGTGGTCACTACGGCCCCTTATTCCATATTACCATGATCCATCACATAAACTAATAAATGGGTTTAAATGATATCAGGAAGTGTTAATGGTACCCTACCATCAAATGGGCACTTCTGAGACAGGTTCTATTTTATTATTAGTTTCAATTTCAACAGTGAGTAGGAAAGAGAGTTACGTACTTCTTTTCAAAATAATTGTACCTGACTATGAAGTAATTAGGCCATTCAAGTTTTCAATTTTCTTATTAGGAAAAGACATTGGGGTGTGTGCTTCATTGACATCAATATTCCAGCAATACTCATCCAAGTTAAATCTGCTGCCAACTCTTTGGACTAAGGATTTGTCTTTTTTTGACAAAGTGCAATTGTTTTAGATATAAAGTCTAAACTCATCTGATATAAGCTTTTCACTCATAAAGTCTTCACGCATCTGATCTAGCTTTCCAGGTAGTGATTGTCTGTGCATTTGGTGATGGCCCACCCTGCACTTGTGTGGTTGTCAGTATTGGAGAAGTGCTAGATGCACTTTACTTATTACATAATAGTCCAAGTTACTTGGCAGCAGATACTGTTTATACTTTTATACATCAATAAGGCCATCAATATTATTATTCAACAATTTATAATATATTATTTCACTGGAATTGGGACTAGCAACATTTGGCAATTTACTATTAACTAACTCTACATGACTAATGTTTCTTTTTTGAAATTTTCTCATAGAACATCATTAGTGAGTATCCCAAGAAAGATTTACCATTAATTGGGAACTGGTTTTCAAAATCTAGATTAAATCTGCCCTCAAATTTTGAAGACTCAATTGAAATGTGATCAAAATTTTCTCCAAGTGATATCTTTTGTCCAAAAGTGGGTGAACTTTTTACTTTGGGAATTTTCAAGAAGAGTATTCCAGTTTTTACTTTTCTTTTGTTGTCTGTTGCAAACAATTTGCCACAAAAGGAACAGTGTGTAACTTGACATGCCCTTGTTTTAATTTGTGGACAAATGATATGACAATTGCAATTCATGAGCAGGGCTTTCTTTTTAAACTTTCTAGTATTGAAATTTTGGCAAGTCTTTTTCAAAAATTAGCAAAATTAGTCAAATTTACACTACAAAAACAATACTTTCCCCAATTTTTGGCTCCAAGAATGACAAGATTTGTCAATAAAAGCACTTTGAATCATGATCCAGCAAGTAGCTATTTGCTTGTTGCAATGTCTCTGCCCTATCAGATGGCCTTTTGATACATATGAACACAAGTTGATTTTGCAAGAGACATGGTTCCTTAAGAGAACTGGCCCCCTTCTTGAGGAACCAGCATCAGTTCAAATAGGAAAACATTCCTGAAAATGTGGGACCAAATCAACTTTACTTGCATCATCAATATTTAGTATCTCCTTGAAAGGCAGAGCCAACAATACACATCAGGCGTTTCTTAATGGCAGAATTTTCACCAAAAAGTGAAATTAGAATTTGAAAACTATGAAAATGAAGTGATTGTTGGTGTGTCAATCACCAAAATTCTGAGAAAACTAATGAAAATCACCAGATTTACATACAAAAAATCACTAGAAAATTCTAGAAATCAACAGATTTAAGATCCTTTTAATCTCATATTTAGTTTATAGTTGATACCCAAATTTTGCCAAATATTCTTATGGATGATCACCATGTTGGCTGCATCACAAAATTGACAAAATAAACACTGATACACATGGCATCCTAGAACTTGCTTCCCTGGAAAACCCCTCTTGGTCAGATCCATGACATTATTGTCTTGGTGTGAAGAGATGCACATATAATGAGTACTAGCGTCTTTGGGTAGAGTAAGGCTGCGCAAGGCACATAGTCAAGTGCAAACCCACTTCTGGTAATGATCTCAACTAATGGCCTTACCCGACATAAAAGCCTGCCAAAATTGTGAAAAATTGGAAGATACCTCCAACAAACTGGAGATATCCCCATAAAATATAATTCCTGGCCATTTCTCTGAAGTCAAATTTCAGTGTAGAACATGCCATCCAAATGCAATTGACAACTCTTTACATTCAATTTTGTGATAGGCTGAAAGCACAATCAATTGAGCTAGTTAGTGTACTTTTGTGGGTTGAAGGAAAAGTATCACAAAATGTATTATTAAATTGTTAAACATGTAATTTGGTTGGTTAAAAGATTGAAATTAGTTCGGTTCTTGACTTTAGATGTCATGATTTTATTTTTTTAAACATATTAAATATTTAGTTAGCTTTAAAGTTAAATTATGCAATGCAAGTAGGTTGAAATTTATAAAAGTAGGTGCAAATAAAAGCAACATCTAAATCAAGATTTTAAAAAATCTAGCATTCAAGTATATGATACATTTTGTAAAAAAGTGTAATTTACAAATGTTCTAATTTACTTTTGCAATATTTTTTAGCACATTTACACAATTATATTCAAAATAATAATAATAATATTTTTTGATGCAATTGATTTTCAAACTTTAGGTTTACATTTTTATGAGATTAATAGGGGTAATATGTAGCATCTTGTATTATAATAGGAGTTTTTGAGCTAAGCTTTCATGCTTACATGTCAATGTTATATGATTTATATGTAAAAGACTACTTATATGCTCCCCATGATTGTGTTTTCACCTAATATATATGTAATTCTAAAAATTTTTAAAACTAACTATTCAAATTTATAGAACAAAACACATAATAAAAAAAATTCAAATTTATTTTTTTAAAGATAAATTTTTTTGAAAAAGAAAATCATTAATCATGATTATCTTGTTGAGAATTCAAGCTCAACTAGTTAGGTTTCATTAGTTACTGGAGTAGGAAAGTAATTAGGTTACTTTCACAAGGTTGAATTACTTTCGTTACTTATTTTAGTTTGGTTATTTGTGGTTTGGTCTTTTAGTTAAATACCTTGGTGTTGATGATTTGGCGCTATTTTCTTCATTACACAAGTTTGTGTATTTCATGTGACAAGAACCTTGGAGAATTCTTGATAATGTGTTTTGTGTTGTGAGCATTATGTTGTAGTTTCCTTTCAATAAAGATTTATGTTTGCACTTGAGTAAATCTCCTATTTGTTAACATATCTAGACAAGTTTGGAATTAATTTTGAACTCTAGTTGGTTAAAGAAAGTTATTGGTTTGGGGAAGAAGAAAAACACATAAGTAGAAAACCAAATCCACACAATTGTAGGCTTGATAAGAAGGAGCAGGAATTGATGGTTCATGATACTAGTATCTTTGGCAACATTTATCAAGGGACAAGTCTATTCATAGTTGGGGTACCACAAAAAAAAAAAAAGGACTTCATGATTTTCTTAGGGTCACTTTTTATAAATAATATATACATGAAAAAAAATTAAGTAAATAAATTTGAAAAATCCAAGATAAAATAAGTCGTGTGGTGGTGGTGATTTTTCACATGTGTACATAATATTTGGTTTATAAGCAAAAACATGTAAAATATCAAAATCAACTTTAAAAATCAACTAAACATTTTTGACACATTGATTATTTCTTGCACATGTGACTTGCATTTAAAGTTATAAATTTTTAAACTAATGAATATAAAAAATTAATCAAATGATTTCATAAAGGAATCATTTCCTTTAATAACCATTTGTGACGCGCTCCCAAGTCCCTTGCTAGACCCACTTGAGGGTCCAAGTATGTTAAAATGCGGAAAGTTGGGACTTTAGGGCCACTCTCGACTTCCAGCACTAAAAGGGGGTAGAAGGGCGTGCTAGAAGTCCCGGGATTAGACTAGGAAGAAGGACTAGATTATCAAGCTTGAATCTACATCCAAAAACCAACCACAAAAGGTTAGTTAGCATTTGGGAACACCTTTGGGTGTTGCGACAAGCCACAGGCACTTTGACACATAAGATTCACCACGGCCCGGACTCGGTGTCGCAACCCCACTTTGGCCAAGTGTGGGGGTGAAGCCCAACACTTGGAAAAGTTGGAGGTTGGGAGTCTTCCGGGACTCCCGAATGTTTAGAGCTCGACAGCAAGGGGCAAAACACCTCGCATTG
>Ga0209611_10008456_pt1 | contig 16070 bp, 11 predicted proteins | sample S1TSphgellanicum_3_FD_187693 | JGI IMG/M metagenome (GOLD analysis project Ga0209611, IMG submission 187693) | Host-associated microbial communities from peat moss isolated from Minnesota, USA - S1T2_Fc - Sphagnum magellanicum MG (SPAdes) (version 2) | ecosystem: Host-associated > Plants > Peat...
GGGGGGGGGGGGGGGGGGGGGAGAGGGTTGGGGATGTGTTGGAATTTTTATTGGTTCTCAATGGGTTCCTCAAGTTTCCAATGTGTTTCCCACCATGCTCCCAATAACACCTCACTTTGTCGTGTATGCTTTGGAAGGTTTAGGGTTTAGGGTACTTGTCCTCTTGGAAGGTATATAGACATACCAACATGGGGTCTTGTATGTTTGTAATGTTTGGAGCGAATACTTTTATAGGTGTTGGGTGGGGGGGGGAGACTCTAAAGTTTCAGAATTTTTTTCATGATGGGCCAATCAAAAAGACACCCATCATCACTAGGCAGGTTTTTTTTCTTTTTTTTTGGGGGGGGCGGGGTTGAACTTTGGGTGTGCCCACAACTAATCGATATGAATCACACACTATAGGAATCGCTACTAACAATTGAATAGCTACTCATGAGAGTGAAAAGAAGGGAAAAAAAAGGTGAGTAAGAGGAGGAAGAAGAATAAAGGGTGTCCTTGAAATAAGGGCATGGTTGGATTTTGCACCCAAATTTGACAAAAAGCTTGAAAATGAGAAAAAAAACTTTTAGGTTGTCATAATGCACGAGAGAGAGAGAGAGAGAGAGAAGGACTCAAGAACCAATAAAAGGTTTTAAAAAATGCACAAGCTGATGCTGTTGTGGGGTCTGTTGTTGTGTGGACAGCTTTTGGGTGGGTGGGTGTGTGTGTGTGTGGGTCTCCTCTCTTTTATGCTTCTATGCTTTGCTATTGCAGAGATGTGGGGTTCCAATTTGTATGAAGCAATTGGTGTATGTATCTATGTGTATGTGTGTGTGTGTGTTTTTTAATCTTTGCGTTTGGACCCAAGAAATCCTTTGTGAGAAAAGTAGGTCCAGACAAACAAATAGAGCAAAGAAAGAAAAGAAGATGGATTGGACCACCCGGAGAAGAAGGAAACTAAAGAGTTGAGCAAGAGAGTGAGAGAGAAGAGAGAGGAAGAGGTTGTTTCGGGGAATCCAACATCCACACCAATTTCAATGGCGAGAGAGAGAGAGAGCTCTCCATGTTTTAGTGCTTTTGCAAACACTAAAGGAGTGGAGCCATGATGCTAGCCATCACACTCTATGGCCTTGCCATTTTACATTTTAAAAGTATCTAAAGGTAAAAGAAGAATTATGAAAATCCAAATATTTTTCACCATGCAAAAATATAATCTTCTAAAAAAATTCTTTAAAAAGAAACCAAAATCCTTCAAGATATATAATAACTCTATTATAACTAATCTCAAGTTTCAACACAAGCCAATTTAATATCATCTTTCAAAAATCCTCATACAAAAATAAATAGACCTATTATTATTATTATTATTATTATTAGTATTATTATTACCTAGGGGCCAAAATCCCTTAAGCTATACTATACTCTATAATGAATCTAAACACAATATGCTTGCCTTGGTGGTAGGCAAGGTCAATAAAGGAAAAAGGAAGATGCTATGCATTTTGGCCCTTTGCAAAAGTTTTGCTTTTGCACAAGCTATAGTAAAGACACAAACAGTCTCATGCACTTACCTTTATTTACTTACTACTATGCTCTTGCTTCTTATTATATTCCCTTTATTTTCAAAGCCAACAAAGGGTGTGTCACACTATGGCCTTGCCATTTACATTAAAAAGTGGAGGAAATCGTTGTTGTATTCGTATCCAATTTTTCAAGTATTTTTAAAGGCAAAAGAAGAATTATGAAAACTCAAATATTTCACCATGCAAAAATACATTAATCTTCAAAAAAATCCTCTGAAACAAACCAAAATCCTTCAAGATCGTATTATAACTCTATTATAACTAATCTCAAGTTTCCTAATCTCAAGTTTCAACACAAGCCAATTTAATATCATCTTTCAAAAATCCTCATATAAAAATAAATAGACCTATTATTATTATTATTATTATTATTATTATTATTATTATTACCTAGGGGCCAAAATCCCTTAAGCTAGTATACTCTATAATGAATCTAAACACAACATCCTTGCCTTGGTAGGCAAAGGCCAACAAATAGTTGGAGTTGCAAGATTATAGAGCAAATTGCATGTATCTATCTTATGATGATGTGCACGTTTTTTTTTAATAAATAAGTCTCCCCAATGAAGTATAGGGGAGTGTTGGGTGGATATCGGATATCCGTTGGATAAGGATATTCACCTTTCTTTTATCCATCAGTTAAGGATATTACATTATTAAAATTATTTTTTAAATTTAGATATATTTGGTGGATATCACATTTTTCAAAATCAAATATCCTTCGTTTATTTATTAGTTGGATATCAGCAAATCTGGATATCAAAAATTCAAAAATTTGCTTGCAATTATGCTAGGTGCCAATCTTTTTTTTTTTTTGGGGAGCGAAAAATCTGCAAAAGGCAACCTCCTATTTTTAAAAGGGAATATTTTGCCATAATTTATTTTTTTCCTAAAATGCATTTGCAAAAGAAAATCACAAATTATTTTTCAAAGAAAGTATAGTCACAATAATAACTACTTTTAATTACAACTTTGAAGAGACCCCTGAAAATGTATCTTTGGAACAATCTACAATTGTCTACGGATTCTTGCCATCGTAGCTACATTAAGAAAATGAGAAAAAAACATAGCTAGATGTGAGCCTACAAACCTAGCCTAATTAATAACCTAATTTACTTCTAACTACTAACGCTAATATCTACCCTAGATATGATATTTAAGTCGAATATCAACATGAATATCATTAACAAAGTCATACATATGAAAACATGCACACAAATCCTCAAAAAATCCAAGTTCAAAACACACAAAACAATCATTTTTTTTTGTGCTCAAAAATCTTAAAGCACAAAATATCGAGAGTCATTCCATAGGGATAAACCTTCCCCAAACAAAAAAAAAAAAAGAAAAAAAAAATTGAACCATATGCACATCAAAAAATTGGGTTTTAATTACAAATAACAAACTTCAAAAAATTAATGTTTTACAACAAATACCTAACAAGCCATGTGAATTCATCAAAGGGATTCAAACGATTAGATCTGGCCCAAGTTCACAAGAATCAACACCCTAAAAACTCCCTCTAGCCATCCTTCAAATTGATCATGAATATGAAACATCGTCGTGATGACTTGTTTTATTTCTCATGCCTTAACCTTGGTTGCAACCTATGGGTAGAGTTGGAACATGTCCAAACTTTGGATTTGACACCTTTTCAAGAAAATGAATGTCTTAACATATTCATAAAGCTAATGAAACTGACATATCTTCAATTCATTTTTAATCATTTTTATTATGTAATTTTTCAAAAAATATATATAAACTTAGAACTTTTCAATGTATACACTTTAAAATAAGCTTGTAAAGATGTTTTTTTTAACCACATATTTAACATAAAGATTTGAAAATCTCTTGTTTTGCCAATTGTGGAAGTAGTTCACATAAGTATGTCTATTCTATTCCTTGTGAGATTTGAGTGTTTTGTTCTATTTACTTTGATGTACTAGAAAACCATGGATGTTTAAATCTATTTGGTACAATCCAAAATGCTTGTTAAATCAACTTTCTAGTCATTATCTGGTAGGATAAATTTACATGAAGAGCTATTTCCGTGGCCTTAACCTCTAATTATGTAACCTTGCTTTTTATCCTTTCATTCAATTTTTATATTTTAGGAGAGTGCATTGTCTTTGTCCATTATCTATTTTCATTCCACCTCTATTTGAGTTTTTTTTTTAATTTTATATCCTCACATATATCAAGTATGCAAAGTTGTGCTTATGTTAGGTTTTAGGATTTATATGTTTAAGCATGTTAACCATAATAGCCAAAATATTATACTCTTAACTAAACACCCCCATGGACAAGTATGTTCTTAACTTAATCAATTAAATTGTTGCACATCAATTAATGCAATATTTGATAACTTGAAGTCATCTATGTACAACAATATATTTTGAAGGTCATATCACCTAAGAATGCAACTTAAAACATTCAATTCTAGTTCATTTATGTGAAAATACTTGTGAGATTTTTAGTGTCAATTTGTGCATCAATTTATTCAAATCTTTTGATGTTTTTGCATATGTTCATAGTTGGAACAATTGCAATAATAGTTACCATGAAAACAACTCTTGGTCAAGGAATGATGAGTTTTTTTCAAATCATTTGCATATCTTTCATTTATATTGTGATCCAACTCAAGACCAATTCAAAAGCAATCTAACCAAAATACATGGTATTTTATCAAACCTTGACACACATGCCATCATAAGGACAATTTTTTTCAAGACAATTGCACCCTACAAAAGCTTGTTCAATTAATAACCTTTTGTGTTGAAGTTTGCCACTTCTATTGTAAGAGTTGAGTTTAAGCTTGTGTTTATTTGCTCAAATATTCAACCTTGTTTTGGGTCTGTTCAACTCATTGTATTGTGTTTTTCTTGTGTGTCAACTCTTCCTATTGTTTATTTGAGGTAAATAGAAAAGATCTAGCAAATTCTCACATCCCATGCGAGAGTCCTTTCTTTCCATTACATGAAATGAACTTTTTTGCAAACACCAATGATCATCAAGGTGTTGCAAATTTCCCAATAGAGAATTTGGATAACCTTAATGTGGTCAATGGTGCCCTTAAGCATTACTTGACCAATTAGTCGTAGTGAAAGTGGGATCCCATGGTTTTCGCATAGCACCCAAGTAATGGTGGTTCCAATGAAATTGGGGATGGGGACCACAAGGATTAGACTAGTGCAAGTAGGTTTTTGCAATCTTTCATGGTGTTTGTTAACATTAGTCTTGGTACACCAAAAGAAAGAAAATATCCATTGTTTTTCTTTTCAAAAGTCCCTCCCAAGATTGAACAAATATGGCTATTTATTTTGAGTCACATCTTCACATTCACTTTATAATGTTTACAACATGTAGGTTTTTAATAACATTGTACTAATGATATTCACTGAACAATGTGAAGAATGAGCAAATTACAATTCAACTTTTAAAAATACGAAAATGTGAGGAAGCCATGAATGGTTTCCACATAACATCACAATGGCTCTTCTTTCACTATCAAATTTTGTTTCATAAAATTGTGAGGTGTAGATGATTTACATTGTGCGATGCATTAAGTTATTATTTTTGCACTAGTTTCCTTTTAATTTACAAATGTTTGTTCTTGAATGTCCTTTGTAAACCAAATACCAAGCCTTAAGGCTTATAATATCATTTCATTCGGGCTTCCAACCATTTATCTCATAATGTTTTAGGAATTTCCAACCTAACAAGTTTACAAAACTATGGAACTTTAGATGCCTTGGGTGTAATCATTCCTCCAACATGACACCTTCACAACTCTTTTGGGTTATTTGGAATTTTAAGGCTTGTGATTATTAGTGGAGGACTCCATGGAGAGTGTAAATTTTGTTTGATCAATGGTGTTGTGACCCATATTTTGCATTTTACATGAAGATCATGTGATCAAGTAAAGGATGCAATAGTCAAAATGTAACATAAACTTGTCCATTAAAGAGCTATTTATCATAGTCAAAATATTATTCATGAATGCTTGTGTTATTTTAACAATTCAATTGAATACAAATTTTAACAAACCAAAGGATTTTGGCAAGTGAATGATGGCCATGTTGCACCTCACATAGGGTTCAACCTTGGGGTTCAAACCTACTTAATATATAGTTGAGGACATTCTTGTGGGCCATTTGGCATTTGGTGACGTTATACACTTTCTTGGTGCATAGATTCCAATGTGCACATGAAAGGCTGATCTGAACGTAGCCAAACATTACCACCATTAGGTCACAAAATGTGTGAGCATCATTTAAAGACTCATACTATTATAGATATTTGATCAAACCCTATGTTTTTGTGATCCAATACTATCATGAATTTCAACTTAATTGCATAAGTATTTGAATCATAAAAGGCTCATTTCTTACTTTTTCTTTTGTTGTTGTGAAGAGATTTCATTTCTTACGTGAATTTGATGAAAGCAAAAGAAGTTGTTGGAAGTGCCTTATAAACCATAATGGTGGGTTGGAAGCATGTTGAACCAAAACAATTGAATCACTATGTTAAGAAACCCTTATTTCTAGTCCAACATGGTTTTAACCTAGGATGAATAATGTTTGGAATTTTAAGAGTAATAACTATTTTGCATAATGAAATAATTGAATGGTCTATTTCCCCTACATCTAGACCATGTTTATAAATTGTGTTGAATTGTTTTAAACAATAGTGAATCATCAACTATTCAATGAACTTAGCTCATGAAATTCCATGTAATCAATCATGAACATTCCAAATAGAAATACCAAAGATGAAATAAAAAGACTAAAGACTCAAGTTTTGATAGAAAAACAAAGTTTTTGCTCTTTCCAAGTTTAATAGAAAAACAAAGTCTTGAGTGATGAAGCTAGATATGGGCTTTCCAATAAATTATAAACATACATGTTGAAGGCCAATATTCATGCATAGAATCAAATGGTTTCCAAGGTTAAGCTACATTCTAGTCCAACCATGTTAATAAGAGCCATTTAAAGCATAATTGATTTTTTTGGGACATGTTTAGAAGTTTCATAAACTAAGTTAATGTTGAGAATGTGTGTTGTATTTATGTAACATTGTTTTTAATATATCAATTTAACACTTGGATAAGTTTGTTTAAGTAATCCAACAAATATTAAATAAATTTCAACACTTTTTAAATCCCATAACCAATATTTTCTAGCATAATGAAAAACATTGTTTAACCACCATTATTTAACACTATTTCAAGACTTTTTTGACCAATCTTGTGCTATCACATTAGCTTGTCAAAACTGCTCAAAAATTGCCTTGGGAGGCACCAATGGCTCCTTTGATTGTGTTTGCACACATTCACCAACTACGAATTAACAATTATCCACTAGGATGGGTAATTATTGATCCACAATTTTAGTGGATAGCTCTTGGGTAACTAGTTCACACTTGAGCCGATGGTACACCATACACTAATATTATGTGACAATGTGAATGATTAATGTACATACTATGAAACCATCCTGATACACCCAAGAACATTCGAAAGCTTGGCAAGTCAAGGCAAGGCAAGGCAACATCATTTTGTTAGGTGGTAATGAGTTCATCTAGGGCCTATATCAAAGCACAACTGATTTTCGCACCCTCAACTCATGTTAAAAGTGGTCACTAAAGACACAAATAGTGGAGCCTCCAAAATGGTTGCTTGTCCCACCTAAGAAAAGTGCCAAATTATGACCCCAAATCCAAACCATGCACTTCATGTCGTGTTGTTGGTATCTTTGTAAGCTATCGATTATTGAACCATTCTTTCAATGAAAATTAAATAAAGTCTAAACTGAAAACTGTATTGGAATTTGGGTGTGCTTTTGGTGTTGTTGGGAAGTCTTTGTGAGTGAGATTTAATAAAGTTTATTTCACAATTTTTGGAGCTAAGGTGTGGAAGATATTGATTTTCATGTTGATTTTGTTGCTGGAAATTCAAACAAATTGCAAAAAATGGGTTTGGAAGAAAAAATCGGTTGAGCCCTCAATGTGTTCACATTGCCGAATTCTTTTTTAAAACCATTTTTGAAAATGTAAAAAATAAAGAATGTGTTCATGCTTGGGCTAATGGCACAGGCTACACTAGTGAACATGAAAAAATGAAGGCACAATAGGGTTATTAGTAAAGTCTGGCGCTTAGGGGGGGGCGAGAATAACCAGTTTCGACATATTATTAGGCCATCAACTGCTTAACTGGGAATGAAAATTTTACAAAACGAAATAACTGAGACCCAAACTAGTTTTTTCACCAATTTCGGTGGTAACCTGAGTTCCATCCTGTCTTTCCATTTTCCTGAGCTCCCCCATTGCTGCTACATATATTTTGACTGTTCCCACCTGTCCAAGCACTATAATTGCTCTCGAACCTTGTGCATTAAATGCTGAGTTTCAACATTTCATACTGAGATTTAATAAAATTTCATTACTTTGCGGATACCATTACTGAAAGAGGGGATAGGGGGTGAAAGCAAGCCGAAAGACAGACAGGGTGAAGACAGGGCAACTTTACTTTACTTTACAGATAACTCTAATTTAAGGTAAGAGACCCAAGGATCCACTTACTTATATGAAATCCTCAATAGAAATAAGTTGGAGTTTAGAGTAATCTCCAGAAAAGCAAGAGCAAAAAGAAATTGGTGGGATCCATTAGAGTGGTCATTATGATGATGATGGTAATACCAAGGAGAATAATGTGTCCCTACTCAAAAGATATGTGAACACGAGAACTATGCTTGAATAATAAAATGCTCTTCTTGATTGAAAGTTTTTTTTGGGGACTCTCAACATAAACCCTAGTACCTTGGCTAGGGTTCAGCATCAAGGTGCTTAAAAAATAATTAATTAGTTTTTGGTCTGAAATGATAATAATAATTTACAATTTGGCAATTGAAGCTATTTATTTTGTGCTTGAAGATCTTGATTCTGATTTTTTGGCATGGCATGGCATGCACTTTAATTTTCAAAATTTTTTTTTTGGCAATTCCAAAAAATTAATTATTAATTTGTGGCTAACCAGATTAGGTACTAGGGTAGTAGTAGTACATACCTTCCATGCACAAAGCTCATATCCCCAAGTAAAGAATTTTGACAGACTCTCTTACTTACAAGCGACAAGCCAGGCATCAAAACAACAACAGAAAAAATCATTTTTTTCCCCCTAATTTCTTTTTAAATGCCCAAAATCACATTTTTTTTGTGTTCTCTATATACAGTTTGTACATTTCCCTTCTAATTTCCTCAATTTTTATTTTTTTTACAATACCCAAAATCACATTTTTTGTGTTCTCTATATAGTTTGTATATTTTCCCCCCTAATTTCCTCAAATGTTTTTTTAAAAAATGCCCAAAAATCACATTCTTTTGTGTTATCTATATAGTTTGTACAATTTGCACCCTAATTTCCCCAATTGTTTTACAATGCCCAAAATCAAAGAGGGGGAAATTATAGATTTCAAGGGAAAACCATATAGATTTCAAGGGGAAAAAATTCTGAAAATGTCATATTTAGACCATTAGGTTCCAGCAGGTTGCCAGAATATACCAGGATTCTTAAAATTTTCTATTTTCCTAGCTGACAATATAGCCAAATTTGGCTAATTCCCCTCATGGATGATCCCTATTGTGGTTACATCACAAAATTGTCAAATATAAATATAAATAAATAAATAAATAAATTATTTTTATTAATTTTTTTAAATGAAAATTAATTAAATTTATAAAAATAATTTTTAATTAATCAAAAAAATTAAAATGATTTAAAAACTATTATTAAAAAAAAAGAAAAAAAAGAAACCCAACCTAGTGTGGATTCCTCTAAGCTTTTTTGTTTGTTGAGAGGAGGGTGGGTATGACAAAATTCCATGGCACCTTATCATGGAGTAGAATCTGTCAAAAGCTCCCTTCCTCGCCCTCTCCCTCCATGCTACCTTATTGTGCATGCTGGCTGGCTGGCTGGTTGGTTGGTTGGTTAGTTGGTTGGTTGGTTGCTAGGTTTGTTGCCACTGTAACTCCCAAAACAAAGAACAAGCTATGTCAGAACAAAACAATTACTTAGTTGTAAAGCAGATATGGAGCATATTCTGCTCTTGAATTGTGGGGATACTACATTCTACTACTCAGGTAGAAAACAAAGGTTTTTGTTAGTGCAGGAATAAGGTGGGTGCATATGCAAACTGTAGAAGGAAACCGAAAAAAAAGGTGATGTTCTATTCCTCCCCCACCATGATGCAAAAACAATGTACTTTGGAGTATGTATAAGTGCCAGCAATGTCAGCCCACAAAAAAAAAATTCCAAATCAGTGTGTTTACTAAAGAATCAAGTCAGGCAGAGAGACCGACGATTGTGTTGGAAAGTGTGAACCACTTCCAAATCTTGACAACAACTCAAATCTTGATGAATCGGATACATGAGTTCCAATTTCATTAGAAGCTCAGACCAAATTAGTCCCCAAAAACTTAAAATCCAAATCAGTGTGTTGGGTGAAGAATTGGAAGTGCAGAGAGATGGAAAATGTGTGTGAAAGTGTGAACCTGTTTCCAATCACAACTCAAAATTTTGTTGAATCTACATAACTCCCAATTTCATTGAAAGCTCACACCAAATAGTCTGAAAAAAAATTCCAAATCAGTTCATTTACGAAAAGAATCAAGTCACACAGTGAGCTGGAAATTGTGTGCCCAAGTGCAATCCCATTTCCAATTTTGATGAATCTCCGCAATTCCCAATTTCATGGCAAGCTCAAACCAAATACCTCTTTTTTTCCATTCAATACTTTGTTCTTTGCAACAATTTGTAAATAAATCAGCAGGAGTAGTCAGGTAGAATGGGGTACATACATAAATCCTTCATTTGGATATCCACTTGCCACTTGCTGCACATACATATATTATGTCTGGAATCAGAAGCACAAGATTTCACATTTTTGTATGCAAAAAGGCTAAATTGATCTAATCGTGAAAAAAGCTGCTACTCCCAACCCTAAAAAAATTTGAGACTTTTGGGGTGTACAGGATTGCTTCACAGTTGCTTCAAAGTCAGCCAACTAATAGCTACTAATTCCTTGATCTTCGTGGAATACCTTTATAAGAACATTGTACTCTCTCAAGAGAATCTAAAATGATGTTGGGACATTCTTCAATGTCCAGATCAGTTTGCAGATCTATAAGATTGCACATCCATGAGGAGACCCCTCAATAACACTTTTGCTTACCTCATGCCTCTGCCATTACTCTGCCACTGACTTCATCAGCTTGTGACAACAATAGGTGGAAATAAGTACACATACTACATGCTCAAAATTTTGGGCAACAATTATGGAATCTGGAGTTTCTGGCACATTTGCAAAAGCAAAGAGAAAACTCAGTAGTGCTTGTTGGCATAGCTAACACCAAAATACACTAGTATCCTCATTCAAGCTAGAATAAAGCTTGTGAGGGTAATAAAGCTTGATTTCATTTCAATTTGCCACTGTACAAACAAAGGATCTACAGTAAGGTGTATGAGGTCTTACATAGAGGGTTGAGAGCAGGGCCTCCTGGACCCTGACTATAATTCTTCAACCACACCATAGTTCTTGATGTATCCATTCCCCCTCATTGCATTTTCCTCTCCAAGCTCTTGAGCCCCTCTTTGGCGCCCACCACACTGCAATTGCTTACACCCTGCCATACATTAATGCATGTGAAGTGAGACTCATGTTAAAGAAATGTTGACTGGTAGCATTTGTAACAAAAAATATCTGTTTCTTGTGCATTGCAACAGATCCTGCTACATCTTGAGTTCACTCAGTTCCAGCGGGCTAATCACTTCAGGCCAAAAGCTTTGGGGAAGATTTCAAAACTTCTAAACATTTTAATACATTTTAGATAGCCAGTGCAGAATGCTGCAGAAAGATGAACAGCACCTGACCAGTGCCGCACCCAAGAGAGAACTCAGTCCCTCAAACAAAACAAATGGAAGAATCTGCTACAATATACACTGGCTGCCAAATCATAAGCTTTGAAATGTGTCTTACCTGGTGAGTTGTGGCAAAGTGAAGGTCTTGACATCCAAATATGCAGGCATCATCTGGTCTTGTGCTCATAATACATCTTATTTGCTTGCTTTCCACTTGGATAAAACTTCAACATTGGACTGCAAATTGGATTACACAAACCCTTTGACACCTAATACTTGGCATTGGGAATCACAGAAATATTATTGGCAGTAAGCACTAGCTCTGTTACTGACCAGCAACAGAGTCCGTTCTGAACAATACCTTAGAACAAGATCATGACAGCAGGAAGGGAGGTTTGGCCAAATTCAAAACTGTAATGCAGTAAATGAAATATGTGAACAGATCAAGACTGGGTGAACATCAGAAGTATGTCATCTGAAAGACCAAATGCAAAAAACCAGTCAGAAAGAAGTCCAGAGGTCACTATTTCTATGCTCTGTTGCCATCAAAACCCAAGGAGCAAATTGGGTCTGAAAAACAGACACTCACTACAAATCCTTGCCTCAGAACATTTTACCCAGAGTCAGAAGCTGTATACATGCAATTCAAGCCACAAACTCAGAACACCATTGGTGATGCAGCTCTATCAAACATAAACCAGTCCCTATCTCAAGGTTTTTCTTTCAACAGTCAGAATCAGCTACCCACTTCATTGTGACAGAAACCCTAGAGATGCATAGCTGATGAACACAAGTGAGATCCAGCACCACTTCCAAGCCAAGGCATAAAGATCACAAGCAGTAACAAATGCATAGACAACAAAACCAATTGCAATTTCAGTAAGATAAACATTCCAGTTAGAGCTCTTAAAGTACAACAGAATCAAAAAACTTTTTTTTTGTAGCTGATAGACATTTGCAATGTCCTGAAAGACAGGGATGATGGCAATGGGCATTGCACACATATGAAAAGGAAAGAGGGAGAGGGTGCAGGACCCTAAACCCTAAACCCTAAATCATTTAGCAGAATTTTGATTGATAAGAAGTCAACCTTAAAACAAAGAGGCATCAAATCAACTCAGCTGCAATTCTAAAACTGACGAAGGGTAGTTTCAACTTCTGCTGATTTTCAATAGACAAGAAGAACAGAGAGGGTTTGTATGGGAATTTGGAAGCTATACTACTTTGACATTATTTCTAAACAGACTTGATGTACTGACAAAGAAGTCGCAAAGCATTGACCACTTATAGAGTCAAGAAATAGCTGTCGGATACCATCTATCATCATGAAAAGGAAACAGGGAGAAGATGCCTTGAGGAAAATGCAGGTCGCTAAAGAAAGAGAATCTGTTTAAGGTCATCCTTCCAGTACATGGGCCGCCCACAAATCACCTTAATCATCAGCAGTCCTTACTAGAACTGCTTCTAAAAATCTCTGAAACGACTCTACCACTGTCTGCAACCTCAGCTGCAATGTTGAATTCAAACACCAAGATCCTTTCAATTCCTTACAAAAAGAAACCTAAGATTTAGGCAGTAAGAATGACAGCACCGCCAGCTTCCTTGATCTTCTTCTCAGCAAGCTTGGAGAAAAACTTAGCCTTGACAACCATCGCTTGTCCCGGTAGTTCACCCTTCCCGAGTACCTTGAAGAAGCCGTGCTGCGTCACGTCTAACAAAGGCGCCGACTTCTCGCCGTCAGCCTTCTCCTTCACAGTTTCCGGAACCAATGACCACAGCTTGTCCACGTTCACCACAGGGCAATGATACTTGTTCATGCTCTTGTGGAAGTACCTCATGCCAACTTTCCCGAAGTAACCCGGATGGTACTTGTCGAACAAAATCCTGTGATGGTGCATACCTCCCGCGTTTCCCCTTCCTCCTGGATGCTTCCGGTGCTTCCCCACACGACCATGGCCAGCCGATACATGGCCTCTTTTCTTCCGGTTCTTCTTCAGCCGCGTCGTCATGGCTGGTCACAACAGCCGGCACGGCAAACGAGGAGTTACGCAAACGCAAAACACGTTACTCGCAAATAACACAAAGCGCAGTCCCATTTGTGAGCGCCAAACCCTAAAAAATGTTTTTCATCCAAACCCTAAAACTGTTTTTTTTCGTCCTGCCCACATCCATGGGGTGGTCGACTTTTTGGTGCATCTGAACCGTCCGAAATTTCCAGAGATTGTTTTTGTCCTGCAGGAATCATGAGGGGAAATTGGGGAATTGTTTTAGTAAATAATTGATCTTCCTAATTTAAAAAATAAATAATTTCATTTCTTAATTTTGATAGACTGTAGGACAACCAAATTCCTTTTGAAATTTTTAAAAAAAAGGATCTATAATTTTAAATTGGAGGTTTTGAGATTTTACTAACTTCAATTAATGAAATCATTTTTTAAAAATTTATTTTGACTAAATATGATAAAAAGAAAAAGAAAAATCTGAACCATCTGATGTTTCCAGAGTTTGTGTTCTTTAATCCAAGATGGGAATGAATTGTTTTAATAATTAATTTCTATTCCTTTTCTTTTCTTAAATTTTATATGATCACCAACTCCTTTTCAAAAGAAAACAGAATTTTAATTTTTAATTGGAGATTTTGAAATTTTATTAACTTCAATTAATGAGTTTTTTTTTTTTTTTACAAATTTATTTCAATTAGAAGTTGTTTCATATGACAAAAGAGAAGAAAAATTTGTATACTATTAATTTGGGCAATTCTCACTTTTTCATGAGAATTGTTGGTTCTAGTCATTAACCTAGTTTCAAAGAACTAAAAATGGTTTTTTAATTTTTTAAAAAAATTCTTAAAAAATTGGTTAAGGTTTCAAGAATTTGGAAAACAAACCCCCTATTGTTTCCACATTGCCAATTTTCACAACTTAGTTATAAAAAAATTAAAAAAAGATATTTTTCTTGTAATTCAAAAAATTGAAAATAATCAATATTTATTTATTTATTTATTTATTTATTTATTTTTTTAAAGGAAAAAAAAATCAAGTTTCTTTTCCAAACTTTCACATGTTCATAATTTTTTTCTTTTCAAATTCACCTTCAAGTTTTTGCAATTCCTCTTCTAAGTTTACATTTGTCTATGAATATTATTAAATTAAAAGATGTTTTGCAACCAACTTTTGAATCATTAAAGCCAATTCTTGCTAACAAATATTAACTTTTAAATTTTCTTTAATTATAACTGACATCTCATAAAATTGATGAATATACTGGTTTAAAAAAAGATTTTTTCAATTTATATTTGCAATCTCAAAATGCCTAATATTTTATGAGCAAGAAAACTCATTATAAGGAACATAGATTTAAGTTTTTGCCACCATTGCAAAGGATGTTTTATTTCCTCTACATGTAGTTGGTATTTTTTAAATATCAATAATTCTATGATGATTAGTTCCTTGGTTGGTTCATTTGTGCTAACAGTCGTTTCAAAGATATTTCAATTGTAATCTACTATGACCCCTTCCTTTACTAAAACACTTTCATTATTTGTTAATTATGGATGCAATTGATGATAACATTTCACAAGCATAAAATATACAATAAACCCCCTTTATAATCACACACTTAGTGACCACTTTTTTTTTGGCATTAATGAATTATGATTTAAAGGTGTATAGTCACATTCCATATAAACCCTTACAAGATTGTGACTATAGGCAAAAAAAACCTTACAAAACAACTATTTTATGCTAAAGTAAAGGCATCAACTGTTTAAATTTCCTACATGGGTTATTTTAAGCTCTACTATGCATTATTAGACTTGAAGAAGGTTGTGATTTTTGCACGTTTTAATGTGATGATTTACATTGAATTTGAATTCTTTAATTGTAGCTTGTGTATCTTGTCAACTAGATTTTTTTAATTAAGATTTTATGTTTTCTTAGCAAGTTCACATATCTCTTGCTTGTCTGCACTAGAAAGTTCTTTTTTCTTTTTTCTTCAATTGGATTCATTGTTGTTAATTTGCACAACTTGAACACAAAGCAACACTAGAATTGCCAAAAGGAATTACAATTTACAAAACACTAATATTTGTCCTAGATTTCCCCCATTATAGTCACATTTACTAAGAAAGTTTTGTAAATATTTTGTGCTACTAACAAGTGTGATAGTGACTTTAAAGAATGGTGTTTCTTACTAAAATGGATGGTTACCAAAAACTATGACATAAACAAGAATGTGACTAAAATGGGTGTGATTATAAAGGGGGTTTACTGTAATGATTTTATGGCATATTCCTCAATAATAGAAATACTATGTTCATGATCAATGAATAAAAATACCAAACAAAAACTTTTAAATCTTGGATCTGACATTAAGGAAAACATGTTGTGAGCTTTTCTTTTTTTTTTCTTTTTTTTGAATGAAAGGAATAATTTAGCACACCATACACTTGTTTTTTGATGTTAGATGCAAGCAAAAACAATTCAAGGGCAATTCTATAATCATCATCCATAAGATTGTTTAAGGTTGGTGAAATTTCAACTTTGTCCCTCATCTTCAAACTTATTGATATGGCAGAATTTAAAACATCACTAAGT
>Ga0209611_10008460_pt1 | contig 16067 bp, 19 predicted proteins | sample S1TSphgellanicum_3_FD_187693 | JGI IMG/M metagenome (GOLD analysis project Ga0209611, IMG submission 187693) | Host-associated microbial communities from peat moss isolated from Minnesota, USA - S1T2_Fc - Sphagnum magellanicum MG (SPAdes) (version 2) | ecosystem: Host-associated > Plants > Peat...
GACGAAACGCTGCGCGCCCAACTCGGGCGTCTCGGTGAAACGGAATTTGAACTCGGCACGCTGGAGAACAAGCTCGAGGGCCATGTGATTGTTCCCGTCAGCGAACTGAACCGGCTGCGCCGGGAATTGGTTCAGCAGGTAGCCGCCGCGGGCTCCGCGGCGGTCGGAGCGAAGACGCCGCGTACCGAGCCCGCCGCCCAGCGTGCGGCGGCTACCGTTGTCCCGCGTCGCCTCGCTTCGCTGGCCGCGCAACGTGCCGCCACTCCCAAAATCGAGAAGCCCCTGCTCACCGTCCTTTGCCGCAGCCTCGAGCAAATCGACGTCGCGCTTCGCCTCGGCCTCACGGAAATCTACGCCGACTTCGAGGACATCCGCCGCTACAAGGACGCCGTCGAACTCGTCCGCTCGCGCGGCAGCGACGGAAAGATCCTGCTCGCTACGCCGCGCATCCAGAAGGCCGGCGAGCAGGGCTTCTTCAAGCTCATCGAAAATGCGCAGCCCGACGGCGTGCTTATCCGCAATCTCGGCGCGATGGATTATTTCCGCGCTTCTACGTTGCGCCGCGTCGGCGATTTCTCGCTCAACGTCGCCAATCCCCTCACCGCTGAGTTGCTCATGGCGGAGAAGCTCGAGCGCCTGACCGTCTCCTACGATCTCAACGCCGGGCAGGTGCTCGATCTCTTGCGCGCCGCGCCGCCCGCGTGGTTCGAGATCACGCTGCACCAGCACATCCCGATGTTCCACATGGAGCACTGCGTCTTCGCCGCGTTTCTCTCCGACGGCACCGACTACACCAATTGCGGCCGTCCCTGCGACACACACCGCGTCGAGCTGCGCGACCGCGTCGGCCTGAATCATCCGCTCAAGGCCGACGTCGGTTGCCGCAACACGCTCTTTCACGCGCAGGCCCAATCCGGCGCCGCCTTCTTCGACTCCTTCGCGCGCGAACATCCCGCCGCCTTCCGCGTCGAGCTTCTGCTCGAGGACGCCGCCGACTCGGAGCGCACCCTGCGCGGCTACCAGCGCCTCCTCGCCGGCGAAATCACCGGCCCCGCCCTCATCCGCGAGCTCAATCTCCGCAGCCAGCTCGGCGTGACGACAGGGACGCTGGCGATTAGTTAGGGTCAGGCCGGAGGCTGACCCTCCCGTTAAGAACGCGGACTAAACGCCGACTTCGCGGCGAGCTGCTCCCAAAGCGTGCGCTCAGAATCGCTGACAGTTTCCGGCACTTCGACGGTGACGACGGCGTAGAGATCGCCGCGCTGGCCTTTCTCCGTGGGCAGGCCGAGGCCGCGCAGGCGCATTTTGGCGCCGGCCTGCGTGCCGGGCTTGATGGTGAGATTGGCGGAGCCATCGAGCGTCTTGATCGCCACCTTTTTGCCGAGGACCGCTTCCCATGGTGCGAGCTGGAGATCGTAAAAGAGATCGGAGCCTTCAACAGTAAAGTCGGGATGCTTCGCCAGCACCACGTTCAGGTAGAGATCGCCGGCCGGCGCGCCGCCGTGGCCGGGACTGCCCTGCCCGGCGAGACGGATGCGCTTGCCCGCGCGCACGCCGGCGGGAATCTTCACGTTATAGTTGTCGGTGCGCTCGCGCCCGTGTTCGTCGACGCGGCGAACGGTGATGGGCCGCTTGCCGCCGCGCAGCGCTTCCTCGAGCGTCACCAGCAAATCCGCCTCAGCATCCTGGCCGCGGATGGAGAAATCCTCCTCTTCCTCTTGCTGAAAAGGCGTCCCGCGCCGGAACCTTGCGCCCTGCCCCTGCGCGCCGCCGAAAAAGGCCTCGAAGAAATCGCTGAAGCCGGTGCCGGAGAATTCGAACGGCGAAGGTCCCGGCCGCGAACCGGCCCGCCGCTGGTAAAAGCCCTCGGGCGGTGATTGGTACTGCGGCCCCTTGTCCCAGTTGGCGCCGAGTTGGTCGTACTTCGCGCGCTTCTCGGGATCGCTCAGGACCTCGTAGGCCTCGTTGATTTCCTTGAATTTGATCTCGCCGGCCTTCTTGTCCTTGGCGACGTCGGGGTGATGAATGCGCGCCAGTTTGCGGAACGCTTTCTTGATTTCGTCCGCCGTGGCCGTGCGCGGCACACCGAGAACTTCGTAATAATCCCTGAACTGGAGCGGCATGAGGTGGCGAGAGTATCAGCAAAGCCGCGAAAAAGTCAGCGCTGCTTTTTCGAGACGTGCTGATAGCCGTGCAGGCCTTCCTCGATCAACTTCTCGGCGTTGCCCTCCTCATCGTTGAAGATCGGCTCGACCCGGTGCCCGGAGCTGGAGGCCTCTTCCTCGCGCCCGGCTACGGCGAACTGGTCCTCCGCGAGGATCTCCTCATCGGAAACGACTTCCGCGACGGGGGCCACCTGGTCCACGGGTTTCTTCGTGTGAGAGACTTTGGACTTTTGGGATTTGGATGTTTTCATGGAGAAGTTTTTCCGACCTCAACTTAGAACGCGAATCCGGGATGCGCAAATGGACGGCCTGAATTCGCGGCGAAGATGGTGGCGGTTTGCCGACGCCTTTGCTAGACTTGCACCTCCTATGTCCAACGTCATCGCCGGGCCCGCTTTTGTGGTCCAGAACAACATCGACACCGACCAGATCATTCCCGCGCAGTATCTCACGCTCGTGCCGACGATTCCCGACGAGTACGAGAAGCTCGGCGCCTACGCGCTCATTGGACTGCCGGAGTCGCTTTATACCACGCGCTACGTCGCAGAGGGCGAGACGAAGACGAAGTATCCGATCGTGATCGGCGGACGCAATTTCGGCTGCGGTTCCTCACGCGAGCATGCGCCCATCGCGCTCGGCGCGGCGGGCTGCAAGGTGGTCGTCGCGGAAAGCTTCGCGCGCATTTTCTTCCGCAACTGCGTGGCGACCGGCGAGCTTTATCCGTACGACAGCACCACGCCGCTCTCGAGCGAAATCAAGACGGGCGACTACGTCGAGGTCGATTTCGACAAGGACGAGCTCCGCGCCAACGGCAAGAGCTATCCGCTGAAGCCGCTCGGCGAAGTGAAACCGGTGATCGACGCCGGCGGGCTCTTTGAATACGCACGCCAGAACGGCTTCATCCCTACCGAACAAAAGGCCGACTAACACTATTCCGACCATGAAAACCGCAGTCGTTACCGGCGGAGCCGGATTTTTGGGCAGTCACCTCACCGACCGCTTGCTGGCCGAGGGCTATCGCGTGGTGGGCGTGGATAATTTCATTACCGGAAACCCGGCCAACCTGGAGCACCTGCGCGACAACAAGAACTACAGCTTCCAAAAGCACGACGTCAGCAAGCATTTCGAGGTCGAGGGGCCCGTCGATTTTATTTTCCACTTCGCCTCGCCGGCCAGCCCGATCGATTACCTCGAACTGCCGATCCAGACGCTGAAGGTCGGCTCGCTCGGCACGCATAACGCGCTCGGCCTGGCCAAGGCCAAGGGCGCGGGGTTCCTGCTGGCGTCGACGTCGGAGTGCTACGGCGATCCGCTGGTCCATCCGCAGACCGAGGAGTACTGGGGCAACGTGAATCCGATCGGCCCGCGCGGCGTTTACGACGAAGCCAAGCGCTTCGCCGAGGCCATGACGATGGCGTACCATCGCTACCACAAGATCGACACGAAAATCGTGCGCATCTTCAACACCTACGGCCCGCGCATGCGGCTGAAGGACGGCCGCGTGGTGCCGGCGTTCATCGGCGAGGCGCTGAAGGGCGAACCGATCACCATCTTCGGCGACGGCAAGCAGACGCGCAGCTTCTGTTATGTGTCGGACCTCATCGACGGCATCTTCAAGCTTTCGCAAGGGGATTTCCACGAGCCGGTGAACATCGGCAATCCCATGGAGCTGACGATCAAGGAATTCGCCGAGCGCATCGTTCGCCTCGTCGGCTCCAAGAGCACGCTCACTTATTTGCCGCTGCCGACGGATGATCCCAAGCAGCGCCGGCCCGACATCACGCGCGCCCGGCAGCGTCTTGGCTGGGAGCCGAAGGTCGATCTCGAGACCGGCCTGAAGCAGACCATCGAGTTTTTTAAGACGCGCGTCTAGATTCCTAGCATGCCGCGCCGCGTCCTTGTCGGAGTTGGCATCGCCTCCTACCCGCTCCACGCGGCGGGCAACACGTGGTCGTTTCTCCAGTGGGTGCTCGGCTTCCGCGAGATCGGCTGGGACGTGTGGATGGTCGAGGACGTGCCGCTGGCCAAGTGCATCGACGCGAACAAGCAGCCGTGCGCGCCGGAGATGAGCGCGAACCTCGCGCATTGGAACAGCATCGTCGCCGAGTTCGGGCTGGAGGGCCGCGCCACGCTGCTCTTCGACGGGAAGTCGCCGCGGCTCGCGGAGACGATTGCCTTTGCGCGCGACGCGGACCTGTTCATCAACATCTCCGGCCACTTCCAGCACCGCGATATCCTCGCCGCGCCGCGCCGCCGCGTTTACGTCGATACCGACCCGGCGTTCACGCAAATCTGGGCCGAGGTCTACAAATGCGAGATGCATTTCGACAACCACGACGTGTTCGTTTCGATTGGCCGGCGTCTCGGCCATAAGGATTGCCGCGCGCCGCTCGCGGGCCGCACCTGGCTGCCCGCCGCGTGGCCGGTCGCGATGGAGCATTGGACGCTGCCGAACGTGGGCCAACCCGGCGAGACCTGGACGACCTTCACGCATTGGTACGGCTACGGCGCCGTGGAGTTCGAGGGCCAATCGTACGACAACAAGTCGGTGGAGTTCGCCAGGCTGGTGAATTTGCCGCGCAAGACCCGCGAGAAACTTGAGATCGCCACCGACCTGCACCACGACGACCCGGCCAAAGCGCTGTTTGACTCGGCGGGCTGGAGGATCGTCGAGGCCAAGCCCTTCAACACGCCGTGGCAGCGCTACCGCGATTACCTCGCGCAAAGCCGCGGCGAGTTTTGCGTGGCCAAGAACGGCTACGTGCGCTCGCGCTGCGGCTGGTTCAGCGATCGCAGCGTCTGCTATCTCGCGCTAGGTCGTCCCGTCATCCTGCAAAACACGGGCTGGACCGATTTCTATCCCAGCGGCGAAGGGCTGCTCGCCTACGACGATGAAGCCGGGGCAGCCGCCGCGCTGGAAAAAGTGGCAAAAGACCCCGTCCGCCACGCCCGCGCCGCCCGGGCCATCGCGGAGAAGTATTGTGCCGCGCCCATTGTGCTCAACCAATTCCTCGAGACCCTTGGCCGCGCCATTTAACGCTAGATTTCCTTGCCCGCCATTCCGTTTAGGGCATACTACTCATTCCGTTTTTCAAGGGGTCTTAGCTCAGTTGGTAGAGCGCCTCAATGGCATTGAGGAGGTCAGGGGTTCGAATCCCCTAGGCTCCACGCCCTTGGCGGATGACGGCGTCGCGGTCGCGGCACCTCATCCCACAAAGTAACTCAGCGCACCGGTGCGCAGTTTTGGCGAAAGCCGTTCTCGCCTTCGCGTTTTAAGCCTTCGCGCCGCGGTAATAACAGGCGAGGCCAAATTGCGAGACTCCACCGATGAGGCCGACCGTAAGATAGCCGTACTTGATGGTCGCCTTCATCAGCTCGATACTTGTTTCATCCAAATAAGCGAGGATCTCCTGCGGCACGAGCGCCTGAATCTGTGGTTCATAGACCGCGTGATAAAGTCCGTAAAGCAGGATGCCCGCGGCGAAGAATGACTGGTTAAGAAAACCCAGTTCGGGTGCGCGGGGATCGCCGGTAAGGAAGTAGCGGTGGACCCGGAACTCGAAGAACGTCACCGCAACAACACCGACGACAACCAAGGCATCCGCCCAGTCGAAATCGATCAGGACGAGAAGGACGGAAATCACCGCCGCGACAGCGAGAATCGTCTTGCTCCACCACGCCGTGCTGGTGCGGCCGCGATATTTCGGGTTGATCTCCATGGCGGCGGGCCCGCGCGCTGCGGGCGTTCCGCCTAGATGATTCCGGCTCTTTCCAGCTCGTCAAGCCGCCGCTGGTTTTTCTCGTCGATGATTTCCGCCACGCCGGGCAGCTCCAGCAGCACCTCAAGGCAAAACGAAATCTCCGCGTCCTGAAAGCCGGTCGTCTCCATCGCGCGCTTGTCCACCGAAACGTAGACCCACGCGAACTGTTCGCTGTTGGTCACGCGGAACTGCAGGTTCGGCTCCCACATGATCTCGCCCGGCTCTTTCACTTCGAGCGTGCCGTCCATGTTCGGAATCACCTGCTCGATTTTCTCAAAGCGCTCAATCCACGACGCGACGCACTCGGCGATGTTCGCCTTGGCCAGGTCGCGCTCGAAGACGGCCACGAATCCTTTCTGGTTCATGGCCTATTTTACCTCGACCGGTGTGTGCGGCAAGCCCCGGCGGCACATTTGCAATTTTTGTCAGAATTCGCTCTTGCCGAGCCCGTTCAGAAGCCTATGGTTCGACTTATGGTCCACGGCCGGGATGTTTCGTACAACTCGAAGGTCGAGGGGAACGTCGTCATGACGACGCTCGACGCATCGATCAACTGGATGCGCAAAAATTCGCTCTGGCCCATGCCGATGGGTCTCGCCTGCTGCGCCATCGAACTCATGGCCGCCTCCTGCGCGCGTTACGACATCGCGCGTTTCGGCGCGGAAGTCATGCGCTTCTCGCCACGCCAAAGCGATCTGCTCATCGTCGCCGGCACGGTCACTTATAAAATGGCGCTTTCCTGCAAACGCATCTGGGACCAGATGCCCGAGCCGAAGTGGTGTATCGCCATGGGCGCGTGCGCCTCCAGCGGCGGCATGTACCGCAGCTACGCCGTGCTGCAGGGCATCGACCATCTCATTCCCGTCGACGTCTACATTTCCGGTTGTCCCCCTCGTCCCGAGGCGCTGCTCGAGGGCCTGATGCGGCTGCAAAATAAAATCATGGGCGAACGCTCGGTCGAAAACCTCAAGCAACTGCCCCCCGCCAATACGCTCGTGGCATAGGAGCGAAGACGTGATGAAGCCGCTCCAAACGCTCGATCACGTCATGCTTTGGATTGCGCGGGCATATGCACTCTTCTACTTTGGTTTCCATCTCTCCCGTTGGATCAAATACGCAACAGAGCCCGCGCCTACCCTCGCATTGGGTAGCACACTGGCCTATCACGGACCCACGATTATCCTTGGCGTCTCCGTCTTACTTTCGGGAATTCTGACCGCTGGACTCTTCCTGCTGGGACGGCGGCTCGGATGGCTTCTCGTCATTCCGCCAGCCCTCGGCATCATGGCAATGAGCCTTTACGAGCTTTACTTAATTCTTCGCGTTTTGCTTTTGATCATGGGCTCAAGCCACATCAAGCCCTCCTTACAATGGATGCTGGAGCGGGTAACGGTTGAGTGTTTGGCCATCGTCATCATTCAGCTGGTCAATATCTACCTCGCCCTGCGTGTACCAGTCGCAGGGAACAAGGATGGAAACCCCAGTTTTCCGCCTTCGCTGATTCCCCATTCTTTAAGCTGATCGATCCCATGCCCGCCCCTGAAGCCATCGCCTCCCTCCAGAAAACATTCCCCGGCAAGGTCGGGCAGCCCAAGGAATTTCGCGGCGACCACACCGTCGATGTCGATAAAGAAACCATCCGAGGCGTCGCGGGCCACTTGAAGCAGCTCGGCTACAATTTCATCGTCGATATCTCCAGCGTCGATCACTTCGGCACCGAGCCCCGCTATGAGATGGTCTACGAGTTCTGCGCCATCGGCGGCGAGCACGACCAGTCCCATTTGCGCGTGAAGACCAAGGTCAGCGAGGATGATCCCACCGTCGACTCGATCGTCTCCGTCTTCCAGGGCGCCGACTGGCACGAGCGCGAAGTCTTCGACATGATGAGCATCAAGTTCAACGGCCATCCCGACCTGCGCCGCATCCTGATGTGGGACGGCTACCCGTTCTACCCGCTCAAGAAAGATTTCCCGCTCGAGGGCCTGCCCAGCGACCTGCCCGGCGAGGAAGGCTTTTCCCGCCGCGCACCGCTCGAAGGCGGTCCCTTCGTCGCCGCGCCGACTGAAAAGCCGCCGGAAGAAGGCGAAGCCGGCACCGCGATCCGCGAACCCCGCGCCCACCCCGCCGACCACGAAGGCGTGCCGCCCACCCCAACTATTTATAGGTGAGTGACGGAATAACGGAATAGACGGAATGATTAACAGACTTCAAAACCACATTGAAACCTCCGACGCACTTAGCCGTCGGATCATTGGTTTGGCCATGAGCGTCCATTCGACGCTGGGCTGTGGCTTTTTGGAGTCTATCTACGTCAATGCCCTCATCATTGAATTGCGTGATGCCGGCATCGCATTTGAACAAGAAAAGCGCTATGCCATCGCCTATAAGGGCATCGAAATTGGATATTTTCATGCGGACTTGGTCATAGAAAACCGCCTCATTATTGAATTCAAAGCCGTTGAGACTTTGGCTGTGGCACACTCTGTGCAATTGGTGAATTATTTGGCTGCCTCGAAGATCGAGATGGGCCTGTTGCTGAATTTTGGTGCGAAGCGCCTCGAATTTAAAACCAAAACCCTTAATTACTCCAAGGGCAGTTCATCCTCCCCTAATTAATTCCGTCCATTCCGTTATTCCGTCACTTTTTATGCCCGAGACGATCATCGAAACCCCCGACAGCGTGGCGAAAGCCGCGCAGCAGTTCGACGAAATTCAGGGCGAGGGCGCGCACCTGGGCGGCACGCTCACGCTCAACATGGGGCCGTCGCACCCCAGCACCCACGGCGTGCTGCGCATCCTGCTCGAGCTCGACGGCGAGATCGTGACCAGGGCCGTGCCCGACATCGGCTACCTGCATCGCGGCGACGAGAAGATCGCCGAGAACATGACGTACAACCAGTTCGTGCCGTACACGGACCGGCTCGACTACCTCGCGCCGCTGGCCAACAACGTCGCCTACGCCCTCGCCGTGGAGAAGCTCATGGGCTGGACCGTTCCGCCGCGCGGCCAGGTCATCCGCGTCATTTGCTGCGAACTCGCGCGCATCTCGGCGCACCTGCTCGGCATGGGCGCACTCGCCATGGATACCGGCGCGATGACGTTCTTCCTCTACGCCTTCACCGAGCGCGAGAAAGTCTACAATCTGATCGAGTCCCTCACCGGCGCGCGCTTCACCACCAGCTACACGCGCATCGGCGGCCAGACGCGCGACCTGCCCGAGGGCTGGACGCGCCAGTGCAAGGAATTCGTCGAGCAGTTCAAGGGCAAGATCGACGAGTTCGACGGCCTGCTCACCAAAAACAAAATCTTCGTCGACCGCAACCAGGGCATCGGCGTCATCTCCAAGGAAGACGCCATCGACTTCGGCCTAACCGGTCCCTGCCTGCGCGGCAGCGGCGTGAACTACGACGTGCGCAAGGCGCGGCCCTACCTCACCTACGCCGAGTATGACTTCGAAATTCCCGTCGGCTCCGTCGGCGATGCCTACGACCGCTATCTCTGCCGGCTCGAGGAACTGCGCCAGAGCGTGCGTATCATCGAGCAGGCGCTGAAGACGCTGCCCGGCGGCGAAATCAACGTCGGCAACGGCAAGGGCTTTTTACCCAAGAAGGAAAAAGTCCTCACCAAGATGGAGGAGCTGATCCACCAGTTCATCCTCGTCACCGAAGGCATCCAGGCGCCGGTCGGCGAAGTCTATTTCGGCGCGGAAAATCCCAAGGGCGAGCTCGGCTTCTATATTAATAGCAAGGGCGGCGGCGTGCCGTACCGCCTCAAGATCCGCGCCCCTTCCTTCGTCAACCTCAGCATTCTCGGCAAACTTCTGCCCGGCCACATGATGAGCGACGTCGTCGCGATCCTCGGCAGCCTCGACTTCGTCATGGGAGAATGCGACCGCTAATTTCTATGAAAAACGTACGCACCCTCCTTCTTTTCACCGCCGTCACCGCACTCGCGGCCTGCTCGAAGCTCACCCAGGACAACCTGTCGAAGGTCCACAACGGCATGACGACCGACGAGGTGAAATCCCTCCTCGGCGATCCGACCACCTCACAATCGGGAAGCTTCCTCGGCCAGTCCGGCACCGAGTTCGTCTACCACACCGACAAGTCCGACGTGAAAATCGACTTCGTGAACGACAAGGTCATTGCGACGTCGGGGAGTTTCCAATGATGCAGCGTTGTGCCCTGATGGGAATCGCACTGGCCTTGTGCGCGTGCTCCTCGGCCGTCACGCCGGAGAAAATCGCGCAGGTCAAACCCGGCATGACGACCGATCAAGTGCAGGCCCTTCTTGGCTCCCCGTCCAGCATCGAGCAGTCCCAAACCGATGACCAGACCGTCAGCGGCGAAGTCGATCACTATCCCGGCCGCGGCGGCGAAGGCCGCGTGGTCATCGTCAATCACACGGTTTTCCACGCCGAATTCGTTCCCGGAGCCAAATCATGACCGAACGCACGCTCACGCCCGTCGCCATGCCGGGCACGCAGACCATCTCGCCGGACAAAGTCTACCCCGGTGCGGTCCATGAAGGTGACGCGCCGGTGCAACTGCCGAACGGCTTCGAGGCGCAGGCCGATGAACTGATCACGCGCTATCCCGTTTCCAAGCGCAGCGCCTCGCTGCCGCTGCTGCACCTTTGGCAGGAAACCTTCGGCTACATTTCGCCCGAGGGCATCGAATGGATTGCGGCCAAACTCTCGCTCCAGCCGATCAACATCCTGGAGCTCGTCACCTTTTACCCCTGGTTCCGGCAGCATCCCGTGGGCAAGGTCCACATCCGCGTCTGCCGCACGCTCTCCTGCGCCCTCGGCGGCGCATATGAACTGCGCGATCACCTCGCCAGGAAGTGCAACACCGGCGAACCCGATCACCACGGCCTCGCCCTCAGCGAAGACGGCAAATACTCCATCGAGTTCGTCGAGTGCCTCGCCGCCTGCGGCACCGCGCCCGTCATGATGATCAACGACGATTTCTATGAGAACATCACGCATCAAGGCGCGGATGAGCTCCTCGGGAAATACTGCTGATTTTTGACGGAATTTACGGAATTCAAAAACGGAATTTACCAAATCTAAAACGGCTATGGATGTCACGATGGATCAACTGCTAAAGGAAGTGATCGGGCTTGCGATGAAAGTTCATCGCAAGCTTGGACACGGTTTTAAGGAATCCGTGTACATCAACGCCTTATGCCTGGAGCTTGCCAAAGCCAAGATTCCCTTCGAACGTGAAAAGCCCACGCCCGTCTTTTACGATGGGCATGTCGTGGGTGATTTCACCGCCGACATGGTTATCGATGGCCGCCTCATTATCGAAGCAAAGGCCATCGAATCACTCGTTACCGCACACTCGGTGCAACTCGTAAATTACCTTGCCGCGACAAAAATTGACGACGGCTTGCTCCTTAACTTTGGTGCGCGCAGCCTTCAATTCAAGAGCAAGCTTCGCGACTACGACAAAGTTTCTCGGGAGAAATCCCCTCCTCGAATCCCGTCAATTCCGTTCCAAAATTCTGTTAATTCCGTCTAAAATGCCACTCGCCGAAAATCGCCTCATCTTTAAGAACATCGATCGTGATGGTTACACGAACGACATCGACTGCTACCTGAAGAACGACGGCTACAAGATGCTCAAGAAGGCCCTGGGCATGAAGGGACCGGACATTGTCAGCGAAGTGAAGACGTCCGGCCTGCGCGGGCGCGGCGGCGCCGGTTTCTCCTGCGGCGCGAAGTGGAGTTTCATCGACCCGACCAAGAACACGAAGCCGGTGTATCTCATCTGCAACGCGGATGAATCCGAACCCGGCACGTTCAAGGACAAGCAGATCATCTACAAGGACCCGCACCAGTTGCTCGAGGGCATGGCCATCTCGTGCTATGCGAACAATGCGCACCTCGCCTATATCTATATCCGCTGCGAATTCACCGAGGGCGCCAAGATTCTCGAGAGGGCCATCGCCGAGGCCAAGGCGAAGAATTTTCTCGGCAAGAACATCTGCGGCTCCGGCTACGATCTCGAAATCTACGTTCATCGCGGCGCCGGCGCCTACATCTGCGGCGAGGAAACCGGGCTCATCGAGTCGCTCGAGGGCAAGCGCCCCTACCCGCGCATCAAGCCGCCCTACTTCCCCGCCGTGCTCGGCCTCTACATGAGCCCGACCATCGTCAACAACGTCGAGACGCTCTGCGCCGTAAAGCACATCGTCGACATGGGCGGCGCAAACTACGCCAAGCTCGGCAAGCCCAACAACACCGGCACGCGCATGCTCTGCGTCAGCGGCGACGTGAACAAGCCCGGCTACTATGAATTCGAGGTCGGCAAGATCACCATCGGCGAACTCATCAACGACGTCTGCGGCGGCATCAAGGGCGGGCGCAAGCTCAAGGCACTCATCCCCGGCGGCTCGTCCGCGAAAGTCATGAAGGCCGGCGACCGTTACAAGATCAAGCAGAAGCAAGCCGATGGATCGGTGCAGGAAATTGAGATGGGGCTCCTGGATTTGCCCATCGACTTCGACACGCTTGCCGCGGCGGGCTCCATGGCCGGCAGCGGCGGCGTCATCGTCATGGATGACTCGCGCGACATGGTCCAATGCCTCGCCAACATCGCCACGTTCTACGCGCACGAATCGTGCGGCCAATGCACGCCGTGCCGCGAGGGCTCGCTCTGGATGAAAAAGATCACCACGCGGCTCGCGGAAGGCCACGGTCATCCGAACGATATTCCGCTGCTCAAGAACGTCGCCGACAACATCGCCGGTCGCACCATCTGCGCCTTCGGCGAAGCCTGCGCGTGGCCCGTGCAAAGCTTCATCGCCAAGTTCCCGGAGGAATTCGTCGCTCACGCCACCGAGTCCGCCCCGAAGAAGGAAGAGCCGGCCGCCGCGGCCCACTAATTGTCAGTCATCTACCAACCATCCCTATGAAAAAACACCTGAAATTGACGTATCTGCTTTGCGCCCTCGCCCTCACCGGCTTTGCGCTTTCCGCCTGCTCCAGCAGCAACAGCGACACCATGCCTCAGCAACAAACCCCGCCGCCCGCTCCCGCGCCGCAGCCTGCTCCGGCCAGCATGCCCGGATCGTGATCCGCCTTTAGCCAGACGACGCCGGGTCCGCGCGGCCCGGCGTCCCGCGCCAGTAATGCCGAACGAAGCGACCCATGAAAAATCCGTACAATCACGATAACCCGCCCGCCGATGCGCCCCTGCTCAATGTGCAGGTCGACGGCGTGTGGATGCAATTCCCCAAGGGCCTCAACGCCGTCGAGGTCGCGCGCCGCGTCGGCAAGTTCATCCCGCATTATTGCTACCACCCCAAGCTCTCGATCCCCGGCAACTGCCGCATGTGCCTCATCGAGGTCGGCATGCCCAAGCTCGACGCCCAGCGCAAGCCCGTGCTCGCCGCCGACGGCAAGCCGGAGGTCGGCTGGATGCCGCGCCCGCAGATCGGCTGCGCCACGCAAATCACCGAGGGCATGGGCATCCGCACCGAGTCGCCCATGGTCGACGAATGCCGCAAGGGCGTGATGGAATTTCTCCTCATCAATCACCCGCTCGACTGCCCCATCTGCGACCAGGCCGGCGAGTGCAAGCTGCAGGAGTACTCCGTGCAGTACGGCAACGAAGGCAGCCGCTTCACCGACGACAAGGTCAAGAAGCCCAAGCGCGTCGACATCGGCCGCAACATCGTGCTCGATGACGAGCGCTGCATCATGTGCTCGCGCTGCATCCGCTTCTCCAAGGAAATGGTGCACGACGACGTGCTCGGCTTCATCGACCGCGGCAGCCACACCACGCTCGCCGTCCATCCGGGCAAGCGGCTCGACAACAACTACTCGCTCAACACCGTCGATATCTGCCCCGTCGGCGCGCTCACGAGCAAGGATTTCCGCTTCCAAATGCGTGTCTGGTTCCTCAAGGAAACGAAGAGCATCTGCACCGGCTGCGCCACCGGCTGCAACACCATCGTCGGCAGCCGCGAGGGCCTCGTGCACCGGCAAATCCCGCGCGAGAACGAGGAAGTCAACTCCCTCTGGATGTGCGACCAGGGCCGGCTCGGCTTCCACTATATCCACAGCAAGGAACGGCTGCTCGAGCCGCTGGCCAAGGTCGGCCAGGACAAGCTGCCCGTGCCGTGGAGCGAGATCATCCCGCGCTTCGCCGCGCAACTGCGCGAGTTTCACCCGAGCCAGATCGCCATCGTCGCCTCCGGCCGCATGACCAACGAGGAGGCCTTCCTGCTCAGCGAAATCCGGCAGCTCCTCGGCGGCACGGACGTGCTCTGCGACATCGTGCCGCGCATCGGCGAGGCCGACGGCATCCTGCGCAGCGCGGACCTCAATCCGAACACCACCGGCGTCGAACTCTTCGGCCTCTCCAGCCACAGCAACCACCTCAATCTCATCCGCCAGGGCATCGAGACCGGCCGCATCAAGGCGCTGTTCATGGTGCACGAAAATCTGCTCGGCGAAGTCGGCTGGCCGCTGGCCACGCTCGAAAGAGTCGAGCTCCTCGCCGTGCAGGGCATTCTGCAAAGCCCGACGTCCGATCTCGCCGGCTACGTCCTGCCTGGCGCCAGCTTCGCGGAAAAGCGCGGCTCGATGGTCAACGGCGCGGGCCGCCTCCAGCGCCTCAACAAAGCCATCGCCGTCCCTGGCCACGCCATGGACGACTGGCAGATCCTCGTCCAGCTCAAGGCCGCGCTCGGCGGCGGCAACGGCATCCACACCATCGAGGACGTCTTCAAGTCCATGGCCGCCGCCACACCCGCCCTCGCCGGCCTCAGCCTCACCAAAATCGGTGACCTGGGCGTCGAATTGAAGCTCGGTCAAACCGCCATTGCCTGATCTATGCCCCACTTTTTCTTCGCCGACCTCCCGCCCGACGTGCCCACGTGGGTGCCCGATGTTTTCGTCACCGCGATCAAGATTTTCATCGTGGTCAACGTCATCCTCGGTCTCGTCTCCTACACCGTGATGGCCGAGCGCCGCATCAGCGCGGCCATTCAGGACCGCATCGGACCGAACCGCGTCGGCATTCCGCTGCAGGGCGTGGAAATCCTCGGCCTGTTCCGCATGCCCAACTGGAACTGGTGGGGCCTCGGCCAGCCGCTCGCGGACGCGCTCAAGTTCATGCTCAAGGAGGAATTCACTCCCGCCGGCGTGAACAAACTCTACTTCTGGCTCGCGCCGTCCCTGGCCATGTTGCCCGCGCTCTTCACCATCTGCGTCATCCCCTTCGGCAGCACCACGCCGATCACCTTCCCGTGGGGCTACACCATGAAATCGCCCGGCGTCATCGCCGACCTGAGCATCGGCGTGCTGCTCGTCTTCGCACTCGCGTCGCTCAGCGTCTACGGTATCGTGCTCGCCGGCTGGGCTTCGAACTCAAAGTATCCGTTCCTCGGCGGCATCCGCTCCAGCGCGCAAATGATTTCCTACGAAGTCGCCATGGGCCTCTCCGTCATCCCCATTTTCCTCGTCATGGGAAACCTGCGGCTCTCCGACGTCATCGACTACCAATACACCAGCGGCTGGACCGTGCTGCCCTTCATCGCTTCATGGCATCACCCCGGCGAAGTGCTCAAGAGCATCGTGCTGTGGGTCCCGATGCTGATCTCGTTCATCATCTTCCTCGTCTCCGCCTTCGCCGAGACCAACCGCCTGCCCTTCGACCTTCCCGAAAGCGAGACCGAGCTCGTCGGCGGCTACCACACCGAGTACGCCGCGATGAAGTTCGCGCTCTTCTTCCTCGGCGAGTACGCCGCCATGATCGTCGCCTCCTGCCTCATGGTCACGCTGTTCCTCGGCGGCTGGAGCCTACCCTTCCAGTCCTACCTCGACCTGCAAACCAGCGCGTGGAGCCTGCTCATCTTCCCCGTCGTCTTCCTCGCCAAGATGTGCCTCTTCATCGTCTTCTTCATCTGGGTCCGCTGGACCCTCCCGCGCTTCCGCTACGACCAGCTCATGGGCCTCGGCTGGAAATGCATCCTGCCCATCTCCCTCGGCAACATCGCGCTCACCTGCATCCTGCTGGCGATCCCGGGAATGCATTAATCCGCCGGCGCGATCACCAGACAAAACTCCCCGCGCGGTTCGTGCGCCTGAAAATGCGCGAGCAATTCCGCCGGTGATCCTCGCCGG
>Ga0209611_10008461_pt1 | contig 16065 bp, 9 predicted proteins | sample S1TSphgellanicum_3_FD_187693 | JGI IMG/M metagenome (GOLD analysis project Ga0209611, IMG submission 187693) | Host-associated microbial communities from peat moss isolated from Minnesota, USA - S1T2_Fc - Sphagnum magellanicum MG (SPAdes) (version 2) | ecosystem: Host-associated > Plants > Peat...
AATAGGTACCAAATTTGTGCTTTGTGCAAAAATCTTCTTGTCATCCTACCAAAACAACAAAAAGACAAAGACAAATATTTTTGCTCATTATATTGCCAAAAATACCCCTAAAGGAAAAAAAAAAAACCTAAATTTTATTTTAAAAAAGGGAAGATGGGGGCTAGAAAAAGACTCCATGGATCATAATTTTGAGTTTTGTTGTAGGTTTACTAGACCATGTATAATTAGTTATTTAAAAAAAACACTTAAAAATGTTCTAAATGTATTAATAACACTCCTTGAGGTTGGTGTAGAAGCATTATCCCTTATTTTAGTTCCAATTTTCTAAACTTGGTAAAGATTTTTTTATTTTATATATTTTTTGGGGGTTGCCAAGGGGTTGGGGAGGGGAAGAGGAGAGGGCGAAAGGGGAGAGAAAGGCCTTGTTTGAGCTGCTTCTAATGCGTTAAGAGTCTTTTCCAAGATATACAACCCACCCTTGTTGGGGTGTGGGCTCTATTATGTTCGAAACCAAATATAAAAGGTGCTTTGCCGTTTGGTGGGTATCTAGCCTCCATAAAAGGGGCTTGAGAATTATTTCAACTGTCAGAGAAAGCATCCCAAAACCCTAGTCTCCGAAATGTCTCCAAGTGCTTTTATATTTTTGGAAATGAAAATGAAACTTTGTGACTCAATTTTGCTATTAAGAAAAAAAACCCAACACAAGTTAAGTGAGAGGCTCTCTTGTGGGTTGCTTTTTCCCAAGTCTAACTAATCTCCATGACCACATTATCAATTAAATTTTTCATAATTAAAGAATGGACTCATGAATGATTAATTCAGCATATTATTTGTCAAAGAAACATTTTTGTGTACTTATAAGTAAAGAATCCTTTCAATCCATAGTAATTGGGGTTTCCTTCCCTAAAAGTCTTTAAAATGACATTCTTGAACCATTCTTGGGCGAAGTTGGGTTTTTCCCATCTTCTACGAGCAAACGTCATATTCATTAAGGGTTTTGGGTTTCCATCTTGAAAGACAAATTGTTCAAGATCAAAGTCCCATGTTTGTTGTTTCTTACAAATTAGGGTTTCATAAAATTAGAACACCACCACCCATTTTAAGGCCAATTAGTGAAAAGTGTCTTCGACATGAATGACACATATATAGTGCAAGTGTTAGTTTCAATACATACAAAGTGGTGTTGTTTTGTTTTTGATTCAAAACAGAACGTTCAATCCCAGTTCTAACTCCTTGTTTTTTTCCAATGAAACCTTTGGTTTGCTCTTGAGATTGTTTTGTTCTTGATTTACAAAAGAACCTTCAATTTGAATTCTAACTCCTTGTATTTTCCAATGAAACCTTTAGTTTGGTCTTCAAATTGGTTCTTCAAATTTCTAAAACCTTCAATTTCACTCATTTTCATGAAGAATTTAAAAACCAAGTCGGTTTAAAGATAGGTCTAATTTCGCATTCATGACACACAACTAAAAAAATATGTTCACATACTCATATAACTGAGAATAAAATATAGCACAAAGTGGTTGCAAGGACATTTGGGGTGGAAGCTTACAATGAAGAATAAACTCAAGGGTGCATTCTGTGGATTTTTAAGAAATCATGTTCAAAACTATGAAGTATCCATAGTATTGTTTGAATTCTAAATGTGTTATATAGGTTTATGTAGTTTATATACTCTATTCAAGTTCCAAAATGTTTACAAGTTCCAACTTACAAAACTATTTCCATGTAAGTAAAGGGTGAACAAGTTATACTAATATTGCTATAATTCAAATCATGTTTTTGAATATTATACCAAGTACTTTGTTGTTATAAAAATTACTCATTGATCATGAAATGTACTTAACAACTATTAATTGAACTGTGAAATTATAAAGTTGCATTGGACTTTTTAGCTAATAAAACTAAATGCAAGCAAATGGATTCATGGACCTCCAGATGTCTAACAACTGATTACTAATAACATAGATGAGAAGACATGGTCTCCACAAATGTTGATTAATACATGCATGCAAATGCCATAGCCTCATTGACAACCATTGACCAATTGATTCAAATTTGCTAAGATTGTTACAACATACATCTGTTTTTCAAATGGCACACAATGTGAAAGTTTTTAATTACCACCATCAAAACAATTTACCAAAAGAATCATGTTGCAATTTATAAAAAACAATTTCAAGGTGTTATGTACATTACCAAATAGAATGCACCTCACATAAACACAGAACTACATTACTCAGAGTCTTTGGAAGTCACCTTCTCATTACCGATAGTTAATAATCTTATTGATAGTTTTATCAATAGTTAATAAAATTCATTGACAAAAAAATTCCAAAAGATCCATCTTAATAATCAAGTTGCATTTAATACTTTGCATTCAACTGTAAAGTTTCATCCTATTTGTTTACAAATTATAACAATTACAAAATTTTCAAATGTCTTTGATAAAGATGTGGTTCTGCAATAGTCATGTATAATAAAATTTCTTGAAAAATCTTCATCAAGTAGCATCATCAACAATCGATCTACATGCCTCTAATGATAAACACAACAACTCAACCAATCTCACCAAGTGGGGGTTATAACACCATCAAACAATGTTACAAGTGTTGTTCAAACAAGTATGAACTTGAAGTCCCTTGAATCCATTGAATATTTTCCTACATGCAAACATAAAAACATGATCAAGCCATGTTAGTTTTTTGAATACAATGGGAAAGATAAATTGAAAGGTGTAATGTAAAGGAATGGTTACTTAATTTTTGTAAAGACCATCAACCTTAATGATGATAGTGCAAAAACTTTAGGTCCATCTTGAAAAAATAAAAGAAAATGGAAAGTTGTCACAGATTCAAATTTCATTGAAATCAAATCTAGAAAACCAAGATAATCAAACTAGGAAAATGCTAAAATATTGGCATTCATCAAGGGAAAAAAAATGGAACACAAGGCTAACTTGATAATCGTTGATTCCAGAGACATCATGGAAACATCCATCATAAAATCAAAACACATTTCCATTCATGTCATGGTCAATTGTAATTTTGAACATTGTTGCAATGGAACAAGTGGGGATTTTTTTATGGAGATTATAAGAAGATAATTAATTACATGGGCATTATTGGTCACAATGAAGATTATTGGGAAATGTCCATAGAAGACATGGTCATTCAAGGATTACGTAGTTCATACGTAAACCACGCTTCAACCTTCCACATTGTCGAGAGTCCATGAACCCCAAAGATGACATCTATCATGTGCCGCCTCACCTATAAGAGCCTTCATATAACAATTTGGACATCAATGAAAAACAAATGACTGAAGATGCCATTGAAGGAGATTCATCTCCTCATGCACCTTTTGATCCCATCCTAGATTGTGCAGAAGCATTTAAAGAAGGTATAGTTGGGTCGTGCTTCCCAATTTTCACATAATTAATTAGAATAGACCAATGAGTTGTACACCCCCCCACTAAGTGGACAAAAAACCTCAATTTTAGCACAAAATAGTCCCACATTTCAGCCCACTTCAAATCTAGGTGCATAACCAATTTAGTTTCCAAAAAAAAAGGGTCCCAACATTCTTTTACCATGCAAATGCACAATGAATATCACAAAAACATGTGCACTAGATACTTCTATTGAACATCATTGACATCATGTTGGAAGCATTAAAGTGAAAAGGAAAACATCAGTAGCTCACATGAATTCAATTGAAGTGACCTATAAGAAGGGGATTGTTGCTCTAGTTGAATCTATTAATTGTATTCGTGAGTTAAACCTTCCAAATTGAGGAAAATCACACAAGGGCACAAGAAAGGTAGTTGGAATGCTTCAAATTGTGAGACATAAAATTGGATCAAACACAACAAGGTATGGTCCAAGCAATATTTAGGCTTGTAGAAGCCATGGAGTTAACATTCTAAAAAGACACACATAACTTTGTGCTACCAACACTTGCACCAAATGTAAAGCCTAGGAATTGAACTCCTAACATTGAAAACAATACACATGTTAATGGATTGGAATACTTATAGGCATTAACATACTTTTTTCTTTCATAATTCCATGTTTAAATGGATTTGAATTGAAAAAGATATTTTCACTACATTCAACTAAAAGGAAATTTAATACAAGATTCATTACTCATAGATGTAATTTTCAAATTTTGGTGATTTTCAATAGCATTGAACAACAAGGGATACCTCTAAGTTGTGATGATGTTGCTCCATTAAGAGAAAATACCTTTAGTGTAAACATTGTTTTCATTTTGTTGTAATCCACTTGCATTTAATGCATTCTTTTGCATGGCTTCAATTTGGATAACTTGCATGAGCTTTTCAACATCCACCTCTTTCCTCCCAAGGATCAAATTATGGAGAAGACAACAAACATTGAACACATTAAGGATAATCATTATATGCAATTTTATTTTCTTCAAAAGCTCTTTGAAGGTTTATTCCTTTATTCCAAAAACACTTTCCATAACTAACCTCTTTCACTTATGTTTTTAGTTATACATAAATTTCATAATTGAGTGATGTTCGTTGTCTTTTTTGTGCAATGTCATGAACCGAGGTAGAAATGGATAGCCCTTATCTTCGAGCAAATAAGAAGGTAATTCATCTAATGAACCAACAACCATATAAATCATCCCCCTTGCATTACATGTTTGTACAGCCAAAAAATTTTCACAACAGAAGAATTATTCACATCCCCGAATAGTCCCACATACACATTAGTGAATATCTTGTGGCTGTCAACCATTGCCTATGCAACATTTCAAGGAGCTCCCAATTTTTTTTTGATTTGTTTGATTTTTTTTCGAGTAGATAAAAAAAAATTGGTCGTTGACTATGGCAATCGAAAATGGGCAACTGAAAATTTTTGGTCGCCATTGTGGCAACCAAAAGTTGTCAGGATCATTTTTTTTTAATTGTTAATCATGTGGTGACTAAATCCACTTTTGGTCACCATGCATAAGGGCAATTCGAATGTAATGAAAATTTTCCTTGCATCAATCTTGATGGATAGACTCTATTGTGAGGCTTTACACAAAATGGTCGTGTCATGTTTGTTTTGACAACCCTGGTTGATTAAAGTTTGACTCAATGGCCAAGCTCTTCATCGATCATTAACAAGGTATAAAACATCTTGTAACCATGTAATGTGACTAACATCCACAAGTTTTATTTTTTGCAAATTTACACCCAACTCTTTAATTAACAAGCTTGAAGTAATAGTGTATTTTGCTATTTCATGTAAGATTTTGATTAATAGTGCAAAACTACCCAATAGTAGTGACCAATTAAGGAGGTCCATTTTTCTCAAATGCTCACAAATAAGCTTACAACATTTTAAAAATAAAACTTCAAAAGCTTCATATAAAAGATTAAAAATTATTTTCAACAATAATAGAATACATAAGGAGCATGACAAAGTTTCACATCTATAGTTTTAATTAATTGGTTTAGTTTACACAACTTTCACATGAAGAACAAAACCTAAATGAAAACAAGAAAAAAAGAAAGAGGATACACACCTCAAAAATGTGAAAAGTCAATTTTATTTTGAAAATATTGGAAATGCCAAAGAGTCTAGATGCTCGGACTTCACAACATCAATTTATGTTGCTTTAAAAAAGCCAATAGTGAAGTGCTTTGGTTGCCAATTAACCTCTAAAATGTTTATCACAAGAGGATAAATGTCATATGCACCTTGAAACATCCATACATCAAAATTTGTCGCAATATTACATTTTTCTAATTTTGGCAAAACATATTTTGGTGTTTCTCCACCAAGATAAGCAACACATCTTGAGAAAGTTATTTTCTTGAAAGAGAGACCACTTGGAACATAAATGCAAGGTCAAACATTTCATCCAAATACTTTCCACAATCTACATTGGTGAGTGATTTTTGATAATCAAAAGGCCTAAGTTTTGTAAATTTTTTTTGTTATTCACCATATTTTTGAAAGGCTATTTTTCAATAAATGTTTTTGAAATTTTTTTGCCAAATAAATTAGGCCTTTTTTTTGCTAGTAGCTTTTGAACAATTTTTTTTAATGGACGGTTTACTCCTTCAATGTTTTTGCAATATTGGCATGGTATGTAGTCACATGTTTGTTGAAAATTGTTATAATACCATTTGTTTTGTAATATGAAATTAATTTTTTTCTTGCTTGAGTTTTGGGATTAGATGCATTGATAGGAGTGTTGCAACAAATACAACATATCATTTGAAGATTGTTATGATCAACTTTTTTGTTATCATTAACATGGGGAAAAACCGAACAATGTGCATTTTTCCCATGAGGTTTCATTTATTTTTTGAGCATGCAATTTTTGAAGGTTCATTTTCAAAAATGTTGTTGGGTGCCAACAAGATAACATAAGCCACATCTACCTATTTTTTGACTGCTTTTGTGACTGCTTTTGGGGAAAATTCTTAAACTATTCTTGGAATATTTTTGAAAAAGTCTTTTAAGTTTTTAATTTTTTTTTTCATACTATTTTATTAAGGTTCATGTTAAAAATTCAGTAAAATTTTTTCATTTTCAAAAAGATTGAAATCCATTTGTAAGTTTTTTTACTATTTAAAAACAAATGTTAAAATGTTTAATGAATGCTTTTGTTAATTTTTTCTTCATTGGATTAATTTCAAATTAATTCACATGTTCCCATGATATATTAAAAGTACAACTATATAAACAAATTTTATAGTCTCAACATCAAATTAAATTACAATTCCAAAACATGAAAAAACCAATTACGCATTACACTCACTATGGTATGTGTTATTGTGATTGCACCTTGTTTTTTGATTCCAAACTAGGATAATTTCAAGTTTTTTTCCATAGGAACATCATTGAGAAAAAATTCACATGTTTCATTTTTAGTGGAAATGATGTTTTCATTTTCATTTGATTGCTCCATTTTTCAACAAGTTTTCAAGAGTGTTATTGAACAAAAATGTAAAAACTGAAACAAGAGATTGTTCTACCAAAGTGTGGTTTTAATTTTTACTTTCAAATTGATTTAATTATCTAAAGCTTACAATATAGCTCAAAACGTTTCCCAACATTTACAAGGTCAAAATAATTCATTTATCCCTTCTTTCTTCATGTAAAAAATGAGTATGCAAAATGAAATGTAATGTAAGGCAAAAAAAAATGTATGAATCTTACAAACAACAAACATATTTACTCATGTTAAAATGCTACCAAGTTTAATAACAAACAAAGATTTAATTTGAAACATAAAAAATGATTCACCAAAATAAATGAAGAGATAAACATTAACATCCAAACATAAAAACAAAAACATACAACAAGCATAATTTGAAAGCCATACCAAAAAAAAACCTCAATGGTGGATTTAAGGTTTTCACTCCCAAATTTACACATGGTAGGTGGGGGGGAATACTAAATTGATCATAAACAACAATAAAAATAGTTGAACAACAACACAAGAGGAATCAAATAACACACATGAAAACTTGGCTCATGTGTGTTATTTAAAAACTATATTAAAAAACCACATGTTTAAAGTAGGTTTGTTTTTATTCATCAAAATCAAGTAGATGTAACAACTTGCAAAGTAGATTAAAATTCAAGTACAATACATTAAATATTGAATTTATTTTATTTTTAAGTCAATGACATGTTAAATATACTAGTGAACTTTGAAAATTTTCATAGTATAATCAAAAAAATAAAAAAAAACATTTATATAATGTTTAATGTAGAAGTAAAAATGAACATAATATTAACATGTTAGTTTCATTTTTTTTTGTCACTTACTTTTGTTGTACTAAAGTTTTCAAATCTTGTATTCAATTCATAAAAAATCAATGGAAACATGGAGGTTTCCATATTGAGAGTTAAAAAATTTTGAATTTATTTTCTTATGTTTATGTTGAAAAATTACCATATTTAATATTTGGATTTGGGCAAACGTACTTTTTGGTCCACTTTACCATGTTTGGACCTGATAGTAAAATTAACTTCACATTTGGTGGTAAGGCCTTTTGTGTTAATGTTTGTAGCACTAAACTAAATGTTGTTAAAATGACATGTAACATAAAAAAACCTAAAATTACCATGACACCGACCTTTGGATTCACACATGATGGTGAACACCACCTATGTTTAAAAAATTATTGTACTTATATCCATGATGATCCACACATAAAATCATTATCTATTATGGAGATATTTTGTCCCCATTTTTTAACATCATTGTAACATCATGTGACATGTGTCATCTCTTCTTGCACCATTGTTCCACCACCATCATTTTTCTTCAACACAATTCATCATTCCATCATTCTGTTTCTTTGTGTTACCCAAGTCTACACATTGTTCTCTCTCTTCGTTATTTTCCCCTCTACTCATTATTTTTTTAATTTTATATTCCTTTTCACTACCACTTCTTTTTCCTTTTTTCTTTATTCATTTTCATCACCTTCATCTATTCATTTCAATGTGTTACAAACATCATCATCACCCATCGTTTGCATCATTGTTTATGCCAACATAATCGCTTACAACATCGATGTATCATCGTTTGCACCAACATAGTCGCTTATAACATCGTTTGCATCATCATTAATTATTAGTTAATTTTTAGTTCACTGTTAGTTAGAAAGTTTTTCAAGAAATTTCTTTGGTTGGTGCACACATGGAAGCCTCTATGGAAGTTTTTTTGAGTTAGGTGCCTAATGGGATATAAATGGGGGTTGGACCTCCCATTATTTTTAATTTGTTCTACACTAGTTTCGGGTATGTTTTTTTGTCATAACCTTTGTTTCATATGTTATCAGAATAAAGTTATGTTTGAATCATCTTCTAGCATATACCGTGTTTTTGTTTTACGTCTCTATGTTTTTAATCTTGGATTAAATTTAGGCTTGCATTTCTTATAATTTGTTTTTTTTGTTGTGTCTTTGGTTTAGTTCCTATTCTTGTAATTTTTTGCGCTTGTGACACAATGTTAATTTTGTTCATCATCGTTAACATCTTTTACATTTTTGATTGGAGATGACACAAAAAACTGGAGGTGCAAACATTGTGATGGAAATGGTGAGCTACAAAATGAATGAAATGAGAGATGATGCTAGCCATGGAATTCTTTCAATGATTATTTGAGAACATTTAAAACTAATAGGGAAGTTTGAAAAAACAACAAGACATTTTTTTTTCATATGGAACAAACATAGTTTTACACAACATTGAGTTAAAACACCCTTTTTGGGAAAGCTACAAAATATGGTAGTGTTATTTTGAAATCTAAGAATTTTGTGGATTTAATGATTTTTTAGCATTGGCCTACTATTAGCCTACCACCAACACAACAATATTTGCCACATAAAATGCCATGTAAATTTTAGTGTTAGTTAACATTGCTAACGTGATTCAACATTTTAAAAAAAAGTTATATTTCTTAACATTAGTGTAAAATTCAAAAGGTGTTTACCACCATGTGTGATTGTTATTTAAGAAGAATTAAACAACAATAAAAAAAAACCAAATAATAACAAAAAAAAAGGTCAAGCAAAAACAATAAAAACCGAACATCACAACAAAAAGAATTAAACAATTGTAAAAAAAAGCCAAATAACAAGAAGTGGAATAAAACATCACATCAAGAAAAGTTGAATATCACAACAAGAGAAAAAATGAAGAACAATAAAAAAATTAAAAAAAAAAAAGTTGAATATTAGCAAAAGAAGCCAACCAACATTTTAAAAAATCAAATAATATCAAGACGAACTAAGTAATAATAAAAGGACCCAAATAACGACAAGAGTTGAACAACACAACAAAAAGAGCCAATTGTGCTTTGTTCTATTTAAATACCTTGTCAACATATCCTTCTTTTTGAGATTTGATAAAATGACAAGGTTTCAAGGGTTAGTGAGACCTCGCAGGTCGGATATCAATTCAAATATCAATGTAAATGATATTTGAGGATTTTGGTAGGTTTGTGAGAATTTTAGAGGACCAAATGGAAATGTGAGGAAGGGATTATTATTATTTTTAATGTTCAGCAAAATAGGGTTAGGTGTAGGCTTGAAGATTTTTTTTTTCAGGCCAATGAGATTGCTGGATTTGGTAGTCTGAAATTTGTTTCCTTAGTTATCTTGAGTGAAGTATTAGGCAATTCTAATATCAGCTATTTACAGACATGGTTCTAGCACATTACTTGTGTGCACTTTGCTTTAAAAAAATGATTGAAAAGTTTTGGCCCAAACAATTTGCCAACAAAACAAGGGGGTGTGTCACACTTTGGCCTTGCCATTTACACTAAAAAAAAAGGTATCTTAAGGCAAAAGAAGAATTATGAAAAATCAAGTATTTCACCATGCAAAAATATAATATAATGTTTGAAGAATCCTCCAAAGGAAACCAAATTCCTTCAAGATATTATTATAACTCTATCTATTATAACTAATCTCAAGTTTGAACACAACCCAAAATATCATCTTTCAAACAATCCTCATATAAAAAGAGACCTATTATTACCTAGGGACCAAAATCCCTTAAGCTACTATACTCTATAATGACTCTAGACTTGGGACTCTTGGTAGGGAAGGCCAAGAATAAGGGGCGGGGTAAATTGGGGATGCCTGTTGCCCTAATTCACAAAACGGGTGATGGCCGCCATCGCCACCTACCTGAGCTTCCTTCCTCTTCTCTACATAACACTTCTTTTTGCGCTAAGGAAGTACACTGCTACTTGAAGAAGATCGCGAAAGAAAGCGAAGAAGAAGAAGAAGAAGAAGAAGAAGAAAGTGGTTGTGGTTGTGGTGGTGGAAGTGTAGTTTGTAGTTGGGGTGTTTTGTGTGGTGTTGAAGAGTGTTTTGCGAGTTTTATTACTTGGGCGATTTTTTTTTGGGGAGGTCTGTGGGGTTTAGCTCTGTAATCTAGTTGAGGTCATGGAGAACGGGGAGAGGATGGAGAAGGATGGAGGAACGTGTGGAACGAAAAAGAAGGAAGAGTCATGGAGGTTGAGGGAGAGAGGTGAATCGGAAGAAGATTGTGCGTCTGGGCGACGGGAGTGGAAGAAGCATCGAAGAATGGAAAAAGATGGCGGTGGTGTTGGGAACATCAACAACAACAATATTCGTGGAAGAAAGGCAACGGGGTACAACAATAACCAAGAAGGGACCACAAGGAGCAAGAGGTATCAGAGTTTCGGCAGTTCGAAAAAGGATGGGAGCCAGAGAACCGTAGATGAGAAAGAGAAGCAGAGGTGTACCATATTTGTAGGTGATTTGGATTCTGCCACAACTCCACATGACCTCACATCCCTGTTTGAGAAATTTGGAAAGGTGTTAAGCTCCAAGATTAAGGATGGTCTTTGCTACGGCTTCGTTACTTTTGACACACGTGAATGCGCCGAGGCTGCTGTTGCTGCAGGCCAGAGGGAAGGTGGTATCACCTTGCCCAACAACAACACCAAGCAAGTAAGCATTCAGCATTTGCTATTGTATATCTACCTTAGAGGGTTTTAGGTTTAGCTGTAAAATGGCTTCAAGCAGTTTTAATGTGCTAGATTACAGAATGTGCTGGCTTTTTCTCTGTTGTCAAGCTTCGAGAATTGATGCAATCCTTTTTGATGCAGATACATGTGTCCTGGGCATTAGGGGCATTGCCAGATTGGAAGAAGGGAATTGGAGGTTTTGTTATCTCACCCAGTAAATCCCAACCTCATCCTCGATCTCGCAAAGGTGTGGTTAAATCTTCAGTGTTGGCAGCAGCAACTGCAGCCGCAGCTGCAAAAGCCCATTCAGTTCTTGCAGGTGTTGATATTCCACCTCCAACTCTGGACCAAGCTGTCTTCAGGGGTCGAGAAATTGTTGCATATGACGATTTGTTATAGCATTACTGACACTATTCTCCTTAGTATTATTGGTTATAGGACTATCTTCCTTCAGGAGCCGAGAAATCGATACTCTGCTTGAATTATAGCATTACTGACCATCCTACTTGGTTTTAGGGGTATCTTCCTTCCAGATTTTTTCACACATGACAATTTGTTATGGCATTAATGACACCAATTTTCTTAGTATTGTGGGTTTTATGGTTTGGTCCAGTATAATTTCACCGCTAGTTTGCTGGTGGATGCTGGCATTGCAATCCACTAAGTAGGGTTTTTGTAGAGTCAGAATGATGTTTTAACAATCTATTAAGAATTCTGTTTACGACTGAGTGTAACTGCTCATGCAGTAGAGTTTTTTACTCAATTTTCCACAAGCATTCTCAAAATGCATCCTTGGACATGTCTGTGTTGACCACAAGTTGCATTCTTGAAATGCATCATGGAACATATCTGTTTCCAATGCAACTTGCAAATTATGACACTTTTAGAGCAGGTTGCAACTTGAAAGCACGACTGAGTGATGTGCAAGTGCAACAGTTGAGATTATACCACATGCTATGCAGTAGGTTGCTTGCACAGTAGCTATTGGATTTCTCAGATTCTGCTATAGGACAAACCATAGAAAATCTGCAGAACATCACAGTAGAGTTCTTTGATCTTCTGTGCAAGAAGGCAAAACCACATCTACAGGAGAGTTGTTCTCTGTGATCTTCTGTACAAGAAGAGAAACCCAAATTTTCTCTTGCCCCAGAAATCACTGTGTACAAGAAGACGATCTCACATCATCTCACCACATCGGTGGACAAATCTCTGTTCTTCTCAAGGCAATTATCTCTTCTCTAACAATCTTCTATTTCATGATTTCACCTGCAGTGAATTGGGTCCTTACATATTTTAGCAGCTGAGTAGCTGTTGCCTCTTCCATCATCACTAAATACCTGGTGTGATCCATTTTGCTCCCAATGTGATCAATTTTGTGACAACTTTTGGTTTTGATAGTATTAATTTGAAATTTGTAAGGCAATTAATTCTGCAACATGAGAGTCAAGTTTGTAGTTGAAACAACTGAGAGTACAAATTTGTGAAAACTTTTGGTGTGAACTTTTTCGTAGTTGAGTATGTAGGTCTATGAGGAGGCCCAATGAAGATTGTGATGTGAGTATCAAGTTCATGATTGATTTGCATTTTGTTTTTGTAACAAAGTTTGTATCTTTTTAGGAAAAAATGTGTTCTTGGAAAACACATTGCCTCTCATGAGGGTAAAATTAGCATAATTAAAGCAATTATTTGGATTGTCATAGTCACAATGTTTTTAGATTATAGATGAACTTCAAATGTAAAACCGTATTCAATATTAACATTATCAAAATTTTAATTATCCATGTTCTAATAGATTTCACTACGAATCATATTAAAAAATATGGACAAATTTTATAAAAACAAATGCAAAATGAATTTTTGAATTGATGACGTTATGATTATCACACAATTAAATTAGAAATGTGAACTTAAAAAATCCGTAGTAATTTCAAAAACTAAAACTAAAAATAAAATAAAAAATAGTTCAGCATCAAATGAACTTTTAAAGAGTGCTACACATAAAAACTGATTCAATGTAAACATTATGATTTATTTATTTTAAATGCCATGATTTTCGTCATTTTCAAGTATTCAAAAGTCATATGAAATTTTGAACCAATCACATGTCTAGTGATGTTTAAAAGGGTGGTCTACCAATGCTTTTGATTATTATTATAATTGCAAAAAAATTAACTAGTGTAAAATGTGGGCACTTCAAAATGTCGAAAGTGAGTCACCTAACAATGATTTTACCCTTGCAAAAATTGCAAGATTGATATAATTTTTTTGTTTATTTGATCCTTGCCATGATTGCATTGCAAAATGCACATAACATTGATAGTTATTCTTTTCTAGAAAACATTGATGAACATGTTGTAACCATATCAAGTGGACAACTTGTGCACACAATTTGTTTTGTTAAATCACAGAGTTTCTTTTATCTTAATAATTTTTAATCAAAAGCTACCCAGGCATTGGGTGCCATGCAGTATAGGGTTTTCAATTTTTTAATTGATGAAATATGATGACAATGTTAGAGGCAAAACTTTAGCATGTCCAAGTCCATATTTTTTGAAATTGAAAATTAGTCGAAACCATTGATACAAAAACATGACATAAAATATATAATGGTAATCCTTATGGATGTTGGTGTAGCATGCACTTTATATAAATTGGCATAAAGTGCTAATATGTTAATTTTACTTTGAGATGGATGTGATTGGACATTTGACAATGCCAGTAATTGTTGTGCACAAAATTATCATAATTGTCAACATAATTTTTACGAAGATGATATCTTGACCCACTAGAACAAAAATGGATGAGGCAATGGTTAGTTTAAAGTTATGGTGTGGAATCCCAAGTATCCATGGAACAATATATCGGACACATAATAATTTCAAAATCTTAATGTCAATTTGCAAAAGATTGTATTTTTGGAATAAGAAAAGGAGGATATTCAGTCATTGTTCAAGCTATTGTTATCATAAGAATAGGTTCATTTATGCAGGTGCAATGGGTTCAATGCATGATGTTTGGGTCTTACATAAGTTTAGTTTCTATAGGCAACCTCAATATTATGATCTTTTCAATCCACATAAAGATTGAAAATATTGTAATATGCCACCACATCTTCTAAGGACAAGCGTATCCACTATTTATTGTCTTGTATTTCAACTCTCCATCATAATAAATAGACCATTCTAGACAATAGTATAATTGGAAACACAAACAAGGAATGTATGGAAAAATGCCTTTGGCAAGTGAAAAAAACCAATTAAGAGATTCTTGACAAAAGACAAATGCACATCATGACAACAATGCTTGACTTAGTAACATGATGTGGCTGGTTACACAAAATCCCCCTTCCATGAAATGAAATAGTGAAAGGATAATTTCAACCTTGGAGGAGGAAGTTGAAGTCAGGAGGAGGAAATAATTAAGGCACAAAATGACAAAAAATCAAGAAGGAATTGTAAAAGCAAACATCATCGAGGAAATCCACTAGATGCCAATCAAGTTGTTGAAGGACAATAAATGTCAAGGAAAATTCTTATGTAGTTGGAAGTTCACCTAGGTTATGCTAGAAACACTCATCAAGCTCATGAATCTTCATGCAATTCAACTCCTAGTTCTATGATGAAAACCCAATAGACACAAACCATGTTCAATTTATTGTCTCATAAATTTGCCTCATATTAATAGCAAAAACCTTTAATAAGGACTTGCATTGTAATTTTTTTTATTGTTATCAAAATTTGAATACTAAAATATCTGTATTGAAATGTTTGTACTGAAATTTATGCATGGAAGCTTTTTTTGAAAAATGTTATCAAAATTATTTTATCGAAACCTTTTTACTGAAATGGATTACCAAAACAGCTAGATTTATTTTTAGAATTGAAAATTAGTCTGACTTCAGTTAGGAGGATAAGATTATGATGTTTCAATTATCTTTGTAGTTAAAAAAAATATGAAAATTCCCTTGATTTTTGAGGTATCCACTATTTTTTCATTGCTTCAAAGGAGGTTCCCATGGGAGAAATTGGCATGAGAGGAGTGTATCTTATATTTTTTTGTGCAATGATTTTTTGATTATGCTATGAAACAAAGTAAACTTTTTTGAGCATGGTGGATTTCTTTTAGTATGTTTTTCTCCTTCCTTATTAAAGTTGTACGTTGTTTTGGGCAAGTTTAAAGTTTGTTTGCATGATAAAAATCTGCAAACTTTTTGGACTACTGGTTTCATAAACTTATTATGATGATTTGTCACTTATGTTGCAGAGTTAAAATGTTCAATTTATGCTCATATTTTATTTAAGTTCACAAAACTTGAGATTTCACCAGCTAGCCTTAACATTTGGCAACATCTTGCAAATATAGAATCAAGATTTCTAGTTCAATGATTCTATTTTTGTTAGAGTTTCGTATTGAGCTATTTGTTTTTTTTTTTAGGGAAGAGGATTTTTAAGTTTTAAAATAATTTTTGTTGTATTGTTCATTTTGTTGGTGTTACCAATAGCATAGAATTATTTCAGTCCCAAACAAAAGAAATCATTAAAAAGAATGTTTTTTTATTTAATCATATGATGAATA
>Ga0209611_10008462_pt1 | contig 16064 bp, 10 predicted proteins | sample S1TSphgellanicum_3_FD_187693 | JGI IMG/M metagenome (GOLD analysis project Ga0209611, IMG submission 187693) | Host-associated microbial communities from peat moss isolated from Minnesota, USA - S1T2_Fc - Sphagnum magellanicum MG (SPAdes) (version 2) | ecosystem: Host-associated > Plants > Peat...
TTTTTCTTCTTTTTTTTGTACAAAATCTTTCTGGCTACAGATGCATTGTTTTTGTTTCTTTTTTTTGGTTTTTTTATTTTTAAATTTTTGTGATAGAGTGGGGGTGGCAATCAATCATGCGCCAAATTACCCAAAGTTAGCTATAAATAAAGTATAAGAGGACAAAATATTAACATTGAACAAACCATATAATTGCAGGATTAATACATTCAAAAACCTTTGACATGAAATGAATTTAAACCAACAAACCTATATATTAGCATTTATCTGCCACATGATTTTGGACAAAAATATAAGAAAGTGCTCTGATATAAAGTAATACTCAAACATCCACCCAAGAATTTTATGAATTTTGATCTAATTTCTCTCTCTGCTCATATAGAAATATTTATATTCCGACTCATATTAATTATTTGAGGCCATCTTCAAAGTTCAATTTTTTTCTTTTGTGATGGGTATTGTTGATTGGTCCATCACAATTGAAATTTATCAAACTTTGGGCAGTCTCAAAATAGATATGGTTCACTTTCAACCTTTGGAAAGATTTATATTATTTAGGAGAAGAACTTTGGGCAAAGATATGGGATAAAGTGAGAAGTTATTGGGAATATGTTGGGAACCTATTGAGAACTTGTGAGGAACACATTGGGAAGAACAAAAATCCAATGCCCTCACCCTTCCCCCCCCACCCCCCCCCCTCAAAATAAAAAACCTAAGTCTCGTCGTTGGTGCAGGCTGCCTCACTTCAGTAGCTACAAGAAGTTTTTTTTGCCCAAAACTCCAATTTTGGAGGGTTATCAATATACATCACCTTTCTCACATGGAACAAGCTTGGTGGAGAAAACTCTGTTGAAAATATAAAATAGTCCTTGAGGAACCTGTCTTCCTAGGTACCTAAAATTAAAAATCTCCCTGCAATGGATTTGAATAACAAATCTGTTTGCTTCATAATAATAATAATAATAAATTAAAAAATCACCAGTGTGCCAAATTCTGTTTTATTATTCAGTTTTGCTACATAATCTCTAAACAAAAAAATTCCATAATCTCTTGTCTAGTATAAAGTTTCTTCACTTCTAGCTAATCTGATTAGCATACTCCCTGATTGGATTAAGCAAAAAAACTGTTGAATAATTAATTAAACTTTAAATCTTAACTTTGGCACTTGGTTTTTTTAATTCTGAAATTTTTGGCAGTAATGATTATAACAAATAATAAATAGCAGCGCTATAAGTTTCTGGGGGCAGTCTAGTCTGTTTAGACTGTCTCAGTCTTAAGATTCCTGAACCTCAAGATCTGCTTAATTTTATAAAAAAATTCGATGCAAATAACAAATAATTTTTCAAAAATTCAGCAAAACGAAATTTAATTTAATTCATGCTGAAATTGTTCAGATAATATGGTAGTTGTCTTGTATAACTAGCTCTAGCATGCAATATAGTTATTTTCGATACTTCAAGTAAAAGTTTATTATATTGTCATTTGAAACTTCTTAACCCCAACATATCATTGTTACAACTGGTGATGATAATTGTGTCTAGATCATCATTATAGTATATAAGGTCAAATTGCGGCTGCACCAACACATAAACAACATGTTACAAAATCATTGTGTGATTGAGGATGTGAGTGAGTGAAAGTTATTATATTTTGTAGCTTAGGTCATTCATTCTGTAGCATATCGCAGCACTTGGGCAGGTTCAACCCAAAAGTGCCAAATAATTTATTTATTTTAAAATTTAGGATTCACCATGTGAGTTCTTAATTTTGAACTTTTCAGCACATAAGGAATTTAGATAGTAAATTTTATCTCCACTTCAGAATTCTCTTATTGTCCTTGTGCTAAATCTATTCATAACTAATGTGCTTATCTGTATTAGGCCTTGAGGTTCAATTATAAATTCTTGCAATCTAAATTTTTGAAAATTTCAATAGTAGGGCTAATTTTTCTTATAAAAATTTGACAAAATAAAAGTTAATATAATTTATGCTGAAGTCACCCATGTTCTACAGTATGTCAAACTTGGCATATGTTTGCTTCTCAGGTGGTAACTATGCATAGGAAGGATGGCAACTCCCATCCTCCAACTTTACAAACGCAAACTTGCCGGATGTGTGTGAAGGACCAAATGTGATCTTGAATGTGAATCATGTGGTGGAGGTTTGAGACTTCAATGTAGTTGCATCTTGTGTTGTTCCATTCAAGTGTGGAACCTTTTGAAGAAAGATATTTGGTGAGATCACTTTTTTTTCTATTAAAACCTATGTGAGAAAAAATCCAAGTTCCATATATTGGTTGTTGCATAAAAATTATAATTCAATTATTAATAATAGGGTTATCTTTATTCTCAAAATTCAAATATAATTAATATATAGTATGCACTAATAATATATATTAATAATATGTATATTTTACATATGTACAACAAACTTACGTGGGCATTCTTGTGCCACAAGATCTAAAAAAACTAGATCAATTATCACATGCCATGTGTAAGAATTGGAAATCAATATGCAATTGAATGACTTGGATATATGTGGGCTTTTCTTCTAGCCACAAGATTTGGAAAACCCAAATCTAATTATGTTGGACACCTGAGAATCAAAACTTGCATAACCAAAACAACTTGGGTAAATTATGGGCTTTTGCAAAAATTAATTCCTTGAACATTTAGAATGTGTTATGTAACACCAAGACATTAACTAATTAATATTTTAAATGGGCACTGCTTGGCCGCAACATCTGAAAAATCAAAATCTAATGATATCATGCGATGTGTGAGAATCATTACTATTGAAATCTGAGAATCTAGATATATTAAAAAATTCATAATTTATAATTTATAAAATTTCAAAAGTTCATATAACATGCAAATCATGTGTCAATCCTAGTCCATGAAAGCAAATGCATGAGATTCAATGTTGAATTTTCAATAAATGATTTATTCAATTTTTCACAAGTTGCCACAAGTTTCATTTTATTAACTAGCACATGGTTTGAAAGGTTACTAAAATAGATGCATTATAGTTGCAAATTCTTATCATTAGGTCATATGTATACAATTTGGTTAAATGATGACCTCATATCCTTGATTGCAAATTTCATCCAAAAGTTGATAACATGATTAATTGTGATCAATTGTTGCATGTTGTATGTAACTTGTTGTATGTAATTGGAAATAGTTGCAAATTCCACCTACAATTAAATATTCTAATTTTGAGACAAGAAAAATGAAGGTTTACCAAGCATTTGGGAACCTAAACAACAAGTGGGAACTACCCATAATATGCACCAATAATAGTTGTGTGTTCATGGTTTAAGCTTTTCCAAATTAAACCATGGGTTGGAAGTTCTACAAGGTTGGGGATACATAAATGTAACAATATAGATTCCATTGCCCCAAATGTTCAACATTTGTTGTGTGTGGAAAACAAACTAAACAAGTATGTGTATAACCTCCAAATAAAAAAATTAATACTAATTTGTATTTTTCATGTCTAATGCATGTAGATTTGTTGTCCACAAGTTCCATATTTCAATTCATGATAATGTTTTCACATAATGGTGTTATTTTAAGGTTGACATTTGATTTCCAAAAATAATAGCTTAAGAGTATTTGATTTCAATCTAGGTATTCCCATGCTATATGTTAGCTTCAAGGACTGAATTTGATAACCATTAATAATTAATTGGACCTCTTTTGTTGTTTTCATTTATTTTCTACATGGGAATCCTTATAATTTTGCTTTTCCTACACACTAAAATGGATTTCTATTAACAACAATGAAAATGTACAAAACACATGGGCCATTGAAATTGAAGTTTTAGATGGCAATTAGTATAATGGCATGGGGCCAATTTGCAAGTGTTTTTACTCCATATTTCATCTAATCAAATTATCAAACAATTATATATGCAACATGAAATTTCACATTCATTTTTCTCCCATAATCACACAAATATGAGTAATCTAACAAGTCTATGTTCATTGCTTAGGAACTAAGGAGATTCTCAAACAACATAGATTCAAAATTTAGCACCCATAACACATGTATAATAATTTTAACATAGTAAATGACAATTCCAAAATAACATAGGCAAGGCAAGCTTGTCACTCTTAAGAAAAACCCATGGGTTGTCACCCAACAAATTTGGAAGATGACGGTTGAAATTCCAACAAAACACAAACTTGGCATGTTGTTGAACTTTTCGATTTTCATGAACTTTTGGAGAAAACAAAATACAAATAAATGTTACTAAAGTTTTCAAGTTTCAAGAACCTTTTAAAAATGCAAATTGCAAGCAACAAAACCATTTGGTGTGCACCACAAAATTTTCAATTCAAAGTCCAAAATCACAATTTAGAAAGTTGAAACATATGCACATTATACAACAAGTGAAATGGATGGACATTGGAACTAGCTTCAAACCTATTTTCATTTCTACCTTGGTCCATTGCTTTTGAAAATTGCAACCGCAACATTGAGCATTCATAGATCACAATATGATATTGTTGTTATTCTTTACAAGTGTTGCACATTCATTATTCCACTCCACACACATTCAATACAACCTATTGCCCCATTACCACTTGTGAATTGCGCAAGGGGGAAAACCTAACACAGTCATAATATTAACAACAAAAGCAATAGTTGCATAGTACATCGCTCATTGTTGATATTGGCAAGTGGTTGAGAGTGTCGAAAACTTTAGGTGGTGATGGAGATTTCATTAACATAGTGGAACATTGGTGATGTTAGTGACACATGAACAATGTCTTGTTGAAAGACCTAGATCCAATGATTTCAAATAATGCAAGGTGGCAAAATGTTTCTAGAAAGAGATGAAACATTCGGGTGAGATGGCCCTAGTTAGTAGTGACAAATGGCGAAACAACTTAGCTATCCTTTGGAAACATTGTTATTTAAGAATTTTCATTTTCAAAAACCTTTAAGGAATTTTGTAGGCCCTTTTGTGCGATTGTTATTTGGTGAAATTTCACCAATAAAAAATAGACTACTTGTGATATATAATTCAGAAATCCTTTAACCCATAATTGACATTTGACCAAAATAGTCCCAATACAAAAGTTGGACCAGCCTTCACAAATTTGCCCAAAAGTCATGAATTTTTTTGAAATTTTAAAAATCCAACTTGGTAAAGTGGTAGAGGACTTCAACATGAATCCTTCAATTTTAAAAATATATAAAAAAATGGTTTAGAAATGAAAAATCCCTACCATTGAAAGTTTTTCTTAAAAAAGTTTTGGGCAACTTTAAGAATTACAAGTTTTTGGACCAAGATACCATGCTTTATTGAGCATAAAAATTGTAAGGTAGATAGAAGGTATCTATATGAATGATGTGGAAATAATATTATGCAAATTTGAATTGAAATGAGGAAGAAATAAATGGTCAAAGTTGGCCATCCAATCTAATATCAAAATAAGCCATTCTAAAAAATAATTTAATTTACATGTTAAAATTTTAAAATTAAAATCCACCCAGAAATGATTATGATATGGACTTACGGGAATATGATTCATTTAGGCCATTCAAAAGCCCATAACTTTTTTTTGGTTAATTCTTTCTAACAATGTTTTTGCATATATGTTCTTTTTGATTTAAAATATCATCTATTGAGTCCCTATAATATAGCCAAATAAAATTCATTAAAAAAATGCATGTATAAAAAGGCACAAATAGCAAACCAATCCATATTTTTCAACTTAAAAAATCCATTACAAAATATTTGGTGTATATATGTTGTAATGTTTTTATAGATATCTTCTTCTTCAAGTCGACAATCTAAATCTAACCATAAATTTGGAAAATTATTTTTTTATGCCATGTTAATAACATGTAAATGCACGTCACTTTGCAAAAAACAAGATTGTGATGCAAAAAGTGAGCCACCCTACTTTGCAACCACCCTAAATGATTGGTAAAAGGAAAATAATATTTGGTTTTTTCCATTTAATTATCCATGGATAAGGAACAAATGTTTGGTCATGGGTGTGATCCCATTCGATTTTAACCAAATATTGCATTTTTTATAAATTAAGGTTGTTGGTTCTGGGTGTGAGGACTTTTGGCATGTCCACCTCCATGCACACAAATAACCAATGGGGATACAAAGATGGGTTGGTAAATGTTTGGAAATAAGTGTTGTTAGGTTTAGGATTGGGGCTTACACTGTTCAATATACAAATGTGGGCACCCTAATTATAGGGAAGGGTGTGGGAGATTTCTAAATTGTTGTGGGGGTTGGGATTATTAAGTGTTTGGTGAAAGGACTCTTCTAGGTCAAATTTGTAAACATGTGTAATTAATTATGGGGTAAGGATTGTTTAATTGTGTGGCAAGAGAAGCCCACCCTTGACTTTGGATGGCCCTATTTTGGATACCCAACCCTTTGTAACTTGTTAAACTTTCTCGCCAAAAGTTGCACACACATGATATTTAAAAATTGTCTAAATATGCTAGCATTGTGTACTTTGGGTTTTCACTATCAAAAAAAAAAACATGTCCAAAATTCTAGAGCATTTTGAGCACGAATTACAAAGCTTTTTTGAGATTTTGGTTCTTAGTGCTATAAGGTTGAGGTCTTTGTTGTATGGAAAGCAAGCTAGTTTTAACAATACAACAATACAAGAAATAAAAATAAAGAAGAAAATTAAGTGCAACAAGAAAGCATATTAAGAGGTAAAAGTAGAGAAGGAGACTAAAGCCAACAAAGTTATGCTTCATCCATTGAAAGTAAAAGAAGAGATTATAGATTTAGAAGTAGATCTTACATTTGATGAGGCCATATTCTCATATATAAATAAAGTCAAAAAAATTAGCAAGTATATATATTATCATTGGGTTGTTAAATTTGTGAAAAGTTCTTTGGTTCAAAGGAGAAAAAGAAATCACAAACAATGGGTAGTAACAAAATTGCATAATTAAATATTCATTCCAACTAGCTACACAGAAACCATAAATGAAAACTTGGTTTGGTCAGATTTTGAAGATTGGTTTAATTTTATTTTAGATGTTGGAAAAAAAGAACAATATTCACAAGTTATTGCCCGAAACTAATTGATTTTCTATATTCATGGTTTAATTTTAGGAAGAACAAAAGCATACTTCTTGTCAATAATGCATGAGAACCTTTAGTTTGGTGGAGGGTTGGTCATGGGGGGTCCAACCAGCCATGAACTTCAATGTACCATGAAAGAGGAGGAGCAACATGCTGGATTATCTAGCACTTAACAAAGAAAACATGCCTCTTCAACCTGAATCACAACCACGAAAAATGTTAGCAAGGGTTATTAGGCAATTGACTGGTCCAAGAGGAAATTGAAGAACTAAAAACTTAGAAGAGACCATGGATGCAATTGAAAGAAGGTTTATGTCATTGAAAAAGGCAAGTTCATATTGGAACATACCTTTGATAAGCCTATCAAACCATCTCATCGGCAAAATTATGTCAAAAAAATGTGGCCCACCTAGAGTCTTATGAGTTGATGAAGAGGCAACATTTGTTGGATGGGTATTTGGCATGTAGGAATGTGACTTGTCAATCTCCTTACATCAATTGAAATTCAAAGTGGCAAAATTAACACAAACCCATGCAACATCATTCAAAAGTGGCATCCTTGGAACCTCATGGTGGCGTTGGTTATAATGAAGGCACCCTGAAATATCCAGTCACCTAGCAAAAAGATTAGATATTTCCAAGGCATAAGGACTAACCCTAGTTGCATGCAATTCTTTTTATGAGAATCTGCAATCACTATACAACAAACACAACTATTTTCCAAACCACATATGGAATTGTGATGAAACTAGTATTCAGGCTAGTAGGCAATTTGGTGCACAAGTGCTTGCAAAAAAGGGATCACAAGAAGTCTACAACATAATACCAAAGTCAAAGGAATGGATGACAATCAATTGTGTAGTAAATGTAGTTGGGGGCGTTTTTCCTAGGTTTTACATTTCAAAGGTGAAAGGATTAAAGAAGATTACATTCAACAATGTAAACCAAGATCTTGTATGGCAATGCAGGAAAAAAACATGGATGACATGTTATTTGTTTAAGCAATTTTATTTTTCTTTATTCGATTAATATTAAGAGGTATGTCTCAACAAAATAAACGCCTTCTAATTCTAGATGGACATGGATCACATATTACTCTAAAAGCAATCAAGCAAACATATGAGGTAAGGTTAAATATGATTACCCTTCCATTCCACACTCCCATGCAATGTAGCCTTTAGATGTTAGCTACTTTAGGCCATTCAAGTCTACTTTTAAAAAGGAAAGAAATGAAAACATCTTCAAGAACAACCATAGAGAGCCAGACAAGGTTACATTAGCAGGTGGGTGGATAGAACATTCAATTAGTCACTATCCAAGCAAAACACCAAAGTAGGGTTCAAGACCATAGGGATATGGCCTTTAAACCCTAGGGCAATGGACAACCAAAGTAGACCTAACGAACTATATACAACAGAATTAGATATGGACATATCAAATGATGAAGATGGATAATTAGAAGGAGTAGTAGATGGTAGCCAATGGAGTGAAGATAAAGCTGTAGCAAAATTAATCACACTACAACTTCGCAAAATGAAAGTGAATCTACCCAAGATGATGTTGTGCAGGTAACAACATGATACTATGTTCATGAACCTAAATATGAACATGTTACAATAGGAGTACAAAGGTCAAGTGAAACCAACATGGAAGTTGAAGTTTTTTGCTTTGTTAACTTTAACCAAGAACTAGCAATTGAAGCCAACCTTGCCCAAGAACCAGAAGCTAAAACCAACTATGCCCAAAAACTAGCAACTAAAACAATTGAAGTCTAGAATGCAATAGCCCAAACTTTGCAAGTGTTCCCTATTGCCAACATGTTGTTACTACCATGCTTGCCTACACACAAGGAAAACAAGAGGGATAGAACCATTAGTAGACTACTCCAAGTCTCATTTTGTTACATTAGCGCAATACTTGGGCATTTTACATCAAAAAGCTATGCAAAAAGAAATAGCAGACAAAGAAAGGGAAATCAGAAGGCAAGAGAAGGAAGCCAAGACCACACAATGAGCAACTATAGCAACCAATGCAAATATCATGAGGATCCAAAGGTAGGTTGAGAGATGAAAAAAAAAATCTTCAATAATGTCTAGTCTCTTGCAAATGTGAAGGAAACAGGAGATGGACTGCACAAGCAAATTGTAATTGATGTGTTAGCCCACATGCCTTTTTTGTGCAATACAACTTTAGAGCAAAGGCAAAAGCTTGGATGTTGGGTAGGAGACATGTTGCATCAATAAACAAAATAACAATAATTGGAAACAAAATAACAACATTTGGGAAGGTTGGAAGGTTAGAAACAAGCTAGGTATGGAAATAGGGCAACAAGTTTTTGGGAAGGCTAAAAACAAGACAGGAAACAAGATAACAACATTTGGGAAGGTTTTTGGGAAGAAGGATAGAAGGTAGCAAGGTTGGAAATAAGGCAGCAACACTAGGTAGCAAGTTTTTGGATTAAGAACAAAGCAACAAGTTTTTGGGAAACACAGAGTTGGGAACAACACACACACATTTTTTCTTGTTAACATTTATCAAAAATTTCACAACGAGTTGCTAAGAAGGAGGATCATAAGAAACATTGCAATGCACACAAGAGCACGTGTTATCTTCCTACATGCACATAAGAACATCACACATACATGCACACAAGAAAATCATGTTGTTATTTTCCCACCCATACACAAGAACATCATGCACATTGTTGTTTTCTCGAACGCACATATGAACATCATGTGCACAACTATTTTCCTGCCTTTTTCCTACCATAAAAAAACTATAACAAATCATAAAATCATAAAAAGAAAAGAAAAGTATGTTCAAAAAACCATAAAAAACATTCCAAAGAGGTTAATTGTTGTTTTTTCTTTGAGATAACACAAGGCTATAATACAACCTAGCTTTGCTTGTTTTGCACCAATGAAAGATGCTTCTATAGCGAGGTCACAAAAAAGGACAGGAAAAGTTTTATGGAAAGCTCTCCAAAGCTTGGAAAAGAAAGCTCTAGAGAATTTTGGAAGTGAAGAGAGGAGGCCACCACATTCCAAAGCCCTGAACCTATAAAGCGATAGCACCTCTAGTTGCTCACTTAGTTAGGGTTACCTGTTCAATATTTTAAGGTTAGCAAACTATTGCATTCCTAAGACCGTGGATTGAAAATTCTTTTTTCAGGTTTTGATCATAGCTTTTGGTGTATGATGTGATTTTGAAGAAGAAGTTGAATGTTTTTTTAGTGTTCATGTAATTTGGTTATAAATGAGAACTTGACATGTGTCAAGTTCACATTGCTCATCCATAGGTGTGCATGTGTTTGTTCATTAGTGGTTTTAATGTTTGATAAGATTTGTACATAGAGAAAAAAGGTTTTTTATTTAGGAAAATCATAACTTTTTTGTTTCTTTACCAAATTGAATGATTCAAATGACAAGAGGTGCACAGCTAGATGGAGCACAATTTTGTTGTGGATATCACGACCAGACAAAGAACATTCAAGGTGCTAGAAGGCTCCAATCTCTTAAGTGTTTGGTGATAGGCATTTCTACCCTAGTCCATATTCACATAAGAAATGTAAACAACTAAGAGTATGTTGAGTGGCAGCAATGAAATGGCTTTTCCAGTGTATTTGGGATGAAGTATTATAAGCTAGTATTGTGAAACTGCTTTGGTCTGGTAGGTATGCCCAATGTTAGCAATGCCATGCAATAACGCCGCTACAAAGAAATGAGTCCCTACAAAAAAATGAATGTTCTCAATTACCCAACCATAATAATTGGCCATTTAGTATGAATTAAATGGTCTATCAGTACATTCAGTCCACTTTTTCGGGTATATGCGTGGGGATGTAGGAGGAATTAACATGGCACCTTGGATGTGCTAGATATTCATAGAGGCTCAAAATGGGGCTGCCGCTGGGCATGCTCTAGGTTCACAGTAATGTACGCTAACTGTAATGACGTATCCATAGTCACTTTGATTTATCAATATATAGCTAGCCTTGAGATGTAATTTTCACATCAAACCATCGCCCTTCCCAGTGCATAGAGTTACATCCATAGCTCTTCCCATCAATTATATGTACCTATGTAAGCACCTCAAAACAAGCACTCCATACATGGCACTGAATATTCCCACTTAGTATTTCTTGCCAAGGTTACAAGGTGCCAAGGTTATTAGAGTTGGTATATGGACATAAAACCTCCTTATCAAGACAAGCCAAAAAGTTTGCAAATTTTCAAGTTGATGTGCAAGAGAAAAAGCTTCATCAATACAATCATCCTATTAGTAATGTACATGTAGCACATAGTGATAAGAATCCATTCATGCGGATGTGTTTGCCCTTGAGTTGCCATGTGTTAATTGGGTAATTCTGTACCTAACCTTATTGCCATTTCTATCTTCAAATACTAAGCTTTCTTATGAACTTTGAGTGGTAGCCCCTTTTCAAAGATAGGCATTGGATCATAGGAAATTTTCTCATTTGGGTGAACAACTGACCATTCATAATTGAGGACCAGGTAGTGCAAGAAAACCATGATTTCAGTTCTTGCAAACTCATTGCCAATACACATATGTGGTCCACCTCCAAATGGTACAAAAGTGAAAGGTGGGGGTGCTTTCTCAAACCTGGATGGATCAAATTTCGTGGGATTAGGGAAAATTTCTGGTAACATGTGAGAGCGCCAAACAGACCAAAACACCTGCCACATAGACGAATAGGAGGGTGATCATTAGCTTTATAAAAAGGAGGAAGAAGAAGTGGCACCACCTTAGGCACCATCATGAAACAAGTGGTAAAATTGAACTTGAGTGCATGAAATGGAGTAGTGTAATAATCATCAGCTGTTGAATGGACCTTAAAAACATACCCATACAATTTGTAGAGAATTTATATGGAACACACATAAAATAAGTTATTTTTTCCTGGTTTTTGGGTTGCTAGTTACTGTGCAAGGAAGGTCTTATATTCCTAAACCTTGAACCCATTAAAAAAAATTGTGCGGGGTAACTCCCCACTCTAAGGGAGTTACCCCACATAAAAGCCTAATGAATGACTGCTCCTGAACTACTCAATGAAGCTGTGATGACTCCATGAAATGCCCAATGAAGCTACCATGAATTCGTAGAGCTCTTGATAAACAACCAAAACGCCCGATGAAGAAAAAACTCCCTCCCACTCCCCAGGAGGGCAATTTCACTTTATAAATCCAGCTCCTCCTAGTGCTAGAAAAATGGCCAAGGGCTTTATATCTAGGGCCTAGCTCCAAGTTCTGAAGCCCACACAAATATTACCTTACATCCTTTTGGAATTCGGAGTCCTTCATATTCGAATTCTTGGAGGGCTTCACGGAATGTTGCTTGTACAGGGGGTTGTAATCGCAAAGTTTCTTGCATCACCCACCATGTATATTTCATTTTTCGTGTGTCCTCCCAGTTTAATGGCGCCCCAGCCTTTACTTTTGCTATATCCTCTTGCTCTGTTAAAAAACCCAGACATGTGAGCCTTTGGAAAACAGAAATAATGTCCAGTCGCTCAAAGAATTAGAAAAGACAATTTTCCTAGACACTCAAAATTGCAATTTTCAAAGCATGATTTTCAAAGCTTAAAAGCAATTTGTAAAAAAGAAAACTTGTGGCGTAAACTGTGGAAGATTAAATTTGGTCATGTCATAAATTATTATAATACCTTTGACAACCTCATGCAAACAATGTGGATTTAGAGACAGATACTTCAGGATAGCTGCAAGGGTGATACTGCTGGTGTCATGGCCAGCAAACAAAAACAAAAGAATATTGTCCTTAATTTCCTTGTCTGTAATCAAGTCCCCTTGATTGTGAGGTCTGTTCATCAATACTGATAAAAGATCATGGTGCCCACAATCTTGGCCTTCTTTGATAGCCTACAAATACTACCAACCATATTAGTACACAAATGGGTAACCAAAAAACTTCATGACAATTTTGCATTAAGGCAACAATTAACCTCTATGAGAATTCATGAAATGGTCTTGTATTGGCTTCCTTGAGAATTCATTAATTTCTGAAATCACCATATTTAGACAATAGGTTCCAGTGGGTATAGCCAAAATATTGCAAGATTCATAGTTTTTTTTACTTTTCTCTCTAACCTTTGTCACCATGAAAAACTTTTGTTTTACAAACTTGGAAAAGTTTTGATCTTGTACCTTGTGCCTCCGAGATATGATTGTGTCCAATGTCTGCAAAAGGCTTTCTCGAGCAAGCCTAGCCTTGTGGTAATTAGTGCCCGGAAAATCAAGGGGTAATTGCATTATTCCTCCAAGATACAGTTCAATATCATGTGCCATAGAATTGAATTCTGGCCCATCTTTGATACTCAAAAATAGATTGGACACCAAAGAGAATGTGAATTGTTTGACAGTCTCCACACCCATGACTTCCTCCTTGTTTTCCCAAAATTGATCCAAATGTGATCTCACTGTTTGATCCATTCTGGGCACAAAACTTTGCAACCCATCTGGCCCAAAAAAGGATGCAAAAATACGACGGGCTTTCCTGAATAATAATAATGATAATATCCCACGAAAGCCAATTCAAACCCAAGTTAAACCCCTGATAAGTATCCATGAATTTAACCAAGGCCTTCATTTTCAACCAAGGAAATTTATTCATGATTTGCACACATACCTTGATAGCTGGAAACTTTTGCATATAGATCTATAATATTAGATCCATGTACTCTTCACAGTAGATCATGCAGTAAGCTGCTAGTTCTCTCAATTTTTGCTTATAAAATTCATGGTTTAGTAGATATGATATGCATAGGTGTCTGACTAGTGTTGGGTTGGTGTGTTTACTTGTGTTCTTCTCCTGTTTTGGTTGCAAGGCTGTGACGCCCAAGAAGTTTGACCACGGATGGGGGCCATGAGTTTTGGACCAGCTTGTTCTCGTTTGCAAACAAAAACTTATTACCCTCTGGTGCACCCAAAGAAATGGATAGACAGAGGAGAAGATGGGTTTTGAATATCTGCATGAGCAACAACAACAACAAAATCCCACTATAAGACTTGTCAAGAAAGAAGATTACATCCAAATTAATGAGATTTGATACAAATATAATATTGTGATCAGCTGATCACTCACAGAGGATGGCTGCTCAACAACACATGTATGCACACAAATGATGATCAAGTCTGAATCAGGACCAGAACAATGGAAATGGAGAGAGAGAGAGAGAGAGAGAGAGAGAGAGTTGGTAAAACAAAAGGTGTCCTTTTCAACCGGGTGAAACGACTTGACCATGGGTTTAGCAACTTTCGAGACAAAGAGCCTCAAAGCTCATATATCGTCATGGGGTGTAAGAGTCCTGAACCTCTCCATATTTGGCAATACGGACTTTGTAAAACTCCAGTGATCTGTTGGCTCTTGAAGCGCCCAGATACTCCAAACTCTCCCCCAAGAAAGGGAGGCCACAACTGCCTGGAGGCAAGGGAGCTTTAGTCTTCAGCTTGATATTCCCAGCTGCTGCATCATCCGACTTTTTACTGATCATATTCTGCCTCCTCTGCCAAATCAACCAGCTGGCCCACAATGCAGTAGCTGCTACTATTGCAATAACAGTGCCCACTAGTGCAGCAAATCCCACCTTCAGCTTGCCTCCCGTCTGATGATCTAGTACTACTAGTAAGTCTGAATTACCAAATGCTGTACCACTGTTGTCATCAGCAGCATAAATATTCAGCCCCCCTGCAGCTGTTGGACCCATTTTAGCTAATTCCTTCAGACAGCTTCTCAAGATTATTAAATTACTTACAACCCAAACATCCAAAGGAGCTTGATCTGAAAGAGACTTGCAGGATCCGGGGTTCTTCCAAAAAACAATTATGAAATCTTGAAACACTGGAGCAGCTTGAAGACCAGCTGATGATCACAAGCACATTAGTGCAACATATGTTGCCTATGGCAAGTCGCTAGTTAGCTGCCAATCTCCGAATAAGCTGGTGACGGGTGAATATGCTGGAATCAAGGAAGAAAAGGATTTCAACTAACTTTATTGCAATAATCTCGGCAATATTGGATCGTCAGATGCACGCAAAAGCAACTAGAATAACAAATAAGGTTCAAATTACAAAAAGCGCAAAATTCTGCAAAAGCTCAAGAGTATCATACAAGCTCATGCTACCTGCGTGCAAAAACAATTAGATGGAGAAGAAGATAAGACAAGTAACAGCTCCATGCAACAACTTAAGATTCTGAAATTGTCATAGCTTCACATCATGAGCAGCTTCGTGGCCAGTTGTGATTGACTGCTTTGCAGCTGCCCCACACCTGTCTCATACTCCCTTCTCATACCCTAATACAGAAACTGTCAAATTTTCCTGCTGCATGCCAATCTGGTATGACCTTGAACCATGAAAAAGGTGCAGATTTTGTGGCACCGTTTGTGTGAGGAGCCTAGTGTTTAGGGTTTAGGCTCAGTGTGTGGCGGCAAGAGGCTAAACACTTTTGTGGTCCAGGACATTCAAAACAGGTGACAATGTCCTGGAGTCAAGGCCTAGTGGTATTGGACAAATACTTGATTTTCACCTGGTTATCAACGGCTTGAACTCAGGACCTTTGTGATACTTGACGAAACAAAGGGCCATACAACTCAGCCATCACCTTTTTTTTCTTGAAATTTTGTTTGTTGGGTTCTGTACAAGGGAAGGGGAGGAGACTTTGATTAATTTTGGCTTTAACTAGGAACTAATTTGCTGGTGACAACTCCAAACCCTTGAACGGTTTGTACTGACTAGATTGGACCAGGTGTTTATGTTTTTTTTCGAGGGCGAATTTTTCCATCTTGGCTACAAAAAAAGGGGGTTGCCATCTGTCCAAAGGAATTTTTGTTAAAATAAACCCCTAAATCACCATTTTCTGGAGAAGAAAAAAGTTGAACTCATAACATTTAGACCATAGATTCTTAATGTCACCAATATATAGTAGGGTTTGGGGGGGGGGGGGG
>Ga0209611_10008463_pt1 | contig 16064 bp, 12 predicted proteins | sample S1TSphgellanicum_3_FD_187693 | JGI IMG/M metagenome (GOLD analysis project Ga0209611, IMG submission 187693) | Host-associated microbial communities from peat moss isolated from Minnesota, USA - S1T2_Fc - Sphagnum magellanicum MG (SPAdes) (version 2) | ecosystem: Host-associated > Plants > Peat...
AAACATCTTTCTTAAAACAAATTAGGATGTCAACAATTTTCATAAACACATAGATGGACAAGAAAATGGATTATAGACAAAAGACACCCAAGTTTCTAAAGTTGGACAAACAAACAATATGTTTTGATTACATATTCAATTGTACTTAATATCCAAGTGCAAAGTTAATCATTCCTTGCATATGTCCCATTTGGAAAAAAGGCTAAATTTACCCCTAGTAAAATGCACAAAGAAGTTTTCAATTTGTGACATAATTAGTTTTGTTGGTAGGTTTGTCTCTCCTCAAGGTGGGCTATCAAACTTTCTCTAATTTCAACATGCATAGAAAACCTTGGAATACCTATTCTTGTAGCATTGGGTAGCATGGCAAACTTGGATTTCAAAACCAAATGAAAATAAACAAATGAAGGGAGTGTGTCATTCAACAACCTGTAAGATGTAAGTTCACATCGATGTAAAACATGTTCACACAAAATCATGAAGAAAGGATCCCCATTCTCCAATTCGTTAGCAACAACAACGAAGTTGTCACCCACTTCAATTTTTGTTGCTTTAGATTCACCATCTTTTTCCATGTTAGAATTTGAAAATTCATGGTCAAAATTCTCATTTTGAACCATGATCCCACGCGCCTACAAAATAATACAAATAGTACCCTCGCAAAGATGAAAAATTTTGCACAATAAAAATCTACAAATTTATAACTTTGCTAAAATATATAAATATAATAGTGTTGTAAAAAAATGAACCTTGGAGGACAAATTGCACTTGTAAGAGATTTGTAGGTTTGAGGGTCTACAATGCCCAAGGCAAAACATGGAATTTGTTTTCACAAAATTTCAAATTGTCATCCATACATTCTAGACATGTTAAATTCCATAATTTTAGGTGAAACCAAGGTCATAGAATGCAAAGCATGAAAACCTGCAATATTTTTACAATCCCAAGTTGCATTTTGGTCCACATCTTCTCATTTCACCAAGTGGAAAAACCTAAACATTTTTTTACAAACATTTGGATATGTTAAATGCTTTTCTTTCTATTTCCTTTTGCAAAAGGCCACTATATTAGTAGCATTTTGGAGCCTTGTACTATCCATGGTAAGTTGTTCTTTCCATATTTCTTGTTTCAACATTGCTCTAGCACCATTATGAACACCTTTATTATGTCCAAAATCGAAATAAGACCACACTATACGACAACCATACTTTGTTTTTTCAAATATAGGGTTGATTGGAAGTGTTTTTTCACATTTGAGTAGGCTACATGGCATCCATGTGTATATTGAGAAGTTGACATTTGAACATCCACATGTGTAGGTGACAGATGAATACATACTAATGCATGACTTAGCATTAGCCATAATATAGCAAGTTACAAAAAGCTTGAACCCTTCACCTACAAATCTATTCTTGACATGTAAATAGGGTAGGGTGCATTGGTACATTCACATTCAACTTCAAATATGGTATTAGCATGTAAGAATAAGCTATGGTGAATTGACTACAATGGTACTTTCACATTCATCCACAGTTTTGGTTTTGGATGCATGTAATTAAATTAGGTTGAAGTAGCGAATACATGTTGAATGAACAAGTAAGAAATGGCAATTTAACTTGATTTGGTTTTGGCATGTAATTATGTTAGCATGAACCAGCAACTTCACATGTTTTTAATTTCCCTTGAAATTGCAATTTGGAGATGGAGCTTCCAATTTAGAATCCACGTAATGAAGCTACAATAATTGTTCCAATTAGGAGAAAGTAGGTCCAAATTGTAAAACTAATAGTCCAAGTTTTTAACATCTATGTGTAGGTGATGGATGGTAGAGTGGACTATTATGGTGCTTGTAACCTAAACCATGTAACTTGGCTACGTAGGTTTGTTCTTCCTGGTAATATGGGTTAATGCCATGTTGACCTTCTATTTGGCCTACTAGTGGCACCATGTCACATTTTTTATTAAGGTTGCATAATGGTTAAAGTATATTCCAAGAGAGCAATGTTATAGGAATATGAATGATGGGACCTTAATTTTGTTTGTATACCATGTATTTACATTGTTCTCCATCTACCCACTACATGTGGGGCATTTCCATTGATGTCTTCTCCTCTATCTAGTCTTGGACTATGTGTTATTGAATAGGCTAGGCCAAGATATGGATCAACGGAATCTAAATACTACCCTATCAAAGGGTAGGAAGTAGGCTATTCCATTGCTTTTGTGGGGCTAGCAATGGAGAACCTAGCCCTACTTTCATTGACTGGCTAGAAAGCTATTCAAAGTGAAATATAAGACTTCATTTTTATTCAAAACATTTCAATGAAACAAGTTTTCATAACATACGAGCCAATGTATAATGCCAAGGGCAATATGCCATTTGGGCCATGTGATGTGTATGGATTTTTTTTCTATGGTCTCTAAGCAAAGTTAAATGCAAGCTAGCAATGGCAGGTGACTTTTGATGTTCTAAGGGGGTTGAACATTGCACTGTGAATGAGGGTTGCTAAATGCTGCCTAATAGTGATTTTCCAAGATTGTTTGGATTTGGGTTGCACCAATGGTGGTAATAATCAAGGATGTTTATGGGAGTTCCAAATGGCTAGATAATATTCTATCATCATTGTTTCACCAGGTTTGCACTACTCTCTCATGAGAACATATTGGTTTCACTAACTATAAGACTTCATTATTTGGGTCCATTATGTGTAATGGGACTTTGTAGGTTTGGGCATAATTCTTTGGAGCTATTTATTATTTCAACTAATTCCAAATAGAACTAGGATTTCCAATTTGGCATCATTGCCACCTATCTCAAAATAAATGCACAAGTTGGATGACATTGTGTAAGGCTTATAATCATCTTAGAAGGAGTATGTCCTATAACTTTTAATGAATTGGATTAATCAGGTCAATGATTAGGATTGTGGTCTTGGCTTTTGCAACCTATAACTAATATATTATGAATTGTGACCTTGTGGGCTACATTTTGTGCAAAATCTTTTATAGATTTTGCAACTTCTAACTAGGATGTTGTGAATTGTGACCTTGTGCAGTGGATTTTGTTTATTGTCTATTTGGACCTATTAGGTTTATTAGGTACCTCCACAAGATTTTATGCAAAATGCACTTGGATTTTGTGCATTACATACATTGGATTCTACACTTTGACCACACTTGCTAGATTTTGTGCACTATGTAGTTGGATTTTGTGTATTAGAATATGGCCAAGGTGATCCTATGTGATTTTAGTAGATCATATGTGATTAAGGTAAAATGATCCCATATTCCATCTTGAAGGTGCCTTGGCCTATTTAAAGATGTGGTCTATTTCATAAGATTGTGTGTTTCCATACTTTGATTTGCATTTTCAATTGTGCAACATCCAATGGTCTTTACAAGGTATCATGTTGGTTAGAAAGAAACTTGTTCATGGTTCATAAGCCTGTGCCAAAGTTTTGGACATGTGGCTAAATGAATCGAGGTGGTTGGATTGTTTTGAAGTTGAACATTTTGTAAAATGCACATTCATGGCATAAGGTGGGTCATCTTCTTAAACAATCCAATGCCACATCAACATATTGAGCCACATTATTAAGGGGGTTAGGCTAATTACATTGTTTTTTATGAACAAGGCATTAAGAATAGGGATTGATCATTGGACATTGGAGGTTTAAATTTTCAGTTCTTGTTTAGTTTTGAATCATGTTGATGGTGATTTGAGGATTTCCTAAAGGTGGGAGTTCTGGAAAAAGTATTGTATTCTTAAACACACAATTTTGGAATTAGAATAGAAGTAGATACTTTGTAGCAAAAAACTACAGACTTTGGTTTTGATATACCATAGATTGAATATTGCTATTGATTGGAATTTTCCATAGAACATGAAATGTTGCTATTTTTTTTTTATTGAATTTTTTTTCAATAAAGAAGAGAAGTGTAGACTTATGCAATAATTTTCCTATTCATATTGTTGTGTGAATTCTTTGTAGTATCAAAAATATAAAAAATAAAGAGTAATCATGTTTTTAGATTTTTCTACCTTTTATTTTGAAATATAGATTCTGGTTATATGAAATAACCATGAATCTAGTGTTTTAATGAACTACAAAGGTAGGTGTGTTAGAATCAATGTAGGAATTGTGAATGTTTGCATATTGTAGTGCAAATATGTTGTTACAATAAATGTGGAATAGGTAGATTACAAGGATTTAATCTACATCTACCATTTGGCAACCATCTTTTGGGGAATTTTGTTTGATTTCTTATAGGGGACAAAAGTGTCTTTTACATTTTTCATTGTTTTATTGTAGATAAGGATGTTCAAAAAAATGTTTAATTTTCAATTCAAAATTAAAAGCAGTATGATAGAAAGCATTAGAGGTCTAAGCGGTTGATGTCATAAGGATTATAGAGTGATCTATAGACTCTTAAAAATGAGGATTGTGAAATAAGACGAATCGGATGGTGACGCGGAATTTACAATGGCAATTGGATTTGGAGGCAAGTCGTCAAGTTATTTAACGAAAAATGGAAGACAATCTTGAAAATGGAGTAGAGTATGTGGGAATTACAGAAACCCCATATCAGAATTTGAGGTTGGAAAAATGGGTTTTGAGAATAGAAGAAAGACCTGCAGGACATAGGTCATTTCTACCACAAGAGGTGGTAAGGTGTGAAGTATGGACTAATGGTCTTCAAAGAAACCATAGTTATAGACGATGATTTCCACGGAGAGAAATGTAGTCAAATAATCATCCAAATGAATGGGTGCAATATATTTCTTAGTTATAATCTATTGTTCAAAGTCACATGGATCAAGATGGAGCAAGGACTTCTATAATACTTAATCAACCGTCGAAAATCTTAAGTCCAAAATTGGTAACTAGCTGAAGAAGGGATATTACATGAGATATATAATCCAAGTTTGTGTACAAGTCAACATCTCTAGATTATTATGAATAAATGGAAAACTAGGAGGTGGAAGAAAACACCAATATCGATGTGCTTGAGGAGACCAAGGAAAATTACCTATGATCATCTAGCTATGTAGAGGACTTGGTGAATGTGTTGGATGAAGTGCCATAGTCATATTCACATCAAGGAAATCTAAAGTTGGATCAAACCAAGTACACAACCAAAACACTAGATCATGAATCTATGGATTCGAAAGTAGACAAATTATTTTCAAAAGTCTATACATTTTGTGAGGAAGAAGGACATACAACCACAGATTGTACTTTTGTGCCTTTTCACATCAAAACATGTATTGTTAAACATGTGGAGTTATAGAATGTGGCAAGAACATTAATGGATCAATCACATGAATAGGAACTAGGAATTCCTATGGTCCAAAATAGATTGAGAGGCATGGAGTTGGGAGGTCCACTAAGATCACAAAGTTGACATATTTGTCCATCCATTCCATTCAAGAACAAAGTACTAGAAGTGTATTCACATCCACATTTTGCACCACATAGGATATCAATGGGTAACCACAAAATGGGGCATTGTCAAACTTGAGTCAATTGAACTTCACCAAGAGAGTCAAAAGCAAAAGTTGCTAAAATCCGGAGATAACTTGTTGGAATGGAAGTGACTAAATCATTTAATGTTGTCATAACAACCACAAGAGTGGAAATGGTTGTTGCACCTAACATGAATGTGGTCAGAGGCGGAGTGCTAACAAAATCTACAACAAACTTGGGTCGTGGATTGGGCAGAGTCTTTACAGGAAGGAATTTGAGTAGGAGTTTGGGTATATTAACAACAACTACTAGAGTTGTTGGGACACCCTAGATGGTGTTTACCAATTCGACAATGATTATTCATGTAAATAGAATTGCAAATCAACCATCAATGAGCTTAATAGCTGCTCAAAGATATAGAAATATAGATGCTAAAGATCCAAGAGGAGGGTATCGAGAACTATTTGTCATAATTGCAGGGATTCCTGATCATAGAAATGGCCATTTTGTTAAGCCAAACAAAGTAGCTCTGAAATAACTTGATTTGAAAAAAAATGTTGATCCAAATGCTCATGTCAGAGTGTTCAATTCTACAATAAAGGTAAATGTGGAGACTTCTAAAGAGTATATCATCAATGTGTTTAACTATGGGTTAAGAGATTCAACATCAAACTAGTGCCATAACTACATGTCAAATTTTCTTGACTATATTTTTTCAGAACTTACATAGGCATTTTGTAAACATCATCAAAAGATTCAAAGTGACAAGCAAATATACATGGAGCTAAAGAACATGAAACATGAGGAGATTAAAAGGGTAGAGGTATACTATGAGCGGATTTAGAAGTTAGTTCATGGTTTACAAGTACCAACCATAAACAATTTCTTAATTATTGTGTTTAGGGTGGGCTTACAATCATACCTTAGAATTACGACTGCAAGGATGAATTAATCAACACTACTACAACATAAGGAGGCGGCAATGTTGTGTGAAGAAGGAATGACTATTACCAAATAAAGGAGTGCACTTTCAATACCAAAGAATACTAAATAAGCAGCAGTACCAAAAACATAAGGTAATAAAGGGAAGACTAACAAGTATTACACAAACCATGGAATGATTAATCATGACGCGCTCCCAAACTCCTTGATAGAGTCAAATGTGAGTCTGAAGTGAAAACAACTGAAAAGTAAGGAGTTGGGGCACACCCCTTAGCTCACAGCATTTTGGGGGTAAAGGGGTGTGCTAGAGCTCCGGGATGGAACTAGGAAGAATGACAAGTGATCAATCACTCACATGGACCTACACAAACTAAACAACAAGTTGATTAGTTCATAGCCGAAGCACTAGGAGCCATGGGCAAACTCGGACTCACCATGGCCTAGACTTAGGGGAAGCCACCACTTTCCCCCTTATAATATACTCTGTGGCTGGCCATGGGACCAGCATCCAAATGGCATTTTGTCCCGGGACTCCCAAGTGGGAGTCTCAAAATTCCCAAAGTTGGGACTGCTTGCAATTTTGGGGGTCCATAACTTTGTCTGCAGACCTCCAAGTGATATGAAGTTTAAAGCAAAGTTGTAGTCCTCCTTGAGAGCTTTCCAAGGATATGTCACATGCCACTTGCACGAAAGGAAATCAGGGCGATTCCTGATTTTTAATGGTCGGGAGCTAAATTGCCAATTTGACTTATGGCTTTTTTTTAAACCATAACTTGTATTTTAGGTGTCCAAATGGGTCATGCAAACCCATTTCAAAAATTTAAGTTTTAGAACCTTTCCAATGATATATGGAACGCCTTAATCCAATGACTTTTGACCCCTGCAATTGCTTTCTAAAGATTTGGGAGTCCATCAGGACTCCAACTCCCATAGTGGGAGCTCATTTGGGAGTGTGAGGGTTCATTCCCTCACACTCTCCTACACTCTCGGGAACATGAGATGTGACTCATGGGTTTCCTTTTTAGCCCGCACCTTTGCAAGCCCTTGCCTTGGTCGCAAGCCCAAGGCTAGGGTTGCGACAAATCAATGTGGAAACATGCAAAATGAAGAAGGAATATACCATAGTGGTAGCCACAAAGGCAACACAACAGAGTCAAAACCCACAAAAGACATCTTCATATGCATGCCACATCTATGGTTTGAATGGACATAAAATGACAAATTGTCCAAAGTTTATTGAAATGTAAAAGATGTTTCATGGGAAATTTGTAACAATAGCAACAGTTCAACCTTTTACTAAAACACAAACAATCACTACAAATGTGAATGTGGTGGATGTTAATGTTACAACAAGAAGTAAAGCAATTAAAGAATTTGTGTTCAAGGATAGAGAGCCAAGGAAAGCAAAAAGTGTTGTTGACTAGGAGAAAGAAAAATAGTTGAAGAAATCAATGGTGAAATAATTCAACAAATTCAAAAAACAAACTCAAACAGAAGGGCCATCCACATCCATGGATGGATGGAACACAACCTAGCCGGGTATGCCAAATATTATCCTATGGAAACACATAAATCTCAAAAGGTAGTGAATTCACTAGAAAATCTAGTTATAGTAAAAGAGTTTTTCTTAGATATTGGCAAGCAAATGCTAGAAACAAATTATACTTTAAACTTGGGATAATTACTTAAAATAATTTTTGAGTTAAAAAGGTATCTTTGGCAGAAGCTAAAACCGTATAAAACTTAAAATCTTAGCAGAGCAACCATAGATAAACAAGTTAATTTTTTAGTTGAAGAGGTAGGGATAACTATTGTAACAATATATAATCACATGGCAATTATCCAAGTATAAATTGGGAAGAATACAATAGAGGATGTCTTGCTAGATGGAGGTTTTGGAATTAATATAATCACAAAATAATTGAGATTAAGGTTAAGGCTTCTAAAGCCTAAACCTACAACATATATTTTGAGGATGGCAAATCAAACAACCACGAAACCAATGGGTTTGATTAGAGATCTAAAGATATATGTTCATGATATTCCTCATATAATTATGTTTATTGTACTTCAAAATAGTGTGGTAAATTTTTGTTATTCCATGTTGCTAGGGAGGCCATGGTTGAGGGATATTAAAGTGGCACATGATTGGGGGAATAACATTGTTACCATACAAGGGAATGGGATAGTCAAAACAATTATAGTCACTAAACATTTGGGAGGTGAAGTAAGAAGACCAAAAGTGTTAATGTGCTATGACTATCAAATTGGTATCACGATGAAGAAAAAGATATCATATTTGCTATAGAGCTAAAGTTGTTTTCAATAAGAACAATCAGTTTACTTGAAACAATTCAATTTGATGAAATCATAGTTATGGAAATCATGGATATTAGTGTGAAGAATAGTACTTCAAAGTTATATTATGGGGTACAAAGCACAAAAAAAAGACAATTGGCAACATATATGAACTAGAATTAGCTCTAGAGGATAAGGTGTATCCAAAAATGTATTATAGTCATCAACCAAGGAGTGTTACAATGGATGAAACTCTAACAAAAATCAAAGCACATGAATTATAGATAGTTAGATGGATGTTAATTTAAGATCAACAACTAATGAAGCTTAATCTAGGAACTGATGCAAAACCATAGTTGATGAAGATTAATGCACAACCGGAGACAAGCAAAGTGTTGGAAATGGAACAAGTATTGAAGGAGTTCAAAAAACAATTTGCATGGACATACAAAATTTGAAAGGGATTCCACCAGAGTTGGCACAACACAAAATTGAATTGGATACTACTATGCCACTGGCACATTAGGCTAGGTACAAATTAAATCCAAACTATGTTATAACAATCAAACAAGATATTGATAAATTGTTAGCACTTGGATTTATTCAATCTATAAAAGATGCTACATGGTTGTCACCAATAGTAGTTGTACCCAAGAAGAATGGTAAACTAAAAATCTATATAAATTTCAAAAAATTAAATGCAGCCACAAAGAAAGATCCATACCCATTACCTTTTATAGATGAAGTTTTGAACATAGTAGCAAGGTACGAGGCATATATTTTTTTAGATGGGTATTCATGATATCATCAAATATCTATAGCTTTAAAGGATAGATACAAGACTGCATTTATTATAGATTAGGGGGCTTTTATATGCAAGGTGATGTTATTTGGAGTTTAAAATGGACCTCCAACATATCAAAGAGCTGTTACCAAAACATTCAAAGAATATTTGGACAATTTTATGAAGATAATTCTAGATGACTTTATAATGTATAGTGACATGGATAGTCATTTATAGAAGCGCAGATTGTGTTTCCAAAAGTGTAGAGAATATGGCAATAGTTTGAATCTAGACAAATGTGCATTCTTGGTATTTTTAGGAATGATCTTGGGTTTTATTATTTCCAAAGAAGGGAAACTACTAGATCCAAAGAAAATATAAGCAATAATAAACATGCCACCACTTAAAAATCCATAGCAGATTTAAGTACTCAATGGGATGGCACAATTTTATAGATGTTTTATCAAAAACTTTGCTACTATTATGGCACCGATCACTAAACTAATAAAAAAGACAAAGATTTTTCTTTGGACAAAGGAATGTCAGAAGGCTTGGAAGTTGATCAAATAGAAATATATTGAAGCGCCAATATTGATGTCATTAAACTGGCAAGTGGAATTTCATGTTCATACATATGCATCATTATTAGCTATTAAAGTTATGTTGTTTCAAAATTTGGTAGGGAAGAATGATTGATTAATGATGTATGTTTCTAGACTTTTGAATAGAGCAAAACAAATTTATAACACAACAGAGATAGAGGCTTTAACAATGGTTTTTGTTGTACACAAGTTTAAACATTATTTGTTCGGTAATAAGTTTGTCTTTTATGTAGATCATGTGGCATTGGTTTATTTGGTCAACAAACCACCAGTTTTAGGGAGAATAATTAGGTAGTTGTTATTGTTCCTAGAATATGATTTCATAATAGTGTATAAGCTAGGCAAAACTCATGTGGTTATAGATGCATCGTCAAAACTACCAGATATTACAAAACCCACAAGTGTGCCTAATCAAACCACAAATGCAAGTCTATTCTACACAAAACCTAAATGGTTGAATGATGTTAAAGAATTTTTGAAAACATGCCAAATTGAAGGCATATTATCTATACAATAGAAGTAGAGACTAATTAGGAAAACAAAGCCTTTCACACTAAAGAATGGTGAATTGTACAAAATGGGCCAAGATAACAGACTACAAAAATGTTTAACAACTATAAAAGAATAGATGGTGATGAGAGAACTACATGAAGGAGCATCAGGAGGTAATTTTGCAACTAAAATCATGCAAAAAAATAAAATTGGATGTAAGACATTGGTGGCCAACTCTATATAGAGATGTGCATGATTACTATAGATCTTGTGATGCATACCAAAGAATAGGAGGAGTAGTGACTCAAAGTTTTACAAAGCTAGTCACAAGGCTTCCAGAGAAGCCATTTATGAAATGGGGATTTGATTTTATGGGGCCAATTAAACCAACATGAAAATATATAGGAAACAAATACATTCTTGTAGCCATAGATTATGCTACCAAGTGGGTGGAAGTAAAGGCATTGAGAACCAATACTATAGCAATAATAGCAAAAAAATTATATGAATGCATATTAACCAAGTTTGGATGTCCTTTTACTATAATCACGGATCAAGGAGTTCATTTCATTAATGATGCCATCAAGTATTTGACCGATCATTTTCTATCGAAACATGTGAGTTTTATAACCTATTATCTTCAAGGGAATGGGTAGGTTGAGTATACTAATAAGGTACTTGGGACACTTTTGGCCAAGTTAGTTAGTGAGAATAGAACAGATTATGATGAACATCTATCCATAGTGTTATTTTGTACTAAGTAGCAACAAGGTATACACTATATCAGTTAGTGTATGGATTACATCCATTGATGCCCACATAGTTATAGTGCCAGATGATGGTGGAGGTCGGAGAGATAGTATTTCAATGAGAGTTTTAACTAACGAGGTTTCAGAATTGGAAAAATTGCAAAAGGCTAGGATGCAAGTTGCAAAAACTAATGGTATTCAACATTGGAATAAAGCATTATGGAGTCAATAAAAAAATCTAAAAAAGTAGTTCAGTTTTTGTGATTATGTTCTATGGTTTCTAAAGGGAAATAAATCACACTTAGGGAAGTTTACTAGGAAATGGTTTGGACCATACAAAGTATAGTATGTGTTGCCAAATAACATTGTGTTATTGGTGACGATCAAGAAGTTTGAGACTAATCTTGTGCTAGTCAATGTGAATAAGCTCAAACCATACAAATACATGGAATCTAAAGTTCAAAAACAAGAACAACAAATGCCAGTATACTAGGAATAAATGTAGGTGGATTCTAAGAGGAGGATTCTAATACAAAGGTGGAAGATGAAGATTGTGTAACATAGAAACCATAGATACAGGGCAATGAAGAAGAATAAATGGAAGATCTTGAGGTCAAAACAATATTGATTTTAGAACTTTAAATGACGAACAAATCATTGAATGATAACTGTAAAGGAAAAGAATTCGAGATATAGAAATCTGAAGTTGGTGCATCAAGGGCATCAGTTGAATCAACATATGTGTTTGCACGATCATAATATGTGTGGGCATAGTTAGTGGATTTATCAACACAATTAGCTAAAATATTGGTACAATCAACAAATGTATTAATATAGTTGATAGATTTATTGGCACAGTCAACAAAATATGTACATGGAGATTGACGTGGAATTAATATAGTTAATTTAGAAAGATTATGGATGCAAAACAATCAGAAGATGAGATCTGAGGTGTTCATTCACAATAATGATGTGTTGTGCTTCCACGTGGATGTGTAAGGAACACAAAAAGTAGTAGTGATGGGTTGTCATAATTTCGAAGATGAGGTGTTAAAAGACAATAAATAAGCAAAAAAATGAATGTAACGGGTAGGAAGTTCAAGGACGAAAATAAATGGAGTAATCATCAAAAGTTGTTTTGTTTGTTGCTAGAAGTTGTGTTTATTTTTTAAGTTATGGAATTCATAGAAACATGAGTGTAGATAGTGCAATTGAAAAATTATAGATAATAGCAAGGGGGAAGGAAATGCAAAAAAGTAAGCACAAATGGAAAAAGGAAAAAGAAGTTGAACTGTTGAGAAAAAAATAAGCAAAAGAAGAGTTGGGAAACGTAAAGTGTGCTAGAGTGCTAAACATTTAGTTGTTAACAATAAGGTCATTACCACATTCATCATCATCTTCAGAGTGTGAAGAAGGTAAGGTGTACAATGAAAAGATGCAATTTGTGCATAAGATAATTCAAGATATATATAAAATTAGAACATTTATGGTTGAATTTTTGCGCAGATGCAGAAGAGGTGGAGTTCAAATGAGTAAGCAGAACCAGGAGTTACATTAGTGGATCTAATGCATGCGAGGAATTCTTGCACACCTTCAACATGCAGATATGCACTCACAAAACCCACTTTGAAGTGAAACTACTATGTAGTTATAATCTAACAAGTAAGGTGGTTCAATGTAATGCAATGAAGTTCACTAAGAATCTAATGCGTTGTGTCCACTTGGAAGATACAAAGACATCGTGGGAGAATGGTAACTCACCATGATGGAATGTGAAGGGGCATTATGTTGATGTTCATTCAATGTCACGCTTGATGGTTGAACCCTTTTTGTTCCATTCGTCATAACATTTACATACAACCTCCTAATCTAACATGGATTGGATTTTTGAAAAGGCTAATCTAAAAAAGAGCCATGTTACAAAATCTTATAAGTTTTTATTTTTTTGATCAAGAGTTAACCCTTGGGATTAAAAATCACTTTGCTTAGATTAAGGAAAAGTAGACAATTTCAATCCCCTCTACTTCCGGCAAGTGTAGCTCCCTTATAGCAAACTTGATGATGCTGAAATTTGGACAGAACCTTTTACACCTCCTAAACGTGAATTGTTTTAAGTTTGACACAAATCCAACGGTGAATTTGGGAGGAACAACTATTTGAAATAAAACTCCAGGGGCTTTGTCATGGAATCCTTCCATGAACTCCATTATAACACCCTCTACTTCCGGCAAGTGTAGCTCCCTTATAACAAACCCGATGATGCTAAAATTTGGAAAGAACCTTTTACACCTCCTAAACAAGAATTGTTTTAAGTTTGACACAAATCTAATGGTGGATTTGGGAGGAACAATTTTTTGAAATAAAACTCCAGAGGCTTTGTCATGGAAATCCTTCCGTGAACTCCATTACAAGTATTTGCTACACACAACTTCCTTCCATGCTTATTTCTTGCACACATCTTTTTCATGAACAACCCTTTCCACACATAAGAACTAATCTTTTCCTCACATATTCATTCTCTTCCTTTCCCATTTCCATAACACAAGACACTCCTCTTTCCCTTGGTAAGCCTCTATGACCTTTCCTTGAGCTTGTTCCCCTTGTCCAATGGCCTCCTCATCCTTCAAGATCCAATGAGAATTGAAAATGATTTGCCCTCCAATTAATTTTAGGATGAAAATTTTTGGGCCCAATGAAACATAAAAAATATTCCATCCTCCAATCAAATAGGATGACAATCCTCATGACTAATGGGATTAGAGGACTCCTCCTTCCCTTTATCTTGGATATCTTGATGAGGTTCTCGAACTTGTTCCTTATCTTTTTCGTTCGTTGACCCTCACATTTTATTTCTTCATCCTAATTATTTCAAGTAACTAACTACTAGGAAAATTTATTGGTATTAACAAGTAAACATCCTTGAGTCCTTACTTGACTAAATCAATTCAATGGTTGAAGTAACATCCCTACGTACCATTTACTCTTTTGATATCCTCTACTTATTTTTTCTTCCATGCACTAATTAACTATGTAGTACATAATAAATTGGAGATAAAATTTGTATCACCAAAAACCTCCACATACTTTTAGATCCACCGTTGAAATTAGGGTTTGATGAATCCATTAAATCTAGGATGTTCGAGTTTTCATGAAGTTCTGCTGTCACTCCCACACCTTACGCCTACCCTAATTTGTTAAATAAAAAAACCTCGACCCCTTTTGAACGTAAGTACCATATTGTTTTTGCTACCCTCCTGGTTTTTGTTGATGTAGGTGAAAGTTTAGTCATGGCGTATGATGTCGCTACGCCCTCGAATCCTCCAGTTTCACTAATAGAAAAGGAAGAGCTTGAAGAAGCACCGCTTAACATGAATGTCTCTCAACGGTCATGTGAAGAAGAACTGTCCAAAAAAGTGGTGCACACTCGAGTCGGTCGTTCAGCATGGGATCATTGATTATCTCCTAACCCACATGCCTTAACAATCTATTTAGAATTTGTTCCTGCTTGTGGAACCACACCAAAAAGGTTTGAAGAGTGTCAATGTGAAGACGACGATGTTCGTCTTCATTGTCAAACTTGGGTTCCCGGTGATGGCCATTATTGTTGGTTGCGAGGCCCAATTAACCTCCTTTCCATGGAGCATCGAGTCGAATACCTAGCTCGCACTATTTGTCGCATTTTGGAGTTTTTGCGATTGTGATTTATCCCCTTAAAGTTGTTTACTAAGTTGTAATTCACCTGATGCCATTCAAGTGGGAATGTTAATATTTATGTTTGATTTTGATTTTATTTAAGAGTCTGATAGAAGTGAAGACTAAATAAAAATGTATTAGGATTGCATCCTAGAAATCTTTCAAGTACATCATTCGTGCCTGAAAATTATTCTATAGACTAACTTAATATTGTCATGGCAAAATGTTATTGTTAATTATGGGCTTGTATTCCCAATATATCAAAAAATCACATCTAATTTTACATCCCCTTTCCCTTTTCTACAACATAAAAGGATAATGCACTTTAAAAGGTTTACTAGGTCCTAAAACTAACTAAACCTTGCATCAATTTAAATAAAAAAATCTTCTATGCTGAAATATCCAAAGGCTAATTCAACTCTTAATAATTATTACTTGGAGGTTTATCAGGATTCAAATCATTAATACTAAGGAAAATTATGGAACTAAAGTTCAACAATTTGTGGTATTTATAATCCATGGCTCATAGTGCACATGGAAGAATTGGAGGAAGACAAAAGTGTGGAACAACCATCTGTCCAGGCACAAGTGGTGTAGGAGGAAATAGAGGAAAAATAAATAGTTGAGAGTCATAAAGCTCCAGTCAGCTTGAGGATTCGACCACGTGCCCAAGACTCAAGAAGTAGGGCAGAGACTCCAGACTCAGCCGTAGAGCTAGACGACAGCATAGCCAGGCTGGTAGGACCTTAGCCATAATTGTGTGGTAGCAGCAGCAGGGTATATAAGCTTAGTGACTCTATCTGCTAAGGATGGAAGTGATTGTGTACTCTTCCAATTCTGTGCTACTATGTTGTGTGTGATCACGTTGTTGTGCTTGCTCTTGCTGCTATGTATGTGAATTCCCTCAATAGGTTATGGGCCCACACTACGCGTGAAGGGTAGACAGGGAATTTTCTGTTTGGTAGCTTGGTGTAGCTGAGGTCTTGTTTTGCTTGTTGCTGACGAGCAGTGTTGCAAACATGGAGTCTGCTAGCTA
>Ga0209611_10008465_pt1 | contig 16063 bp, 16 predicted proteins | sample S1TSphgellanicum_3_FD_187693 | JGI IMG/M metagenome (GOLD analysis project Ga0209611, IMG submission 187693) | Host-associated microbial communities from peat moss isolated from Minnesota, USA - S1T2_Fc - Sphagnum magellanicum MG (SPAdes) (version 2) | ecosystem: Host-associated > Plants > Peat...
CCGGATTGAGAACTTCTGGTCGTGCCTCAAGCGCACGATTCACGGCACGTACATCTGCCCGCGTCCGTTTCACCTTGAAGCCTACATCGACGAGCAAGCCTTCCGCTTCAACGTGCGGGGCGAAAGCGATTCAGCGCGGTTCGCGAAGGCGCTCAAGGGCACGGACGGGCGTCGCGTCACCTGGAAGGCGCTGACCACTTCCCACCCACTTTGGCGCTTGAAGCCCGGCCGTGCGGCTCGGGCTATGCACAACGGCTAGGACGCCTTCTTCGCGTCCCGTTCGCGCTTTTGAGCCTCGCGCTCCTCAGCTTCGAGCGCGTCCACTTTCGCCTTCGGGACGGCAGCGATACGCCGGACGAATTGCTCGAAGGCGTTTGGCTTCTTGTCGTTCATCCGATTTGAGCCTGTGGATAAGTGGATAAAGTCGCGCCGATTTTGCGCAGGTTGGCCTAAAACGGAAACGAATCTCAGCAGGGTCCCTTACCAGGACAGGCCGCGCTAACCATTCGTTTCGGTCGCGTTGGTGTCGCCTCTAGAATCCTCGCTTACGCGTGAGCCGGAGACTAGGGAGCAAGGTCATCGAGTTCGGGTAACTGGGCTCGGGGCAACGACCGCGTCGGGGCTTTCTTGGGACCGCAGATCCAGGGAAAGTAGCGACGCGGTTTTATTTTCAAGGGTGTGCCAGGGTTTTGACACTACCGGAGTCCGGTAGTCCCTATATGCTATACGCTATACTCCCTACAATTCTTTCAAAGCGCGCGCGCTTTTTTGCCGCTTCGCAACCGCAGATTGACGCTTTCGGGCCTACCCCAGGAAGCCTCAGACTTCTGGACTGCCTGAGCCTGCGGGCAGCGTTCTTTGCGCCATGTATATCATCCTCACAGTTGTCAAACTGCTTCCGGAATGGTCGGGCGAGCGTGACCTCGGCCACTTAACGAACCATAAGCAAGGAAGCCCTCAGTATGCTTTGAATCGACCGGGCTCGGCGCATCTTTGGCGCTGAGATCTTCTCATTGGGGGACATGGACGTGCGGAGCCGTTTTGTTGGGCTGGGACTTGTCATTGCGGTGGCCGCGCTTGCGGCCTGCGGCGGGGGCGGTGGGGTCACCACCCTTCCACAGGCGGTCCCATCGGCCGCGGCTTCGTCCGGATCGTCGGTAACGGTAGCCGTCGGACCGCAGCCGGCGACGGCGTCGCTTCCGACCCTTTCGAGCGGCATCACCGGGTCACTCGCCGTGCCGAGCGCTTCGAGCGGGAGCGGGACAGCGACCGTCACCCTCAGTGCAGCGGCACCGGCAAATCTGCCCGCTTTGCAAAGCATCGCACGGGGCTCACATAGCAGCGGCTTCAGCGGCGGCCGCCGCGCCCAGGGAGCTCGACGCTCACCCGCCGACGCCGGGGCGACAACGGTCTATGCGTACGCGCTCTTTGCGGTCAGTTCCGCATTCACGCTGAGCGAGTCGCCGTCGTTCACCCTTACGTTCACGAGCCCCCCGCCTGCGAACCAATCGTATTACGCCGCCTATTATAACGGCAGCACGTGGCAAGACGCCTACCTTACCGGAACGCTCAGCGGCTCGACGATCACCTTTGCCTCGAACCCAACGCCGCTTTCGTGGGTGCCCGGCACCATCTATGCGTTCGCGTTCTACGCGACGCCCTCGTCCGTGAGCCCGTCGCCCGGTGTGTCGCCGTCGCCCGGTGTGTCGCCGTCGCCCGGTACCTCGGCATCGCCGGGTTCATCGGCTTCACCAGGCTCGTCGGCGTCGCCGGGGGCCAGCCCGCCGGGCGGCGGCTCCGGGTCGCCGTCGCCGGGTGCGTCGCCGTCGCACGCGCCGGGGAGTTCGCCGTCACCGGCCCCATCCTCCGGTGCGTCGAGTGCGCCATCGGCTGCGCCGTCACACGCCCCGTCGGCGGCGCCCTCAACGGCCCCGTCTCATGCTCCGTCGGCCGCCCCATCCACCGCGCCGTCGCATGCGCCATCCGCTGCGCCGTCGGTCGCGCCCTCCGCAGGGGCGTCGCCGCTGAACGGGCCGACGACGCACAACGGCTCCTGGGGGCCAACGGCCGTTGCAAACGCGTTCTCGTTCCCGGTGCAGAGCGGATTCAACGGCGCCGGGGAGACGATCGGCATTATCATCGATACGGCCCCGGCCAGCGGCGATCTCAGCGAATACTTCAGCGAATTCCAAACGCCGTCGACATCGCGGAGCATCAACCAGGAAGTAGTCGAGCTTAACGGGAGTACCGGGAGCGTCGGCACCAACGACGGATTCGAAGCGACGCTCGATACGGAAACGATCGGCGGCCTCGCACCCGGTGCGAACATCGTCGTCTACGAAATTCCGGATCTCGAAGACGACTACATCAACGACGCAGCAAACCAGGCCATTAGCGAGGGCGCAAGCGTCGTGAGTATGTCGTTCGGCGGTTGTGAGTCTCCCCCGATCGACCAGATCGCCTACGCGCCGACCTTTGCAACGGGCACTAGTGACGGCACCACTTTCGTCGCGTCGTCGGGCGATTTCGGAAACGAGTGCCCGACCGGGGCAACCTCCTACACGGTTGGCGTGAACTATCCGGCGAGCGACCCGAACGTGGTTGGCGTCGGCGGCAACGAAAGCGACACGAGCCTCACGAACCCGGTTGCCTGGAACAACCCGCCCCTCAGTAGCCCGGAAAACGCGACGGGCGGCGGCGTTTCGGCCGAGTTCTCGCCCTCGCCCTCGTTCCAGGTCGGCGTCACCGGCCTCGCGAGCACCGCCGCCCGCAACGTGCCGGATATCGCGTTACCATCGGTCAACGTGGCCGTCTACCAGGGCGGTTCCTGGCTCGAAGGCGTCGGAACTTCGTGGTCCGCGCCGGAGTTCGCCGCGATGATCGCCGAAATCGATCAATACTGCGGCGCCAAGCTCGGCAACGCGAATACCGCGCTGTATGCCGCGTTTAGCGCCGCAGCGAGTACCGACTTTATCGACGTCACGAGCGGCAACAACGATTACAACGGCGACCCCACCGCGACGCCGTTCTACACGGCCGGCACGGGCTACGACAATACGACCGGACTCGGGATGCCGATCGGCATCAAAATCGCTGAGTCGGCCTGCGGCGCGACGCCGGCCGGCGGCCATCACGCGATGCCGTCAGCGGCGCGCTATTCCGGCCGCGGCACACCGTCGGTCGCGTTCGCGATCGGCCACCCCACCGACCGCGCATTCTCGCAACATGCAAAGCCAAAGATGCTGGCGTCGGCGCCGGATCTTGGCGAGCGTTCGTCGACGGCGACGATGCGGGTTCAGGTGGTCCTGGCACCGTCAGCCGCGCGGATGGGCGGCGACGCGAACGTCGCGGCCATCCTCCGGGCGAACGGCTTCACCGTGACGAAGACCTTCCGCGACCATCTGATCGTCGACGCGCAAGCCACGACCGCACAGGTCGAGCGTCTCTTCGCGACCTCCATCCACAACTACGCACAGTGGCAGCATGGGACGCGCTACGCGCCGACCGACTCGATCACCGTGCCGGCCAATCTCGCGCCGTTCGTTAGCGGTGTCTCGCTCACGAACGCGGTAACGAAGTTCACGCCGCAACACGGACGATCCATCCGGGGCGGCTTCCACTTCTAGTGCTGACGGGCCGCCTCGCCGATCTGATCGCCTCCCTGCGGGCGATTGCGGCGAGCGCGGCCCTTTTGCTGCTGTGCGGTTGCGGCGGCGCGGGAAAACCCGCGGCGGTTTTGCAACCGCCGGCGACGCAAACCGGCGGCAGCACGCAAGGGACCGAAGTTCCCGGGCCGAGTCAGGCGCTCTTCAACAAGCCGTACTACACGTGCGTGCGCAATTTCTATGTCGCACCGAACGGCAACGATGCGAACAGCGGATCGAGCGCGGCGCAGCCGTGGCTGACGCTGCAGCATGCTGATTCAGCGGGGCGCTCGGCCGGCGACTGCGTGAACATGGCACCCGGCACGTACACCACCGGCGTCACGATCAGGAGCGGCGGCAATGCCGCCACGAGCACGGGATATGTCGTGTATCGATGCACCGTCATGGACGCCTGCACCATATCCGGCTTCGCGGCAAACCAAAATGGAACGTTTGCATGGGATTTCACGCAGCAGCCGATGACCGGCAACTACGTCATCATCGACGGCCTCGTTCTGAGCGCGCCCGCCGAAACGCCGTACGGACAAGGGATCGAACTCTGGGACGGCAACGAAAGCGGCCCCGGTGCGAAGCGCTCCGTCCATCACGTCTGGGTGCTCAACTCCGTGCTCAGCGGCTACGGACAGGCCGGCGCTCAGATGAGCGACGGCGAGTACCTCTACGTCGTCCACAACCGGATCGTCGGTAACGCGAACGTCAACTGCGATGACGGAGGGTCGGGCCTCTCGTTCTTCGAGCTCAAAGCGTTCCCCGGCCTTGCACGGACGGCGGACGACGTGAGCAATAGCATCCTCGGAGCGATCGGCTCCTTCAATAACGCGATCGAATGGAACGTTTTCTCCAACAACGCGACGACCGGCTGCGGAACGCCGGCAAACCCGTACGATACCGACGGCAACAACATCATCGTCGACACGCTCGACAATTCCGGCGGCACCGGTGTGACCTACCCGGGATCCGTTCTCGTCGCGTTCAACGTCACGTACAACGCCGGCGGCCGCGGGATCGAGCTCTTCCAATCCGAGAACGTCACGGTCGCGAACAACAGCTGTTACAATAGCGCGCTCGATCCGGGCAACAACGCCTCTTTCCGGGCGTGCATCGGCGACAACGTCGGCTACAACGACACGTTCTTCAACAATATCGCCTACGCGATCCCGGCGAATCCAACCGCATCGGCGACCTGCGTCGTCGACTATGCTTCCGGCGCGCAGGGGAGTTGCCTCGAGCTGAACAGCGCCTACACCGGATTCGGCTCCGGATCACCCGCCGATACGTTCGCAAACAACATCGCGTATTGCGCGACCACTCCGGGCGGCTATGGCTGCGAACCGACCAGCGGCGGCGTCACCTTCTCGTGCACGTCGAATGTCTGCGGCATCGATCCCGGCTGGGTCGATGTCGGCACCATCTCGACCGGAACGGAAACAACCCCGCCGCAGGGAGCGAATTTTGCGCTGAAGAGCACGAGCCCAGCGATCGGAACGGGTCTCACCCGCTCGTATCTCTCATCGCAATCCGTCGACATCGGCGCCTGCTATCACACGATCGCCGCGTGCCCGTCATCGCCATAGGATCGGCCTGCGGAATCGCCGCAATACGGTGGCCGCAATTTTTTTTGTCTTGAGGTAGGGCGGCGGTTAGACGAGGTTGGACGCGCGGCTCGACGGCCACGAGAAGAGAATTAGTGCGCTTGAAGCGCGCTTCTGAGCGCCTCCGGGACCCGCGTCGCCTTGAGGGTCGCGGCGTCGAGGGCGGCGAGGACGAGGCGAACGTCGGCTAGCCGCTTGCCGTCGGCTTGGCGCTCGACCGGCAAGACGAGATGGATCGACGATCCGCCGATTTTCTCGAGCTGCGCATGCGTCGCCAGATCGTCGTCGAGGCGGGCCGGCGCGACGTAGCGCACGTCGAGGTGAACGCGCGCGAGCCAAATCCCGTGCTGCTCGTGTAACGAGTCGTACGTAAAGCCGAATGCACGGAAAAACTCGGCTTCGGCCGCATCGGTGTGACGCAGATAGGCGCCATAGTACATGACGTTCATCTTGTCGACGTCGCTCCAGCGCACGCGCTGCACGACCGTCGGGCCGCGGGTCAAATCTCGAAGGCCCAGGCAATTTCGTCGGAGCGCACGCTGCCGTTGGCATAGGCCGCGGCGGCGCCGTGCGCGTAGCGCGCGACGGGGTCGATTTCGAGCGTGACGCGGTCGCCGGCGCCTTTCGTGCCGAGTGTCGTGCGCTTCGCCGTCTCCGGGATCAGGGCGATCGTGAACCGGCCGGCGGCGGTCGAGGCGACCGTAAGCGAGACGCCGTCGACGCTGACGTAGCCCTTCTCGACGATGTACGCGGCGATCTCGGGCGGCGTTTCCACCGCAAGCCGGAAACCTTGGCCTTCGGGAGTCTTGCTAACGATCACCGCGTGCGCATCGACGTGACCGTAGACGAGATGGCCGCCCAAGCGGTCTCCTAAGCGCAGCGAAAGCTCGACGTTCACGAGCATCCCGGAGGTGAGCCGGTCGAACGCGGCACGCCGGATCGTTTCGGGAACGACATCGAAGCGCATCGTTTCGGCATCCACCGCCGTCACGGTGAGACACACGCCGTTGATCGCGACCGAATCTTTGATCTCGACCCCCTCCGCGATCGCGTCCGGTGCATGGACGGTGAGGGTGATACCGCGCTCGAGATCGCCTTCGATTGCGGCGATGCGGCCCAAGTGTGCGATTAATCCGCTGAACATGTATCGATCCGTCCCGAGAGCATGAGATCGTCGCCGAGCCGTTCGACCCGATCGAAGCGCCACCCGTTCCCGAGCGTCGAGAGATCGGCGCCGGCGAGCACCGGGACCGCAGTGGGCGACTGCAGGAAGCGCGGCGCGACGAGCCAGATCGCGCGATGCACGAGACCGGCGGCGACGAGCCGTCCCGCAAGCGTCGGGCCGCCTTCACAGAACACGGTATCGACACCGCGCGTACGCAGCGCTTCCAGGGCGGCGCGCAGATCGAGCTGCTGCGCCGCGGCATCGCCGGCGTAGACAACCTCGGCGACGCCCTCGAGCGCAGCGAATCGCGCGCGCGCGCCGGCCGGCGCGAGCACGATCGTCGGCGCGTACGCACCCGCCGGTGCATCCGCCGGGGCGACGAGGACGCGCGCCGTTCGCGGGATCGGATCGGTTTCACATGCGACGACGCGGCGGTACGGTTTGTGCCGGACCGCGTGCGGTCGCACCGTGAGCTGCGGGTCGTCGATCCGGATCGTTCCCGCGCCGACGAGCACGGCGTCGTGTTGCGCGCGAGCGTCGCGCACGAAGGTGCGCGCTTCGTCTCCCGTGAGCCACTCCGCACGGCCGGGCTGTGCCGCGATCGCTCCGTCGAGTGACATCGCCATCTTCAGCGTCACGAACGGCAGCGCGGCTTGCGCGATCGTGTAGGCGAACCGTTCGATGAGAGCAAACGCGGCCGGCGCGTCGACGACATCGACCGCAATCGACGCCGCGCGCAAGCGCGCGATCCCGCCGGCAGACGTCTTCGGATTCGGATCCGGCGCGCCGATCACGACGCGCGCGACACCGGCGTCGATCAACGCGTCGGTACAGGGCGGCGTGCGCCCGTGATGATCGCACGGCTCCAGCGACACGTAGGCGGTGGCGCCGCGCACGTCGTTTCCCGCCGCACGGGCGTCTGCGAGGGCCTCGACTTCCGCGTGTGCCTCGCCGCGCCGATGATGCCAGCCCTCGCCGAGCGTAACGCCGTCCCGGACCAGGACGGCGCCGACGGGCGGGTTCGGCGACGCATCGGCGATCGCGCGCGCCGCAAGTTCACACGCGCGCGCGAGGTAGACCGCGTCGGCGTTCAGGCGACCGAAACGCCCTTCCAGAACGCGATGTAGCCTTTGATCTGCTTCGCGGCGTCTTTCGGTTCCGGGTAGAACCAGGCCGCGTCCGGATTCTGCTTCCCGTTCACATCGACGGTATAGTAGTTCGCGGTCCCTTTCCACGGACACACCGAATGCGTGTCGGACGGTTTGAAGAACTCGCGTTTGATCGCCTCGGGCGGGAAATAATGGTTCCCCTCGACGACTTCGGTATGGTCGCTTTCGGCAAGGACCGTGCCGTTCCAGATGGCTTTCACGCTCGGATCAACCCGCCGCGATTTGGCTTGGTTTCCGGCCCGGCGGCGTGCGCGCGAGGAAGACGGCGGCGCCGACGCTGACGCCGGCCGCGAAGAGTGCATCGGCGGCGTCGGCAAGCGTGGCGCCGGTCGTGCAGACGTCGTCGACGAGCGTCACGCGCGCCGGCAACGCAATCCCGCGCCGAACGCGAAACCGTGCCCGGGCGTGCACTCGCCCGCTGCGCGAGCGGCCGTGCTGCGCGGTGCCGCGCTTCTCCAGCACATCGCACACCGTGAGGCCGTTGATCGCGGCGGCGCGATACACGAGCTGGACGGCCTGGTCGAAACCGCGCGCGCGGCGTCGCCGCGGGCTCGTCGGCAGCGGCACGAGCGGATCCGTCAGGCTGCCGAGCTCGCGGGCGAGCAGCGGCGCAAGCGCCGTGAGCTGATCGCGTTCGCCGCGTTTCATCGCGAGGATCGCTTCACGCAGCGAACCGGCATACGCGCCTGCCGCTCGCGCCTCGATCCCGGCGACCACAAAGTGCTCGGCAGCCGACTCCGGCGGCGCGCACGCTCGGCAGAGCGCACACGTCCCGCGACCGCACGCGATACACGAGACGGGGAAAAGCCAATCACGAATAATCGTCCACACGCCCGTCGTTCACGACGGAACGGCGCGCCGCTAGGCCAGACGTACTTCCAAGGCGGTGATCCGCCGCTCGTGCGAATCCAGCCGCTCGTCGACATCGTCGAACCGCCGCAGCATCCGCTGCTCGAGCCGCGCGACGTCGTTTCTCACGTCGAGAAGTCCGGCTTCGAGCTGAGCGAAGCGCTCATCGACCTGAGCGAAGCGCGCATCGACCTGAGCGAAGCCTTCGGCGATCGCGGTGTGGAGGGAGCGAAATCCGCTCAAAATTTCTTCGTCGTTCACGCAACCATCATCCGCCATCGAAATTACCCGCGTCTTACGGAAATGTTACCGGTTTAGCCGACGGCGAGGGTCTGGGTTTCGCGCTGCGTCCACCAGTGGGCGAAGTCCGGCGCGATCATCGGCTGCGCGATGCCGTAGCCCTGAATTTCACTGATGCCGTGATCGGCGAGCCAGCGCGATTGCTCCGCCGTTTCGATCGCGTCGGCGGCGACGACGATGTTGAACGCGGATGCGAGCGAAATCGCGACCACGGCGAGCCGGTCGGCGGCTTCATCGCCGCTGCCGACGTTCGCCGTGATCGAACGATCGAGTTTGATGAAATCGATCGGCACGTTGGAGAGCATACGCAGCGACGTGCTGCCCGCGGCGAATCCGTCGAGTCCCGTCTTGACGCCGAGGCGCCGCAGATCCGTGAAGAACTGACGCGTCGCTTCGATCGTGCCGAGCGCCGCCGCCTCGGACATCTCGATACGCAGGCGGCCCAGATCGAGATTCTCTTCGCGCGAGAGCCGGCGGATCTCATCGACGATCGCCTGATCCGGCGCGCTCACGTTGACGTTGACGAGCGGATCGAAGCCGGCATCCAGCCACGGCCCGATCGAACGCAGGGCGTTACCGACGACCCAGCAATCGAGCAGCGACGAGAGCCGCATCGTCTCCGCCATCGCAAAGAACGAACGCGGCGAGAGCAGCCCGCGCGACGGATGAATCCAGCGCACGAGCGCCTCGGCTGCGACGACGCGGCCGTCGCGCGAGGCGACGACGGGCTGGAAGCAGAGCAGAAAGTCGCGCTCGATATCGGCGGAGCGCAGGCGTTCGCGCAAATCGCGGCGCGTGCGCAGTTCGCTCGCGACGTTCTCGCCGAAGAGGCGGATCGTCCCGCGGCCCTCGCGCTTCGCTTGATACATCGCGGCGTCGGCGTTGTTGAGCAAGAGTTCGGCCGAATCGCCGTCCTCGGGGAAGAGCGCCACACCGATGCTCGCCGAGATGTGCATCCGCACGTCGTCGACTTCGATCTGTTCGGAAAGCCGTTTCGCCAGCCGCTCCGCCGCGGTGAGCACTTCGTCGACGCTCGAGATGTTGGGCAAGATCGCGGCAAATTCATCGCCGCCGAGCCGGCCGATCAGTTCGTCGCGGCGCAGCGTCGCCTGCATACGCCGGGCGACTTCCAGCAGCGTCACGTCGCCGACCGCGTGGCCGTATTGATCGTTGATCGCTTTGAAGCCGTCAAGATCGACGTAGAAGACGGCGACGCGAGCCTTGTGGCGCGCGGCCGAGAGCAGCGCTTCTTCGAGCCGGCCGAAGGTTGCGTCGCGATTCGGCAAGCGCGTGAGGGGATCACGAAGATGGTGTCGGCCGCTTGCAGCGGTTCGCGCTCGAGGACGCGCGCGAGAACGTCGGCGGCGACGCGGCCGAAACTGACGGCTTCGTCATCAAAGCTCACATCGCCGGAGAGCGCGAGCGCGCACCAGCCGTCCTTCGTTTCGATCGGGATCGAGAGCACGTTGCGGCCGGGCCAGGCGGCCTCGCCGCCGACGATCGCGCGGCCCGCGATCCCGCGATGCGCGTACTGCGCGTGCTCGGCGAGAACGGCAGCGCGATGTTCTTCCGCCAGCGCGGTTGCGTCGAGCGCGATGCGATCGCCGTCATTGCGCTCGAAACTCGCACACGAGGCACCGGTGCTCGCAAGCGTCTCACGCAAAATTGCCGATAGGTGGGCCTCCCGCGGCCAGCGGGTTTCCGCGGCGAGTCGCACGAGTGCCGACGCGTGTGCAGTATCCATCGTACCGCCACGGAGCGCACGAACCATCCTGATCCGTTCGTGCGGCGGCCTCATGTTGCCTCGCTCCCCGGCAAGACAAGTTCGTTCATGTGCTGGGTATCATCGGACGGCCGGCTCGTTGGCGACGATTTCCCCGTCGAGACGGGCGTCGGCGGGCAGGTGGTAGCCGATCCCGACGATGGAATCTCGAACGAAGCCTCGCTCGCCAATACGGGCATCATCCCAAATAATTCCGCGGTCGAGCCGGGCATCATCGCCAATTCGTACGTCGTCACCGATGATACTGGGGCCGACGATCCGAACCCGGGCGCCCAAGACCGCGCGGGCGCCGATCCGTACGTCGCCGTCGATCTGAACGTCGTCCCCGAGCACCGCGTCGGCCGCGATCCCGCGGGCGCGGGCGCCGCGCAGCGCGACCCGGCCGGCCAGCGCATCAGCCGTCGCGCGCCGGTACTCGCCCGGCGTGCCGATATCGCACCAATATGCGCCCGGCATGCGCACCCCGAAGAACGCCGCATTCTGCATCTGCAACGCGGGGAACACGTTCTTGCCGAAATCATAGAACGTATCGGCCGGGATGTGTTCGAAGATTGCCGGATCGAACGCGTAGATGCCGGTGTTGACGAGATGCGATCGCTCGGTACCTCGCGCCGGCTTCTCTTGAAAATCGACGATGCGCCCATCGTCGGCGGTGACGACGACCCCGTATTGCTCGACATCGGCAGCCTCGACGAGACCGATCGTTGCGAGCGCGCTCGACTTGCGATGGAACGCGACGAGCGCATCGAGATTTGCATCGGTGAGATCGTCGCATCCGACGACCACGAAGGGTTCGGTGAAGAACGCTTCGAGTTGTTTGAGCGCGCCCGCGCTGCCCGTCAGCTTCGGCTCGACCAGATAGTGCAGTTTCACGCCGTAGTCGGAGCCATCGCCGAAGCGCGCCATGATGCGATCGGCGAGATAATGCACGTTGATCGCGATCTCGTCGTAGCCGAACGACCGCAGCCAACGGATGACGTGCGCCGTGATCGGCTCGCCCGCGACCGGAACCAGCGGTTTCGGAACGTCTTTCGTGAGCGGGTAGAGTCGGGTGCTCATTCCGCCGGCGAGGATCATGGCACGCATATCAGTTCGATCGTTTTCCCATCTTGAGACGCAGGATTTCAGCCGTTTCCGCGAGCGCAAATTGCGGAAGGGCCAATTGCCGCCGCCAGCGCCGCGGCTCGCGCATCAACCGGTAGGCCCATTCCAAGCCGGCCTGTTGAATTGCCCGCGGGGCACGCTGAACGTTGCCCGCTAGAACGTCGAACGAGCCACCGACACCTATACCCACGCCGCAGCCCGCCGACGCTGCAAAGCCGGCAATCCATTTCTCTTGCTTCGGACTGCCAAGCCCTGCGAGCAACACGGTTGCCCCGCTTTCTTTGATAACCTGAGCGACCGCCGGGCTCTCGGCGTCGCTGAAATAGCCGTGGCGCGTGCCGGCGATCCGCACGCCGGGCACGCGGGCGCGAAGCGCCTCTGCGGCGCGGGCTGCCGTGCCCTCGCCGGCGCCCAGCAAGAAGAGGCGCAGGTTCGCATCGTGCACCGAGCGGGCCGCCAGCGCATCGACGAGTTCGACGCCCGTCACGCGCCCGCGCAGCGCCGCACCGCGCAGCCGCGCGGCGAACAGAATTCCGATCGTATCGCAGACCGAGAGCGCGGCGCCGTTGACGAGCGCGCGGAACGCGGCGTCGCGCTGCGCCGCCATGACCATCTCGACGCCGAGCGTGACGACCAGCGCGCCGCTACCGCCCGCAGCGAGCGCTGCGATGCGCGTCACGGCCTCCTCGCGATCGACGGCGTCGACGCGACAACCGAGGATCTCGAGCGAGGTCACCTCAGCTGCGAACGAGCGAGCGGTACGGCGCGATCAGCGGCCGCAGCACGGCGGCGAGCGACTCGGGCATTTCGCCGAGCGGCGAACGGGATGGCCCGGCCGCAAACCCGAGTTCATTCATCGCCCACTTGATGGGGATCGGCGACGTCGTTGCAAAGATCGCGCTGAAGAGCGGCTGCAAACCGCGATGGATCGCGCCCGCACGCACCACGTCGCCGCTCGTGAACGCATCGAGCATCGCGCGCAAGTCGTCGCCGCACAGATGGCCCGCGACGCTCACGACGCCGTGCGCTCCGAGCGCGAGCGCGGGCAGGAAGAAATAATCGTCGCCGCACCAGACGGTGAAGTCTTCGCGCGGGTTCTCGCGGATGAGCGTCGAGAACTGGTTCGCATCGCCGCTCGATTCTTTGATGCCGACGATATTGGCGTGACGGCGCGCTAGCTCGTGAACGGTCTCGGGCAGCAGATTCTGTGCGGTGCGGCTCGGAACGTTATAGAGCACGACCGGCACCGGCGAGGCCTCGGCGATCGCGCCGAAATGGCGTAACATCCCGTCTTGCGTGGGTTTACTGTAGGCCGGCACGACGGCGAGCACGGCATCCACGCCGAGCGCCGCGACGCGCTTCGTGAAGTTGACCGAATGCGTGGTGTTGGCGTCGCCGGTGCCCGCAATGACCGTGCCGCGCGAGCCGAGCCGTTCTTTGACCGCGGTGAAGAGCGCGCACTTTTCATCGTCGTCGAGAGCCGGCGACTCGCCCGTCGTTCCGCTGACGACGACGCCGTCATGGCCGTGCGCGAGCAAATGCTCGGCGACGTTCGCGGCCTCGCCGGGGAGCAGCTTCCCGGCCGCATCGAACGGCGTGATCATCGCGGTGAGAATGCGGCCCAGTGACTTCATGCGAGCATCGCGCCCGGACCGAGCCGGAAGAAGTCGTGCAGCGCTTGTTCGGCCTTCACCGTATCCTCCACGGGGACGAGAATCGAGATCGTGATGTTGGAGTCGGTCGAGTGGATGATCTCGACGCCGGCCTCCGTAATCGCCCGCACCACGCGGTACATGACGCCGGGCGTGCCGCGCATCCCGGCGCCGACGATCGAGAGTTTGGCGCAGTGCGGACGCACGCGCAAAGCGAGGTTCAAGTTGGCGAGCTCGCCGCGCACGCCCTCGATCATGTCGGCGTCGCAGACGAAGAACACCCCGGCATTGTTGACGTTGATCATGTCGATCGAGATACCGCGGTCGGCGAGCCGCTGGAAGATCAGCAGGTCGATGTCAGCGCGGTGCTGGACGTCTTCGCCCTGGATGATGCGCACGAACATGATATCGCGCAGCGAGGTGATCCCGGTGACCGGCCGTTCGCGATCGATCGGCGCGCCGTCGTCGACGAGCGTCCCGACCCCCGACCGCAGCCCTTTGACGTAGTACGGCGTACTGGTATCGTGGGCGAGCGTCGCGGCCTTGTGGTGCATGACTTTTGCGCCGTTGCCCGCGAGTTCGACCATCTCCGCATAGTCGACGCGTTCGACCGTGCGCGCGCCGGCGATCTTCTTCGGATCGGCCGTCATCACGCCGGAAACATCGGTGTAGATCTCCACCGCGGCTTGCATCGCATTCCCGAGCGCGAGCGCCGTGAGGTCGCTGCCGCCGCGGCCGAGCGTCGTCGTCGCGCCGCGCTCCGAGACGCCTTGAAACCCGGTGATGACGGGCGTAACGCCGCGCGCGAGCGCCGCCATCACGGCGCGCGGATCGACGCCGAGGATCGCCGCATCGCCCCACGTCTCGTCGGTCGTGACCCCGGCTTGCGCGCCGGTCATCGCCTGCGCGGGCGCGCCGAGCGAGACCAGCAACTCGGCGAAGACGGCGCACGCGATCGCCTCGCCGCAGGCGAGCAGTAAATCGCGATTCGGGCCGCTCTGCACGGGCGCGATGAGCCCGGCGAGCGTGTCGGTGGCATAGGGATCCGGCGCGCGGCCGATCGCGGAACACACGACGACGGGCGCTTTCCCCGCGTCGCGCACGGCGAGCACGCGCGATGCGGCGATCTCACGCAGCTCGGGCGTCGCGAGCGACGAGCCGCCGAACTTCAGGATGACGATGGTCTGGGTCGCGGCGCTCACGTCGGTACTCCACGGCGGTCAGCGGAAAGACGGCCTTGCGCGATCAGCAATTCGAGGATCTGCACGCCGTTGGTTGCGGCACCCTTGCGCAGCTGGTCGCCGACGATCCACATCTGCCAATGCGTCGCGGACCCTGCTTCCGGCCGCACGCGCGCGACGTGTACGAGATCGGTTCCCTCGACGTCGCGCGGGGTGACGATGCCGTGCGGGTGGTAGACCACGCCGGGCGCCGCCGCAAACGCGGCGCCGAGCAGATCGACGCTCGTCGGCCGCTGCGTTTCGAAGAACACCGCTTCGCTATGCGCTTGGCGGACCGGGACGCGAACCGTCGTCGCCGCGACGTGCAGATCGGGGCGCTCGAGCATCTTGCGCGTCTCGGCGACGACCTTCTGCTCTTCGCCCGTATCGCCGTCACCATCGAACGAACCGATCTGCGGGACGACGTTGCGGAAAATCGGCGCGGCAAACGTCGTGGACGACGGCGCCGCATGCCCGTGAAGCTCCGCCTCTTCCTCGGCAGCGAGCGTCTCGAGCCCTGCGCGGCCCGCGCCGCTGACGGCCTGATACGTCGCAACGCGAACGCTCGCGAGTCCGAAGCTGAGCTCGATCGGCGCGAGCGCAACGCACAACACGATCGCCGTGCAGTTGGCGACGGGAAAGATCCGGTCGTCCGGCCGGATCGCATGCGGGTTCACTTCCGGGACGACGAGCGGCACGCGCGGATCGAGCCGGAACGTCGAAGAGTTGTCGATCACGACGATCCCCGCCGCGGCGAGCGCTTCCGCCATCTCCGCGCTCGCATCGTCGGACGATGCGAAAAACGCAACGTCGGGCGCGTCGGCGAGGATGCGCTCCGTGCTTGCCGTCACGACCGGAACGCGCGTGCCGCGGAAGGCGAGCCCCTCGGCGCGATCGCGCGAGGCGTACGCAAAGAGCCGGTCGACGGCAATCTTGCGCTCGTCGAGCACCGTGAGAATCGTTTGTCCCACGACGCCCGTCGCGCCGACGATCGCAAGCTTCATACGTCCGCTCCGCGCGCCGCAAAGACGATCGAATCCAGGCCCGTCACGAGACCGCTCTGCGCGCGCACGCTGCGCACGGCAAGCAGAATACCGTCCGCAAACGATTCGCGGGACGTCGAATCATGGCGGATCGTCAGCGTCTCGCCGGGCCCACCGAAAATTGTCTCTTGATGCGCGACGAAACCCGGCAGCCGCACGCTGTGAATCGGCACATTCGCAGGACCGCCGGCGGAAGCGATTCGTTGCGCCGTCATCTTCGCGGTGCCGCTCGGTTTATCGCGCTTCGTCTCGTGATGCATTTCAACGATCTCGACGTGCGGCAAAAACTTCGCGGCTTCCGCCGCAAAGCGCATCATCAACACGGCGCCGATCGAGAAATTCGGCACACGCATCGCGCCTATCGCCGCGCTATCGACCGCATCGGCGAACGAGAGCCAATCTTCATCCGTCCAGCCCGTCGCACCGACCACGGGCGAGACGCCCGCATCGAGCGCGCCGCGCGCGACGTCGAGCGAGACGGGATAGACCGTACAGTCGACGACGACGTCCATCGGCACGTC